>OLNY01000645.1_pt1 | contig 31127 bp, 23 predicted proteins | sample 1671981 | NCBI WGS metagenome assembly OLNY01 (sample SAMEA3136632, study PRJEB25190) | human gut metagenome | biome: human gut; feature: human-associated habitat; material: faeces | place: Austria | collected 2013
TCAATGAGCCTGCTTTGAACTGCGATGCGCTCGTCTAGAAGTGACAATAATTTCGCAATCTTGATTTGTTCTGAAATGCTTGGCAATAAGACCTTTAGCTTTAACAATTTATTTACGGCCAACCCAGGTTGAGCAGATTGATCCGAGTATTGCCCTAAGTTCATTTTGAGAAACAAGTAGTGCAGAAAATTGGTGTCGCTCTTTTCGTTTCCTGCAACTGCTATTGCGTGTTCAGTTATATATATTTTACCAAATACAGAACGCACATTCCCGCATAATGCTCCCTGTCTTCCAATTAAAACATATAGTCCATCGTGATTATATGAAGAGGTATATCCCCTCAATCCATTTCCTCCATACACAGGAAAATTTCCATTACTGGAAATTAAGTCCGCTTTGATATTTTTACCACTCTTAAATTCTGAACAAACATCGTTTATTGAAAAGTATTCCCACTCCCCGGTGAACTCCGGGAATCTGAGAGACGGGCTCAAAAGGCAAGATTATCTTTAATTGTTCAAATGAGTGGCGGATTTCGGGCAACGTTTTCGCCACATAATGATTCCATAGCGTGTCACGTGACACTCTTCGGCAACGAAATCACACTAAAACGTCGCTGGATAATCCACGCTTACCACAACGGTGGCATTTCCCTTAGATAATGCTGCCGTCGAATGAACTTTTGACGTCGACGGGAGCAATATCGCTTTTTTATGATCCTTTAGCTGTGTGTAAAGATGATTTTCCACAAGACTTAAATCATAGTCGATTTCCCGTTCCATTATAATTACCTTTCACAAAATTAAGAATCATTATGGAGACAAAAACCATCAAAGAGATCGCATTGGCTTGGAAAGATGACAAGCGATGCTATGTAAAGCGGTCAACATTCGCTGCTTATGTGCTTATTCTTGAGAATCACATCTTGCCTTCATTTGGCGAGTGTGATACTCTGAATGATAGTCGGGTACAGGATTTCGTCTTACGGAAACTGGACAGCGGACTCTGCGTCAAGACGGTGAAGGACATTCTCATTGTTTTGAAAATGGTGATGAGGTTCGGCGTGAAGAACGGGTGGATGAACTACTGCGAATGGGATATCAAATATCCGACGACAGAGTCCAGTAATGAAATCGAGGTACTGACGGTGGCGAACCATAGGAAGATTCTCGAGTTCGTCAAGTTGAACTTCACGTTCCGTAACCTCGGAATCTACATCAGTTTGACTACGGGGCTACGCATCGGTGAGATCTGCGGATTGAAGTGGTCCGACATAGATGTCGTTAACGGTACGATAACAGTAAGGCGCACCATTGAGCGCATATACATCATCGATGGCGAAAACAAACACACGGAACTCATTGTCAATACTCCCAAGACAAAGAACTCCTGCCGAGATATACCGATGTGCAAGGAACTGATGGCGATAGTCAAACCTTTGAAGAAAGTTGTCAATGATGATTTCTACGTGCTGACCAATGAGGAAAAGCCAACGGAACCACGGACATACCGCAATTATTATCATCGACTGATGAAACGCCTCGGAATCCCACGTCTGAAATATCATGGGCTCAGGCACAGCTTCGCGACACGTTGCATCGAGAGTAATTGTGACTACAAGACTGTCAGTGTGCTGCTCGGACACGCCAACATAACGACAACCCTGAATCTGTACGTGCATCCGAATATGGAGCAGAAGAAGCGTTGTATTTCCAAGATGCTTAGATCACTGGGGAAGTAAGTCTTGGAAAACCCGACGAATATTCTTGAATCTGTTCCAATTACGGGAACATATTCTTATCTTGCGTGATATTGGAAAGCGTTTATGTTTATGGACAGGAGGATATTCATAACATATTTATTGATTTGTGTCTGCGCTCTTTGCGGGGCGCGGGAGAGACAGGAGAGACACAGGTACGAGATTCGCTTTGACACTCCGGCCTCGCTTCGGCGGCAGCCGACGTGGTGTGGGGGAGAGGATCTGGAATGGGAGTCACGGTCGCTGCCGCTCGGGAACGGGAGCATCGGGGCCAATGTGCTGGGGTCTATTCAGGCGGAGAGGATCACGCTCAATGAGAAAAGTCTCTGGAGAGGCGGTCCGGGAACTTCCGGCGGGGCGGAACATTATTGGAACGCCAACAAGGAGTCGGCCGGAGTCCTTCCTGAAATCCGCGGCGCTTTCGAGGCTGGCGATTACGACAAGGCGGCGGAACTGACCCGGAAGAACTTCAACGGGCTTGTGGCTTACGACAGTTCGGAAGAGAAGGAATTCCGTTTCGGCAGTTACACGACTGCCGGGGAACTGAAAATCTGGACGGGGATTGATTCGGCCTCTGTCACGGATTATCACCGGGTTCTGTTACTTGAAGATGCCGTGGCACGGGTGACTTTCAGCAGCGGAGGGGTAAACTATTCAAGGGAATATTTCATCTCGTACCCGGCGAACGTGATGGTGATGCGGTTCCGTGCCGACCATCCCGGAATGCAGAGTCTAAGGCTTGAATATTCACCTAATCCCACCGCTGACGGCAGTGTAAAGCCTGACGGGAAGGATGGCCTTGTATATTCAGGAAGATTGAAAAACAATCAGATGGAGTACGCCGTGCGCGTCAGGATGACGGTCAAGGGTGGCTCGTTTTCCAATAGGGGCGGTGTGCTGGAGGCTTCGGGTGCGGATGAGGCCGTGTTTTATCTGTCCGCCGACACCGATTACAGGATGAACTATGATCCGGATTTTGGCGACCCTAAGGCCTATGTCGGAGTGGAGCCGTCAGTGACGACCGAAAGAAGGATGAAGGCGGCGCTTGCGAAAGGCTACGATGCTCTGCTGGACGAGCATAATTCCGACTATTCCTCATTGTTCGGTCGGGTCGATCTGTCGTTGGGAGGAAATTCCGCTCCAGTCGATCTGTCCACTCCTGAACGCCTTGAACGTTATCGCTCTGGTGCTTCCGATCCTGGTTTGGAGGAACTTTACTACCAGTTCGGCCGCTATCTGCTGATCGCCTCCTCCCGGCCCGGCAACCTGCCCGCCAATCTTCAAGGAATATGGCACAATGGCATTGACGGCCCGTGGAATGTGGACTACCACAACAACATCAACATCCAGATGAACTACTGGCCGTCCTGCTCCGCCAACCTGCCGGAATGCGCCGAGCCATTCTTTGAATATGTCCGCTCGCTCGTGAGGCCGGGAGAGAGGGTGGCACGCTCGTACTACGGAGCTCGTGGCTGGACCGCGTCGATCTCCGGGAATCCTTTCGGGTTCGCCTCCCCTTTGACTTCCGAGGATATGACCTGGAACCTTTGTCCGATGGCCGGTCCGTGGCTCGCCACACATCTGTGGGATTACTACGACTTCACACGTGACACTGCATTCCTTCGTGACACGGCTTATGAAATCCTCCGCTCAAGTGCCCGTTTTACAGTCGATTACCTTTGGCATAAGCCTGACGGTTCGTACTCCGCCGCTCCGTCCACATCGCCGGAACACGGCCCTGTTGACGATGGTGCCACTTTCTCTAATGCGGTGGCGAGGGAGATTCTGCTGGACGCGGCGGCAGCCGCTGAGATTCTCGGTCTGGATGAAGGGGAACGATCCGAATGGCTTTCCGTGGAAAAAGCCCTGCCTACGTACAAGATCGGCCGTTTCGGTCAGCTGATGGAATGGTCAAAGGACATAGACAATCCTGATGACCATCACAGGCATGTCAACCACTTGTTCGGGCTTCATCCGGGCCACACTCTGTCTCCTTTGGCTACTCCCGAGCTCGCCGAGGCCGCCAGAGTCACCTTGAACCATAGGGGAGACGGGGCCACAGGCTGGAGTATGGGCTGGAAACTGAACCAATGGGCACGATTGTATGACGGAGACAGAGCCTACAAACTGTTCAGGAATCTTCTTGGGAACGGTACTCTGGACAATTTGTGGGACACCCATCCTCCGTTCCAGATCGACGGCAATTTCGGCGGCACCGCAGGCATCACCGAAATGCTGTTGCAGAGCCACTTGGGATTCATACATCTGTTGCCGGCGCTTCCTTCCGCCTGGCCTGACGGCAAAGTCACCGGCCTTCTTGCCCGAGGCGGCTTCGAGGTCGATCTCGAATGGTCCGCCGGCAGGCTGACAAAAGCCGTCATCCATTCCCGCGCCAGCTCCCGGTGCGCCCTCCGCAACGGTCAGACCACCCTGGAATTCGACACAAAGCCAGGGATTGCTTACCACATCACGTTCTGAAACGGCGAATTAATATTCATGACGAGGCTTTTGAAGTGAATATTTTATGTCCTCGCATTGTTTGCTAAAGATTATTTGATATATTAACGCCCTCAATTCTGGATATCCTCGTCTTGATGATGAGGCGGCTTCATATTCAACGTGTGTAATTGCTGAGTGCGGAGCCGGGTCGGTGACGAACTTAATAAATATTCTTATGAACCACTTTCTCGGGAAAAGTGTGGGGGGTGCTGTTTGCCGTGCTTTCGGCTTGTGTGCTCCCTGCGTGCAAGACAGACCTTTCAGATGTCTGGAACTCCATTGTCAACATCTCTTTCGAGAAATCGGCACAGACGGCTTCCGTTGCCGCTAAGAGCAGTGCGGAAATTTCCGGCCGTACTGTCGCGGACCGGACAGATGCACGTGATTCGAGAAGTCAGATGCTCCTTGGATTTGATATAGAGTAATTTGTCCCGCGATAACAGACAACGCGCTCCCTGGCACGGAAATCCGGCAGGGAGCGCGTTTTTGTTAAAGGGCCAGACTTGTTGACGGAGGTTTTCTTTGGTCAGGACCGGCCGAATCTCCAGGCAAGGAGGGCGGCCAGATTCTCATCGGACTCCTTCCGCCACGATCTTTGGCAGGAGGTGATGTCAAGATATTCATCCTTGAGTCCGCTGTGGTCGAAAGCGAAGCCGAGCGAAGGATCTTCGGCGACCATATTCCTGACTTTGTTGTACATCTCCAGAAATCTGGCTCTCAGCGGACCACAGAGGACGAAGCCCTCATCGCAGTCGGACCAGTTGAGGTCACTGCCTGAAGTGCAGACACTTGAGGCTTCGATGTACTGCCTGAGCGCCAGGAATGTAAGGCCTGACTCGTTCAGAAAGTTTCCGTACTCCTCCCGCGCGAAGCTGAGCGCAAGGATGAACGGGACTTCCTCGCCGGCCTTGTGACGTTTATAGACCGTGCTCTCAAGACTTTTGATCCTTTCGAGATACTCTTGGGACATTTCCTTGATCAGGTCAAGGCTCATCTTCACATTCCCGCCTTCCGTCCAGGCGACAAGCTGGCATTTGTCGTTGTTCATACGCACAAAATATTTCAAAGAACATAATGGTTGACAAGACGCTGTCGGCCAACCACATAACACCGGCCACCCGGTTCCTGCTGTCAGGGTACAATACACCCTCCTCAGGACCTTCGTCCGGCTTTGTGCGTATGTAAGGAATGATGTGTCAGTGCATTCTGCTGTGCGATTACAATCGCAAAAGTAATGAATATTTTTGATAATCCACAATGATATTCATATATATTTTGTGGAACGCGGATTGAAATCTATTAAGGGGACTATTATAGGAGTTGGCCAGCATTTCTCTTATGGCACTGATATGTAAACAATTGCGACCCATCGATATTCCTGCGCAAGAATCTGTATGTAAAGGACCTAATCTCCATCGTAGAATAAGACAAGGTGTAGCGGAAGATCCCGGACTTATGCATCGGGTGAAAAAAGTGGCTTTCCGCACCCGACTCCAATCAGGGTTGCCTCTCCGGGTGTATAACCACCATTTTTTCACCCGGAATAATAGTTGTTTGGATCTGAGCCGACAATGCCACGCGCCAAGGTTGGATCAGAAGAACGACGGTATCAACTGGAGTCAGCCTGAGCGCCAACGTGTTCCTGTGGAAAGGAGCTATGGCGTATGCGTCCGCAGACGCGGGGGGTGGCGAGATTACCTTGCAGCGCACCTACCACGGCGTGGACTATGAGTATTCCCTTGGACTGCGGCAAGGCTTCCTCCAGAACCGGCTTATCCTGTCGGTGTCGGCCATCATGCCCTTCCAAAACCGCTATGCCGGTCCCGTCCGCGATACCTACATGGATACTTATTATCAGCACAACGAAGGCTGGTACAATCCCCGTCAGTTCCGCTTGGGCCTGACCTGGCGCTTCGGCAAGACTTCAATCAACTTCAAGCACGCCAGGAAGACGGAGGTGAGTGATAAGTTGTAGTGGTAGTTTGCTGTATGTTGCTTCAAGATTCCCAAGGGGTAGGAATAGCGAAAGATTGGCGTAGCCCTTACCTGGAAGTTCGGCGGATATACGGAGAAGAGGCGCTAGGCTGTGGATACGGGGCAGTTCAGGTAGCGAGTCTTCATATAATCTTGATTTTTGAGGCAGTATTTTGTACTTTTGTGTGTTTAGAAAGAAAAAGACAATCATGAATACACTGAAGACAATGATTTGCGCGGCGCTGCTGGTAGTGGGGCTGAGCGGTTGTGAGAAGATCGACGTGAACAAGCTGGAAGGAACCTGGTCCGAGCAATATGACCCTACGGTGTTCGCGATGGATGGGTCGGTGACGTTCACCTTTGATGGGAACAACGGTTATCAACTTCACGTATATGATGCCCTAAGTGGCGAATCTCACGACTACAGCGGCCACTATGCCATCGACTTGATTAACAAGGGCACTATTACCATCAACCCTGCGATGTCGGACTTCAGCAATGTCACATACAAGCTTGTAAAGCTGACATCAAAGGAGATGGAATGGCAGAAAGAGGGTACGACCTATTCTGTCGGGACCTGGGGCTCTGATTACCGGCATTTTGTGAGGGGAAAGTAGATCCTTCGGCTTAGCATCAGAAAGACATCCCTTAGAAAGACAGAACTGCCGTCACGTTGAGGTGGCGGCAGTTGATTTTTGCACGATTTTTGCGAAAAGTTTGATGAATCAAAAAAAGTTTGTACCTTTGTACCATCTCATTGACCAAGTTGTCAAAGGAGGTATCGGGATCGTCGAAAGGCGGTCCTTGTTTTTTATTGGGCCTGCCCTTCTTCTTCAGGGTCCGGCATCCGGGAAATGATGTCGCTCACCAACTCATCGGGTGTGAAATCGCGGCCCACATTCGCTTTCCATTCATCGTACTCCTTCTTCCTTTTCTTGGCATAATTGGGAGAGTCGCCGTAAAACGCCGTCAGAAGACGCACATAATTCCGGTGGACGTACAAGATAACAAAGTAATCGTCACCGTTGTCGACATCCAGCCAGATACAAATACGCCGTCCATTACGCCTTTCTGTCTGTTCCCAGAAACGAAGGCCAAGTTCTTCTGCCTGTTCAATCGTAGGCCGGGCCCAAGGGATCCTCTCGCACCGACGCAAATCCGGAAGGCGATCATTCTCGATATCACCCTTGTGCGTCATGTGGTAGAAGGCATACGGCCTTTCCTGGAAGGCGGGATGATATCTCAAATGAAGCCGATGGGAGCCGAACATGGCCTTATGCTGCATAAAGTCCCTAAAAAAGACCTGATATACCGCATCAATAAAAGCTGCATAGTTGCCGCCGAAGTCCTCCAGACAAATCATCCGGGGAAGAGAGTTCAAATCTACTGCCATTACTCGTTCCTCGATTTCCAAATGTAGATATTGACCTTATCTTCTTTGTACAAAGTGCTTTGAAGCAGATTGTACCCACTCTTCTCGCGTATCTTTGCTATCACTGCGAGTTTAGCCTGGTTGCCGGTGAGACCACGGTTTGCATAGCACACGGCACCCACCAGAAAGTCGGACAGCTCCACCAATTCAACCTCATGCGAACGCACTTGCTGAATCTTCTTCACGACATCCCTGTCAAAATCATACAGGGACTCGTTCAGATGAGCTTTCAGCCGGTTGACCTTCTTTTGGCCCCTGGTATCTTTGATGTCCAGGTACACTTCATAGGAAGCTTTGGGGTCGATGATGGTCTTCAGGAGATCAAAATAGAGTTTGTAATAGAGAGAATCGTGACTGGTCCCCTGCAGATTGATATTGGATTTATCCGGAATTACGACGGCACGGAAATGAAGATTCTGGTTCGCAAAGAAATAGTCCACCACATCCAGATAATAGTCTATCTTGGACGGAGAAACGGCGTTCCACTTCAATTCGCAAGTGTGCTTCAGTCCGTGTTTCACCTTGAGCTCACGCAACTGCTTGAAGATGTCGGCTCTCTTTTCAGAGGGACACCAAACGGCTCCAAGCGCCATCTGTTTGATGTTGTCATGCTCAAGGTGACAGGTTTCGTCGCAGTATATCGAGTAATCCATATACGATAAATCTTTTGTCTTGGCAAAGTTAGCAATCTTTCTGGTCATTTCTAATAGTATGGGGTTATCTCTGGCATTTCTGGCATTATTGGCATTTTGGATGTGCCGAAAGTGCCAATAGTGCCACTTGTGCCATAGGGGGTTAGAGAGTATTACCGGTAACGTTTTTCATAGTAGCCGTGGGTGATTTTGCGGAAGAGGCTGGTGGAGAGCCAGCGTTTGAAGGTGCGCTCGGGCATACCGTAGCGTTCGGCCACCAGGAGGCCGGTGCGGGTCTCGAAGCTTTGGGGCAGTTCGTCGTAGATGGTCTTCTGCATGTCGGGGAGTTCATCGACGGGTGAGCTGATGAATTTGCGGTGGGCTTTGATGCCGCAGGCGATGAAGTAGTAGCTGAGGGCGATGGCGCCGCGCATGCTGTCTTCGCTGATGTCGAGGAGCTTGGACTGCTTGCAACCGAACTTCAGGACTTCCAGTACCAGGGCGAAGCGGCCGCAGTATCGGTCCATCTTGGTGGCCAGACCGGCGAAGCTGCTGCCGCCGTTGTTCTTCTGGTCGCTGAGGTTGTCGAACCATTCTTTGTAGAGGGCTTTGGCTCCCGGGGAGAGTTTCACGACTTTTGGTGTTCCTTCGAACGGAAGGGAGAGGATACGCTGAATGATTTTGTTCCAGCTCTGGGCGATGCGCTCGTCGATATCGATGTCGTTGAATTTGGGGTACGGGACTTTCTCCGGGAAGGCGAAGAGCCAGCGGTCCACGAAGCCGTTCTGGATCTTGCCTTTGGCGAAGCTTACGAGGATTTCCGGCTGGATGCCGCCGAAGACGCCGATGCAGGTGTCGTTGATTTTGACGGGGGCGGCCCCGACGCGGTTGACGGTGACGCCTCCTCCGGCGAAGAGCTGGGTCCACATCTGTTCGTCGGCGCCGCTGCGGTATTTGTTGAAGCTGTAGATGAAGCCGATGAGTTCGTCGAAGAAGACGATGAGGCCTCTGGGGTTGGCTTTGTGCTGGCGGACCAGGACTTCGGGGGTGAAATCGCTGAGGATGTACTGCTGGTACATGGGCATCTCCAGCTTGGGATTGCGTTCCTTGAGGGGTTTGAGGAATTCTGCATCGTAGAGGGCTTTCTCGCTAACATAGCGCTCATATTCCTGGTCGTCTTTCTCCCGGATGGGCGCCAGGGCGAAATCGAAGCAGCTGGTCTTGTTGGTGCCCCGGCCGCCGACGATGGCCAGGTACAGCAGGGGCTTTTCTTTCCAGCCGGTCTGCATCTCGATGACGGCGGCGTTGCCGCAGGAGAGGGCGGCTACGAAGAGGAGGCAGGGCGCGATGTAGTCGATGGGAAAGTTCTGGTGGAGGTGGGTTTCCCGGACGATTTCCTGGACTTTCTTGGGCAGCACCTCAACGGGGAACGGGATGCATTCGTAGTGCGGGATGCTGTCGGGGATGACGCCGCGCTGGTGGCAGCGGTAGTAGAAGCTGCCGATTCCGACGGAACGGGTGGTCTTCAGAAGTTCATTGAATTTGCGGTCGGTGTCCTCAGGATTGTATTTCTTGGAACAGGCGGAGAGCCGGTGAAAGGCGGCGCGGCCGGTTTCGCCAAGGCTGGAGAGGGCCATACCGATGGTGAGCCACTCTTCGTAGTCGTCCAGGGGGATGCGCTTTTGCTCCCAGAGGGAGACGTACATCTCCAGGCGCTCATCTTCGGGAATCTCCCTGGGGTGGAACTCTTCCGGGAGCTCTTCTTCGGGTTCGTCCGGCAGCTCGTAGATGTCGCAGCTGTCGTTGCGGTAGGGATGGTCATCGATGCTGATGAAGCGGAGGCGGGTTTCGTCGCTACAGGCGGCGTCGACGGTGTAGCCGATATCGGCCAGCTCGCGGGAGAGGGCTTCGAAGTAGTGTTTGTGCTCGCGCCAGTCGGTGGTGGCCACGGGAACGATGCCGAAGAGGCCTTTGCCGCTGACGCTGAGGCCAAGATACCAGAAGAAGGAGAGCTGCGCAAGGTCTTGCTTGGCAGCCTCAACGTCTTCCAGGTTGTCGAAGTCCAGGACAATGAGGGAATTGTACTGCAGGATCTTGTCTTCCTTCCGGATGCCGGCAAGGCGAGTTTTGACTTTGCAGGAGATGCAGCCTGCAGGGAGGGTGGTTTTCTTGAGGCGAGAGCGCTCGGCTTTGTCGGCCGTGGAGCGGATCCGCTGAATCTCTTCCCGGAATTCGCTGCCCAGCTGGAGGAATTCGGCGAGGGTGAGGATTTGCATCTGGTTTGCGTCGCGGAGATAGCCTTTGCCGCGGCGCTCGATGGGCTCATCATTCCTTCCCGGAATGGTGGCTCTGTGGAAAACGCACACCGGCGTTTCCCCAATGGGCCTGCTGTCGGGCCCGATCTTGCTTCGATTTGCCATAATATGCTCTGATTTTGAAGGTTGGTTCGATTACGATTTCCCTTTGTATCGAGCATATTTGCCTATGGCGTTCTGTTCTTTGAGTTTCTTCAGATCATTTTGGCAGACCATACGCCGACCATCTTCTTTTTTTGTACGGATGGAGGGCAGCTGTTTCAAGCGGTCGTAAAATGCGGTAGTCTTGATTCCGAGCAATTTGCAAGCCTCCTTGACGGAGATGTAAACTTCTTCCTCGTCAGCCTTTTGTCTAGGAGCAACCTCTATCATCGCCTTCTTGACACTGTCATAGACGATATTCTCCAGATAGTCCCCTATAACGTGCAGTACACTGTCCATGGTTCTTTCTGTTATGAATTTGACAATAGGGTTGTGCGCACTCCCCGTCGGAAAACCCTTCCGGCAGTACAAATATGAAAGGGAAATTACGGAATTACAATACCTTACGGATGTCGATGGGTGTCGGCATCTGTCGGGACGCAGGCTAAAAAAGGCCCTCAGTGGAGAGCCTTTGTGTGTCTTGGATGCCGACGGGCACCGACATATTTCCGTTATTTTTGATGGGGATAGTTCGACAATATGATTGCCAAGGGGTCTTGTTCTGAGATTTTGTCGGCTGGGTATTTGGTAAAGTGTGCTTGTCTCGGCAAGTGGTCTTCGCCATAGAAGTGGAAGAGGCGGTTCATGACCTGGGCTGTGGTTTTGAAGTGCTTGCCGAAGTATGTGGCTTGTGTAAGGGTTCCTTTCCAGATGCCTTTATGGGCGCCCAGGGTGTGATGATAGAGGATGTCTTCGAGGTCCTGGTCCGTGAGGCCTTCGAAGTAGGCCTGCATGTCGGCACAGAGGCCCTGCAGGGGCGTGAGCTTTTCGGCCTGTGTGACGCGGAGGCTGTGCTCGTAGCTGAAGGCGGGCTGCAGGAGGTCTGCGTACTGGGCGGCCAGGATGGCGTATTCGCGGGAGGCTTCATATTCTCCCAGGAGTTTTTCGGCCGAGTGCTCATCGGCCGTGACGGCATCGTCGAAGCCGGTGACGGTGGAGGTGAACCGGCTGAAGCTGTCCTCGAGGAGGCGGAGTTCATAGAGGCGGCCACGGTTGCCCTGGATGGCGGGCCATTCGTCCCGGATGAAGCTGCAGCTGCCGCGGAGGGCGTCGTCTAGGGTTGCGTATTCTTCCCGGAGCCAACGGATATCGCCGGGGATGCCGGCGGAGTCAAGTTTGTCCAACGGTTCCCTGCGTATGGCGCGAGTCACCCGTTCTATACGCAGCGTGGCGGAGCCCATCAGGTCCGCCACATTCATAAGTGATTCTCTTCTTTGTGTTTCCATATCAGTCGAAGTAGTTGTACTTGTCGATAATCTTGTCCACAACCTCCAACTGATCGGCTTTGATGTATTTCTTGAGCATGTTGGGCGATGAGTGGCCGGTAATCTTCATGATGTCATAGACGTCCATTCCGGCCAGGTACATCAGGGTGGCTCCGGTTCGTCTCGCCGTGTGCGAGTGGATCAGTTGGTACTAAAAATCGCGCCTGGTACTAAATTCGGCTTTTGCGGTCCCTTCCGCACCGCGGAAAGCCTCGCAGGATTGTTGAAGTTCAACACTTGCGAGGCTTTTTCTTTTTCTTCCACCAGTCTTGACTTTACATCTGAATCCTGAAAGCGGATTAAACATAGTACCCTTGCATGTTCATCTCGTGGGCCGCGAAACGATTGTACTTCTCTTCTTCGAGAGGGTAGTCCCAACAACCAAGCTGATGGAATATCTCGCCGCCGAAGCCGTTCTTGAATTTGTACAGGCCGTACATCGGGTGGGACGGATTCGGATTCGGGGCTATGCCGAACATATCATATTCATAGCACTTCCCGGCCTTGGCCTCTTGAATGGCCTTCCATTGGAGTGCGTAGGTCGGCATGACGTTGCGCATCCTGGAGGATGACGCACCGTAGAGGTAAGTCGCCCTGTGGGATGAGAGGACAAGGAACATAGCCGCCAGCGGAGTCCCTTCATAATAGGCTATCAACAACTTGACTTTCACATCATTGTCCTCCCTTTCCATTTTCGGGGCGAACATATTCTTGAAATATTCGATGCCGTTGAGATGCAGACCGTTTCTGATGGCGGTCTCGGTGTAGAGGTCGTACCACGTCTGAAGGCCGGCGAGGCCAACGGACTTCACCTCCACGCCTTTTCGCAGGGCAAGTTTGATGTTGTAACGTGTCTTGGGTTTCATTCTGTTGAGAATCGTCTCCTCGTCATGTGTGAGATCGACAAGCACGGTGTTGGCTGGAAGAATATTGGTGTTGGCTTTCCTCAGGTTATGGTTGGACGTGCCGATGTTCAGTTTTATTTCCTGGAACTCTTTTTTCGGCAGCCCTATCCAGTTGCCGTCAGAGTCGAAATCCTCCTGTTTGCACCAGTGGGATTCCCAGTTGAGGTCGTAGCGCATCGCGATGCAGTTTTTAGGAAGAAAAGACCTTAATTCTTCCGATAGCTCCTCCAGAAACTCTCCCTGGTTGGCCTCTGATGGCTCGATCTCAGGACCGTATGGAATGTAGGCGATGTAGTCCTCGCTGTTGAGCTGCTGGAAAAACATGATGACATCAGCGTGTGTGTAGGAGTAGCCACCGACATCTGTGTAGAGTTCACTGTTTCTTGCGGAAAACTCAAACGCCCGGGAGTCCATCCCGAGCTTTTCCTTCACTTTCGACCAGAAGGATGTCTGTTGGACTATCGGGGTGCTGTACGCATCGATGATGTCCTTCGGCTCAACATTCAGATTCATGACCGTATTGATTTGGATGGGCAAAGGTAGCCAATAAAAGGATGCGAGTCAACCTTGCGGGGAGAATAGGCTTTTTGCTCTGAGTCTTTTCTGAAAACAGCGACATTATTCAACGCAAGCCGGGAAATATTCGTAAATTTGCGGTTCGCTAATCGCTGAACTATGACGGAGGAAGGAAAGATAATCATCAAAGGGGCAAAGGTCAACAACCTTAAGGACATCACGGTTGAGATTCCGAGGAACAAACTTGTGGTGGTGACAGGCATTTCGGGCTCGGGAAAGTCGTCATTGGCTTTCGACACTTTGTTCGCCGAGGGACAGAGGCGTTTCGCTGAGAGCCTGTCCTCGTACGCGCGCCAGTTTTTGGGCAGGATGAGCAAGCCGGATGTGGAGTCCATTGAAGGCATCCCTCCGGCGATCGCCATTGAGCAGAAGGTCAATGTCAAGAACCCACGCTCCACGGTCGCTACCACCACGGAGATCTACGACTATCTCCGCATCATCTTCGCGAGGATAGGCCGGACATATTCCCCGGTCAGCGGCAAGGAGGTCAAGTGTCACAGCGTCAATGATGTGATGGCCAGTATATTAAGCGGAGATTCAAGGACAGCGTATATTCTCGCCGACCTGAATTGGTCCGCCAGGGAGGATAAGGTCGAGTTGATGCTCCGCCTGAAGGAGGAAGGATATTCCCGCTTCTTCGGTGACGACGGCATCATCCGCATCGAGGATATAATGAGGATGGCTGACAAGGGGAAATATCCTGAACATCTTAACCTGTTGATCGACCGTCTGAAACTGCCCATGTTCAAAGAATGTCTGCCATATTCGGAAGACGGCTCTCCGTGGCCACAGAACGATTGGGAGGATCTACAGACAAGACTTCGCTCCTCGATTGACACGGCGTTCAGGGTGGGCGAGGGCAGACTCATCCTCCGCAAGGACAATTCCGTTGAGGAATATTCCAACCGCTTTGAACTGGACGGAATGACGTTCCGCCAGCCTGATGAATATCTCTTCTCGTTCAACAGCCCTCTTGGGGCGTGCCCGGTCTGCGGAGGCCTCGGAAAGATCATCGGGGTCAGCGAGGACCTTGTGATTCCGGACAAGACCAAGAGCATCTACGATGGTGCGATCGCCTGCTGGAAGGGTGAGTCGATGGGCTGGTTCCGGGATCATCTGATCAAGGTGGCGCCTCGTTATGGGATTCCGATTTTTGAGCCGTACTGCAATCTGCCGCAAAAGGTCAAGGACATCATCTGGGACACACACAGTGTTGAGGGGGATGACAGTACCCTCATCGGAATCAACGAGTTCTTCAAGTGGGTGGAGTCCAACAGGTACAAGATCCAGTACAAGTACATGTTGAGCCGATTCTCTGGAAGGACCACCTGTCATGCTTGTCACGGCACGAGACTCCGTCCTGAGGCATTGTACGTGAAAGTCGGAGGGAAGACGATCGCGGAACTGCTTGACATGAACGTGGATGAGCTTCTTGACTTCTTCTCGAACTTGAAGTTGACAGACTACGAGAACACGATCGTTCGCAAGGCCGTTGAAGAGATCGTCTCTCGTCTGAGGTACATAAAGGATGTCGGTCTGGCGTATCTGACCCTGAGCCGGGCATGCAACACCCTTTCCGGTGGCGAAAGTCAGAGGATCAATCTGGTGACAGCTCTGGGAAGCTCGCTGGTCGGCTCGATGTACATTCTTGACGAACCAAGCATCGGCCTGCATCCACGTGACACGGACCGGCTTATCGGAGTCCTGCGCAAGCTCAGGGACATCGGCAACACGCTTGTCGTGGTGGAGCACGATGAGGAGATCATCCGCGCGGCCGACGTTTTGATCGATATGGGGCCGTACGCCGGAGTGAACGGAGGACGTATTGTCTTCCAAGGCCGGACCGATGATAAGATTCCGGAGAAGGTGATGAACAGTTCGCTGACGCTCCAGTACCTGACGGGGCGGCGTTCCCGCTATGTCAGGGAGAAACATCCGTGGACATATTCAATAACCGTGGAAGGCGCTCAGGAGCACAATCTTAAGAATATAGATGTGCAGTTCCCGCTGGGTGTGCTGACTGTAGTCTCGGGAGTCAGCGGCAGCGGCAAGTCGTCCCTTGTGGGGGACATCCTCTATCCTGCGCTCTACCGCATGATCAACCAGACCGGCGACCTTCCGGGAATATTCAGAAAAATCTCTGGAAATGTGGATCGCATCAAGAATGTTGAATATGTTGACCAGAACCCGATAGGGAAGAGCTCCCGCTCCAACGCCGTGACCTATCTCAAGGTCTATGATGACATCCGCAAGCTCCTCGCCGAGCAGCAGTACGCCAAGATCAACGGCTACACTCCGTCCTTCTTCTCGTTCAATCAGGATGGTGGCCGCTGTCCGGAATGTCAGGGGGACGGATTCGTGCGCATTCCGATGCAGTTCATGGCTGATGTTACCATGGTCTGCGAGACGTGCGGGGGCAAGCGCTTCAAGCCAGACATCCTTGAGGTCCGGTTCAAGGGCAAGAACATCGACGACATTCTGAACATGAGCGTCGAGGAGGCGATCTCGTTCTTCGGCTCGCAGCCTGAGGAACTCTCAAAGCAGATCGCCCGCAAACTTCAGCCTCTTGTGGATGTGGGGCTTTCCTACATCAAACTCGGACAGAGCTCGTCAACCTTGTCCGGTGGAGAGAGTCAGAGGATCAAACTGGCCTGGTTCCTGTCCAAGAACGATGAAGATCCGATGAACGGCCGGAAGAAGATTCTGTTCCTCTTTGACGAGCCGACGACCGGGTTGCATTTCTACGATGTCGAGAAACTGCTGAAAGCCTTTGATTTCCTGATCCGTAACGGGCACACCGTGATTGTGGTCGAGCACAATCTGGATGTCATCAAGGCGGCGGACTGGGTGATTGATCTCGGTCCGGAGGCCGGTGACAATGGCGGACAGGTGGTCTTCGCCGGTACCCCTGAGGACATGGTCAAGAATGGACTGTCCTGGACCGCGAAGTACCTTCGTGGGTAGGATACTGCAATGCTTTTTAGGTCAGAAAAAAGGCAAATTCCAAATTTTGCACGTTACCAAAATTTGAAATTTGATTTTTCTGGCCTTGATAAAGAATCTGGTATATTCTTTTATTGTCACTATTTCTGGTCGACAAATCTTGTCGATGGTCACTGAATTGTAACTATTTCTGGTCACTGAGCTTGCCGAAGTGACCAGATTTGAGCTTGCCGAAGTGACATGATTAATCTTTCCAGTAGAACGAGATGTAATTCTGAAGAGGTCTCCGTTTGTTTTCCGGAGGTAGGGTCATGAAATCTCCGTAGGAGTCGCGCAGTATCTTGTCGTAGCCTTTCCAGACAAAGAACTCGCTGTCTTCGAAAGGCATTTTGACATATTCACTGATCTCGTCGTCATCGAAAAACTCGTTGGTCCCGGAGTCTGGACAACAAAGTTGCGACCAATGATGGCTTTCGGCGGGGGAGACCAATGATATCAATGTGTTCATGTCCTTGACAATGTCGGCGGGATTTCGCTTGATAAGGCGTGGATGAGTCCTTTTCAAGACCCAGATTTTCAGTCTTTTCCTAACGGATAATCTGGATGATGAGATTGTGTGCACTCTGCGTATTCCGACATTGAACTTCATGAGCAGAAGGAGGGAATCGTAGATTCTGTCAAAAGTGTCCTTGTCGTCAGGTACCCTGTCAACCGGGAATATGTCAATCCAGACCCCGACATCCTTTTTCACCCAAGGAATGCAACTTGACGCAAGAGTCTTTTGGGTGTCACAGACCCTGCCGAAAGCGATGTAGCAGTCTGGAGTGTTACGACTGTCTATGAATGAGTACAGCTTTGACTTGTAGATGGTTCTGAACTTTTCATAGTCCTCGCGCGGCATCATGATGTCCACGTCGTCATCCCACGGAATGAACCCTTTGTGGCGGACCGCGCCGAGCATAGTGCCGTAGCCTAATGAATATCTTATATTGTTCTTTTCGCAGAATCCGGCCACATCCTTGAGTATTTCAAGGCTGAACTGTTGAAGCTCCTGGAGTGTGAGGTGTCTCATTGCTGTCACTAACTTAGTTTGTAAACGTTCTTCCCGTTGATGTAGTCCTCCTGGACACGAGCCATCGCGATGATCTCCTCCTTTGTCAGAAGATAAAGGTTCTGCTCCGGGTTGAGAATTTGTGAGACGAACTCTCTGATCTCGTATCTAAGCCCTTCTCCCATAAATGGATAGAAACATTTCCTGTTCATGTTCTGATCCTCGAACCGAAGCTCGAAATAGTCCGTCTTCCACCACGGGGCCGGGACATAGATGTAGCCCTGTGTCCCGGAGATGACCATATTTCCCTCCGTCTTGGCTCCGAGTCCGACTTGGAATGAAGCGGTGGCGTTGTCGTAACGGAACACAGCCTTGGTGTACATATCAACATCATTCTTCATTATCGAGTAGAAGTTGATGTTCCGGATGTCGCGCCCCAACAGCTTTATTATAGGCAGGAGAGGGAAGCACGCGTTCTCGTTCATGCTGCCACCGAATCTTGCGTGGTCGAGTTTCGAGGAGTTCTCGTCGGTCAGGGTGGTCACTGAAGCGTTGATGTCCACGATTTTTCCGATCACGCCGGATTTCAGCATAGTGACAAGGTGTCTGAACGCCGGGCAGTATGCTGTCTTATGCGCCACCATCAGGGTTCTTTCCTTGGCCCCAGCTATCGAGAACAATTCCTCCGCCTCGGAAAGATGCAGTACAAAAGGAGTCTCCGCCAGCACGTGCTTCCCTGCCAGAAGGGCCGCTTTGGCATATTCATAATGAGTGTAGTGTGGAGAGGCCACATAGACGGCGTCGCAGTTGGCCAGCAGCTCGTCAAGTGTCCGGGCCGCCATCGGTATCCCGTTCGCCAGGCAGAACTTCCGGCATTCCTCCTGATCGGGATTGTAGGCCGCGCTGACCGTGTTGCCGCTGACGAACTTCGCCTCCGGCACGAATCTTCCGGCTATGCTGCCGGTCCCGATTATTCCGATCCTCACCGAGATCTGCTCCTCCCTTAGCATCGTGCTTGAGATGCCTTGTGTGCGTGGCAGATAGACCACCTCGCAGTACTCTTTGAGATAGTCGAAGTAGCCTTCCCAGTCCGATCCTATGGCGAAGACATCCACGTTGTATTTCTGGATGTCGTCGATCTTCTGCCCTTTGTACTCCTCGATGATCACCTCATCGACGTAGCCCGTCTCCTTGACCGCCTGGACACGTTTCATCACGCTGTCCCTTGTGTTCATCTTCCCGCGCTCAAGATCGAAGTTGTCAGTGGTCACCCCCACAATCAGCCAATCACCAAGCTCCTTTGCCCTGCGCAGCAGATTGATATGCCCTTGATGCAGTACATCAAAGGTACCGTAGGTGATGACAATCCTCCCGTGCGGGCGGTCGCCGCCTATGTTGGGAATATCCTTACTCATCAATCTCTGTCTCGATTAAGTGGATGCGCTCTGCCAAGGTCCGGAGCTCCTCGTCAGTCTGAAGCCCCATATGTGAGATCCTGTAGAATCCCGGAAGCGAGCCTGGCATAATGAATGTCTCGTAACGCTCTATCAGTCCTCTGAATATCCTGCGCTCGGCTGTGTCCTTTGTCTGGATGGCCGTGATGGCGTTGGACGGATTCTCGGCCGGCATTGTCCAGCCGTACCTGCGGCACTCTTCTCTGAACACCTCAGCCCTGTGACGGACTTGCGAGATGTTGTACATCTCACCTCCCTGAACTTGAAGCTGCCTGAGCCTCGCGTTGAGCTGGAGGTAGATGAGGGTGGCCGGGCTGAACGGGGTCTGCCCCCTTTTGAGATTGCCCAGGTTGTCCTCAAAGTCCCAGTAGTAGCCTCTGTGGGCATATTCATAGCCTTCCAGCCTTTTGCTGATGAACAGGATCGACAGTCCCGGAGGAATATTCAGACCCTTCTGGGTGCTTGTGACGCAGATGTCGATTCCAAGCGCGTCCATATCCAGCTCTTCGGCGAGGAATGAGCTGATGACATCGACAACCAATGAGACATTGTGCCTGTGGCATATCCCTGAGATCTTCTCAAGGTTGAATATCTGGCCGGTCGAGGTTTCGTGGTGCTGGCAGAGGAACACTTCGGGGCTCTCGGCCTCCACTGTCCGCTCCAGCTCGTCATAGTCGATGTCCTTGGCGAAGGGAACCTTGAAGTCAACCACCGGAACTCCGTAATATTCACAGAGTGAGACCCAGCGCCTGCCGAACGAGCCGCCGTTGATCGCCAACGCCTTGCCCTTCGTGCTGACGTAGTTCTCCACAACAGCGCTCATCGCGCCGGTGCCGGAACCCGTGTAGATGATTGTCCTTCCTCCCTGGCAATGGATGAGGTCCAACAAGATTCTCTCGGATTCGAGATTGATTTTTGAGAACTCCTCGGTTCTCATATATGGGATCGGCTGTGACCCGACCGCCGCTATTTCCTTGTCCAGATCTCCTGGAAAAACATAAGAATGCATACTCGGTTCGCTACAGATTACGCAAATTTAGCAAAAATCAGTTATATTTGTGAATATTCGGCAATATTTTGGACTTATAATGCAAAAATTATCACATAGAGAGATTCAACTCTACCTCCTGGACATCCTGAAGGCTGTTGACGCTTTCTGCGCGAAGGAAGGGATCAGGTATTCTATGGCTTACGGAACGCTTCTCGGAGCGGTGCGCCACAAAGGCTTCATTCCTTGGGACGATGACATTGACCTGTTGATGCCACGTCCTGATTATGAACGCTTTGTCGCTACTTTCGGCAAGGATCCGGACTCCCGTTACCGCTGCCTTTGCCACAAGGAAGGGGTGAAGGGGGACCGTTTTGTCCATTTTTTCGCCAAGGTTGAGGACACTCGTACCAAAAGCCTGCAAGGACGTGGTTTTGACTATGATTTCGGTCTGAACCTCGACATATTCCCGGTTGACGGAAAGCCTGAGGACGCTGTCCTTCAAAGAAAAAGGGAGCGGTTGCTGACGCATTGGTCCCACAGGCTGAACATCTGCGGCACTAGATTCGACCTGTTCAATTTCCATCAGCCGCTGTTCTCAAAGCTTGAGGCGCACGCGAGGGGTGTTGAATATTGGTGGAGGAAGATCAACACCGAGATGCTGAAGTACCCTTACGAGACCTCAAACCTTGCCGGAACCGTCTCTGTGACATACAACGGCACAAGGGAAATCTTTGACAGGAATATGTTCGAGGAATATGTTGACCTGGAATTCGAGGGCGCGGCGTTCAAGGCGTTCAGGCGTTGGGACGAATGGCTGTCACAGGAGTTCGGGGACTATATGACCTTGCCTCCCGAGAATGAGCGTAAAACTCACGATCTTACTGTTTATCTTCTTGATGATTAGTTCTCTATGGATGTCGTTATAACCTACGTCAACGGCCTTGACCCTGTTTGGAGGGAAGAATATTCACGGGCATTGAATATCCCCGCATTGGACAAAAGGTTCCGGGATTGGGGAACATTGAGGTATCTGCTCCGCGGAGTGGAGACGTATATGCCGTTTGTCAGGAATGTCCATCTGGTGGTCTCCGGGAAGACCCAGGTTCCGGAATGGGCGTCGGATCGCTTGAAAGTGGTGACCCACAGGGACATTATTCCGGAGGAGTTCCTGCCGACATTCAACAGCACGACCATCGAGATGTTCCTTCACCGGATTCCGGGGCTGGACGAACGGTTCATCTATTTCAATGACGATATGTTCCCGGTGTCGCCTTGCCGTGAGGAGGATTTTTTCCGTGACGGGAAGATTGTGATAGGGTTCTCGACCCATCTTTTAGCGACCGGGATGTACAAGCGTCAGTGCCGGAATTCGGACCGTTTGGCGAGAAAGGCTCTCGGGCTTGGACACACTCCGTTTTTCATACGTCCCCAGCATATCTGCTCACCTATGTTCCGGAGCGCCTGCGAGGAGGTTTACGCTAAGATGAGAACGGAGATTTTCTCCACCGTCTCACAGGTCCGTACTATGGATAACCTGAACCAGTACCTGTTTCTGGACTATATGTACCATCAGGGAAAGGCCATCCGTGAACGTCTCTCCGGCAAGTTCTTTTCCATAGCCACGTCTTCCGCGTCATCAATCGGGGAATATCTTCTACACCCGTCACGTAAGCTTGTCTGCATCAATGACGTGCATCTTAAGGACGAGGCTTATGTTTCGGAACGCCGCATCCTGTTGGATTCCTTTGACGCGGCTCTTCCAAAGAAGTCAGTTTACGAGAAGTGAGGTTTACCGTTTCAGGGCGCTTTTGAACAAAGCGTCCCATTTCTCCATCGTCTTTTCCAGAGAGAAGTTCTCCGAGCGCCTTTTTGATTCCGCCCCGAACCTTTTCCGCAGCTCTTCGTTGGCTATGACGCTGCATATTCCCTGTGCAAGCGTGCCGGTGTCGCCAACTTTCGCAAGGTAGCCGTTCGCGCCGATGGTGACAATTTCCGAAGGCCCTTTAGGGCAGTCGTAGCTTACGATAGGCAATCCGGTCGCAAGGGCTTCGAGAAGGATCATCGGGAAACCTTCGAACCTCGATGACATCACCAGGCAGGAGCTTCCGAGCAGTTCTTTCCTGACATCGTTTGTCCGCCCTTTCAGAGTCACTTTCCCTTTCAAGCCCATTGAGTCTATCTGATCCTGAAGGGATTCTTTTTGGCTGCCATCGCCGTAAACGCTTAATTTCCAGTCCGGATGCCTGGCATCAACGGTTTTCCAGGCCGTGATCAGATCCTTGAAGTTCTTCTGGCTTTCCAACCGTCCGGCGGCTATGCAGCGTTTTTCGTCGAGGGGGGAGACTTCGTCAGACACAAACGGGAGCGGGTTGTAGATCTGCTCGACTTCAGGAGTCACTTTCCGCCAGTCATTTTTGTCTGCCTTGGTCAGCACGACAAACCTGTCCAGTTTCCTGACAGCATTTTCCAGTTTTCGTGTCCTGAAGGAGGCGTATAGCTTACCAAAGGCGTTGGTGCCGTATTTCATAAGGAATTTCTCGTGGGAAAAATGAAATTCCCCTATTTTCACGCTACCGTCAGTGCATCTTGTGAGGGCATAGAGACTGTTGTCGCAGACGGTCACGGTGATGTCAGGACGGATCTTGGCCAAAAGCGCGTCAAGGCGTTTCCTGTACTTGATGAGAAACATCCTGTCATTGGCGTCAAGATCGTGGCGGATTATCTTCCCGCTTAGTGGAAAGAACTCTTTCCGGCCTTTTTGCCGGGCCGTGATGATGTGTATCTCATAGCCCATAACATCGGCCAGGTAGTTGGCCTTTGTTGTGAGTACTCTCTCGATGCCACCGGAAAGGTTCAGGGCGTGTATGCAGTATGCAAGTCGCATGGCTTGGTCTTTTTACGCCACCAATTTACGAACTTTATGCTGGAATTCAAAGTGTTCGGATCATTTCACGCATCTTCCCGCCGGCCAACCTTCGAGACTCCGACGAAGAGTAAAAGCAAGTTCGAAATTTTGAGTGGATACCGCGGCAGAACGCCGCTTAGTGTTGTTGTGAACTGGTGTCTGACCGGCCGGCCTTCAGGCGGGATTCAAGCGTGAAAAGAATCATGTCGGACAGTCTCTGCCGGGCAAAACCCTGATGCAAAGATAGTTCTGTGGGTGACATGGAGCGCCGTTCAAAAAGAAAATCGATGAAAAAGTTTCTGTTTTTTATCGAATTGTGGCGAAATCGCGAAATAGGTTGTAAATTTGGGCCGTGACAAAAAAAGTTTATCGGGTATAAGAAAATATTTATGGGGCTTTTGAAAAGATTTAGGATGTTGTTCCGTGGGACACGCCACGATTTTGTTCCGATTCTTGCGCAGCAGACAGATTTTCTGTGCAAGACCTCCTCTCTTCTGGTTGAAATGTTCGGGACGGATGATGTGGAACTCCGTTCGGGGATGGAAAAGGAGATCAAATCCTGCGAGGCGCAGGGGGATGCCCTTCTGACCGAATTTCACGAGATGTTGTCCGCACGCCCGTTCATTCAGGTCAACAAACTGGACCTTCAGGCTGTGGCGATGGCGATGGACGATTGCCTGGATGTCATCAAGGACACTTCCAAGGCCGTCCTGATCTACCGTCCCGCCAAGTTGGACGACCAGTTGAAGGATCTGGCGCAGATGGCCAAGTCCCAGTCGGAGGTCATTCATGACACGATACCTCTTCTTGTGGATCTTCGCAGGAACCTTTCGGCTGTCTCGATGGCCTGCGAGCGTGTGACGGAGTTGGAACATGCGGCGGATGACGCTTATGAGGAGTACATGGGGTACATATTCGGCAACGAGGAGAACACCCGTGAACTGATCAAGTACAAGAATCTGGCGGAGATGCTGGAAAACGCCACGGACGCGCACAAGCGCATTTCCGATAATATTCGTAAACTACTGCTGAATTATTTGGTGGATTGAACCGGCGGAATAGATGTCTATGATGTGTAATGCGCTGATTCATAGGGTATTAATGCGTGGATGGGCGACCTTTTAAGGAAAGAGGCCTCTGACTGACAAAAGGTCATTCCGTCATTAGGGGCTTAAAAATTGTAAATGTCTTTGATTATCATTAAATTTGTAGGATAATCAGAGACATTTGATTTTTTTATGGCTATAGCTAGTATTCTTAAAAAAGTGTTCGGCTCGAAGGCCGACAGAGACCTCAAGCAGATCAGGCCTGTCCTCAACAAGGTTCTGGAGGCTTACGGTCCGATAGACAATCTCTCCAATGATGAGCTGAGAGCCAAGACAGAGGAGTTGAGGGCAAGGCTGCGTGAGTGCGAGGCACCGTTCGAGAAGAGGATCGCCGAGATCAAGGCCAAGCTGGACGAGGATATTCCTGTTCACGAGAAAGAGAACCTCGCGACCGAGTCGGACAAACTTGTGAAGGATGAGGATGCGGAGATCGAGAAGGTTCTGGAGGAGATTCTTCCGGAGGCTTTCGCCATCATGAAGTCCACTGCCCGCAGGTTCAAGGAGAACGCCACCATCGAGGTGACGGCCAATGACTTCGACCGCGCTCTCAGCATAAACCACGATTTCGTGCACATCGAGGGCGACAAGGCTGTCTATCAGAATCACTGGATCGCCGGCGGCAACGAGGTGACCTGGGATATGGTCCACTACGATGTCCAGCTGATCGGTGGTATTGTGCTTCATCAGGGCAAGATCGCGGAGATGGCGACAGGTGAGGGAAAGACCCTTGTGGCGACCCTCCCTGTGTTTCTCAACGCCTTGGCTGGCAAGGGAGTGCACGTGGTGACCGTCAACGATTACCTCTCCAAGCGTGACTCCGAGTGGATGGGACCTCTCTATATGTTCCACGGCCTTTCGGTGGACTGCATCGACAAGCACGAGCCTAACAGCGACGCGCGCAAGAGAGCGTACAACTGCGACATCACTTTCGGTACGAACAACGAGTTCGGTTTTGACTACCTTCGTGACAATATGGCAGTGAACATGACAGACCTCGTCCAGAGGAAGCATCACTATGCCATTGTCGATGAGGTTGACTCCGTGCTCATCGATGATGCCCGTACCCCGTTGATCATCTCCGGTCCTGTGGCCAAGGCCCAGGACGACGAGCAGTACATGGAGTTCAGGCCTTATGTCGAGAGCCTCTACCAGAAGCAGCGCGCTCTTGTGACCCAGGTTCTGAACGATGCCAAGAAGGCGATCGCCGCCGGCAAGGAGGATGAGGGCGGAATGCTTCTTCTGCGTGCCTACAAGGGTCTTCCGAAGTACCAGCCTCTGATCAAATTCCTCAGCGAACAGGGTATGAAGCAGCTGATGCAGAAGGCCGAGAACTACTATATGCAGGACAATGAGCGCGAGATGCACATCGTCACCGACGAACTGTATTTCGTGATCAGCGAGCAGCAGCATTCCGTGGACATGACCGACAAGGGGCACGACTTGCTCGCCAATGCTGTCTCCAACCCGGATTTCTTCGTGCTTCCTGACGTTGGAAGCCAGATTGCCGAGATCCAGAAGAACACGGAACTCTCCGCCGAGGAGAAGCAGGAGAAGAAGGATGCCCTTATGGAGGACTACTCCCTGAAGAGCGAGCGTGTCCACACCGTCATCCAGCTTCTCAAGGCCTACGCTATGTTCCAGAAGGATGTTGACTACATTGTGATTGACAACAAGGTCAAGATTGTGGATGAGCAGACAGGACGTATTATGGAAGGCCGCCGCTGGAGCGATGGTCTGCATCAGGCCGTCGAGGCAAAGGAGAACGTCAAGGTCGAGGCCGCCACACAGACATTCGCGACTGTCACCCTTCAGAACTATTTCAGAATGTACCACAAGCTTGCAGGTATGACTGGTACGGCCGAGACAGAGGCCGGCGAGTTCTGGTCCATCTACAAGCTGGATGTGGTTGTCATCCCGACCAACCGTCCTGTCATCAGAGACGATCAGGATGATCTTATTTATAAGACAAAGAAGGCAAAGTACACCGCCGTCATCAATAAGGTGGAGGAACTCATCAAGGAAGGCCGTCCGGTTCTGGTCGGCACTACGGATGTGGAGACTTCCGAGCTCCTTAGCCGAATGCTCCGGATGAGGGGCATAAAGCACAACGTCCTCAATGCCAAGGAACATGCAAGAGAAGCGGAGATCGTCGCTCAGGCTGGTATGTCAAGTACAGTGACCATCGCCACGAACATGGCGGGCCGTGGTACCGACATCAAGCTCTCCCCGGAGGTGAAGAAGGCCGGCGGTCTTGCGATTATCGGTACGGAGAGACACGACAGCCGCCGCGTTGACCGTCAGCTCAGAGGTCGTGCCGGCCGTCAGGGAGACCCTGGCTCGTCAGCGTTCTACGTTTCCCTTGAGGACAAGCTGATGCGTCTGTTCGGATCGGAGAGGATCGCCGGAGTGGTTGACAAGCTCGGAATGGCCGATGACGAGGCTCTCGTGAGCGGAATGCTCTCTAAATCAATCGAGAATGCCCAGAAGAAAGTCGAGGAGAACAACTTCGGAATCCGTAAGAGACTCCTTGAGTATGACGACGTGATGAACTACCAGCGCGAGGCCGTCTATGCCAGAAGGCGCAACGCCCTTTCTGGTGAGAGGATCGAGATCGATGTCAGGAATATGATGATCGACTCCGCCTCTATCATCGCAGGCCGCGCGGAGGGAATGCCTTATCAGGATTTCGAGGAATATGTTATGGCTCAGTTGTCAATCGACCTCGGATTCGATGAGAGTTTCTACTCGAACACCAAGGGTGACAAGCTTGCCGACGCTCTCTGCAAGCAGATGCAGGCGGTTTACGAGCGCAGGATGAACACCCTCGCCGAGAAGGTCTATCCGTTCATCAAGATGATTTTCGAGAAGCAGGGGAATATGTACAAGAACATAGCGATTCCTATCTCTGACGGACGCAAGATGCTGACACTCAGTGTGGATCTTGAGAAAGCTTACAATACTCAGGGCAAGGAGATCGCCAAGGCTCTCAGCCGTTCCATCATCCTCTATCAGATTGATGAGCATTGGAAGCAGCATCTGCGTGATATGGATGACCTCCGTCAGAGCGTGCAGAACGCCGCCTACGAGCAGAAGGATCCGCTCGTTGTTTACAAGCTGGAGAGCTACAACCTCTTCGCCACAATGCTTGAGGAACTCAACAAGGATGTGCTCTCATTCCTCCTCAGAGCCTTTGTTCCTCTTCGTGAGGACAGTGAGGCCCGTCCGGCGCAGGCTCCGAGAAGCCAGGATATGAGCAACATGAGGACCCAGCGCAATGACCTCACCACAAACGGCGAGCAGAAGGCGAGGACTCCGATTCACGTGGACAAGAAGATCGGTCGCAATGACCCTTGCCCTTGCGGATCCGGCAAGAAGTACAAGAACTGCCACGGCGCGGGTCTGGTTTAATGAATATATTAACTGAATATAATAATAAAGGAATATGAGCGCGAATTATGGTTCCAATGATTCTGCAAGCGTGAACGACATCAGCAGGATCTCAGCCGGTTCGGTAATCAAAGGAGAGATCACTTCCCCTAATGACATAAGGATTGACGGTACTTTCGAAGGAAGGATTTTCTCCCAGGCAAAGGTTGTTGTCGGCGAGAAGGCCGTGATCAAAGGCGACATCATCTGCAACAACGCTGATTTTTGGGGAAAGATCAATGGTGACTTCTTCGTGAAGGATACTCTTTCCCTTAAGGACACCTGTGTTGTAGAGGGTGATCTCCACATCCGCCGGCTTCAGGTTGAGTTGGATGCCAAGTTTAACGGTAACTGCAAGATGATCACCGAGGAAGAGTTCAATCAGCTCACCTCCGGCTCCCGTCCTGGAATGTACGAGGTCCCTGCTCCGGCTCCAAAAGAGGAGGAGGACTTCACCGTGGCTTCCGGCAAGTCCCCGTTCACCATACCCGCCAACGACGAGATCCCTGAGGCTTAGAAAAGTCCGGAGTCGCTGTCGGAGTTATTGATTTTCTTGCTGACGGCCCGGACTTCCTTTCCGTAAGAGAAATTATAGACACAAGTAAGGATGACCGTGTTTTTCTGGCTGGTCATCCTGCTTGTGTTTTTCATTGTCACAGGCGATCCGGGTGCGGTCTCCTCACTGACTTTCCAATGGTAGAACGGATAGCGCATTCCGGCCCCGATGCGGAGGTTCTTTCCGATCCTGCGAGAGAACTCAAAGTAACCGTAGTTCTCGCCCTTCGAGATCCCGATGTCGCTGATCGATTTGAAGGGCTGGTTGTACATAGCCTCGGCTGTCCATTTCTTTCCTGAATATCTCAACATCGCCATTCCGCCAAGACTCTTGACCGATCTGTCCGCACCGCCTCCTGTCAACCTTTGGTCGTTGTACATAGCATAGACGGTAAGCGAGAGGGGAATATTCCTGAAGGGTTTGATCCTGCTTCCGAGAGCGGCCATCACGGCAAGCATATTACCCGAGTTCTCATTCATTTCAACAAGCAGCCCGTCAGTGTGGCTGAAAATAGGAATTATTTGATTGTCATTGTGATAAACAAGGATGTATGGATTGATGTAGAGCCAAGAATTGTTGAATGAATATCCAATCATCGCATCCCGTGTTGTGTAACTTTCGAGTTCAGGGTTGCTCCTCACGAGCCATTTGTCATCCTTGTAGTATGACGCATCGCCCATCCATCCGATCTTCGGAGTCGAAGTATTGCTTGAGTAATTAAAATACATCGAGGAGTGATCGTTGAATGTGTAGTTTAGCTGGACGAGCGGGCGGAAATAGATGTAGTCGTGCCTTCCGGAAGCATTGGTTTCGTAGCCGAAATGTTCCATAGCCGCTCCGACAGAATAGCGGAATCCTCCTGCGTTTCCTGAATACTCACACCACAGCCTGCCGAGATCAGTGTTGATGTCCGAACGGACGGTGACTTCTCCGTTACCGCTGTTCTGCTCGGCAAGGCTGGCCGTGGTTCTGGCTCCGAAACCAAGTTTATGTTTCTCGGACAGCGTCCATCCATAGACGGCCTCAATGATTCCTGAATATTTCCGCCCGTCGGTCAGGCTTGTCGAGGATAACAGGGGAGTCGCTCCGGCATATTCATAAAACCCTTTGCGGCTTTTGGTGTCGTAGGCGGTGGCGACGAAGTTTACAGACAGTTCGTGTCTGTCGGAGAATCTGCGGTTCCAGTAGATGTCGAGTGCCGGGGAGAGATATTCGGACCAATCGTCCTTGTGGTCAGTTACTTCAGATGTCGTGGATTCTTGGGTTGTCAGATTCGTGACGGTTTTGAGGGCGCTTTGGCTTACGGGCCAGTCCTTTTTCTCGTAGCCTAACGTGAATTGTGCTTTCAAGGCGCTATTCTCGTCTTTCATCCTGACCAGATCCAGAGAAACGTTGTGCCGGTTCCGCGTGAAATCCGTGTCCAGACCTTCTTTCACTTTTGTGTAAAGATTGCCGCCGGCTTCATATTCAAGAAATTCATCGATGCCGTAGCCGCCGCTTTTGGTCGGTTTCCCGGAATATTCAATGCCGATCATCGTGTTTTTCAGGATTTGGCGGTAGGAGACGGCGTTGTTGCCCCAAGGGGTTGTGACCGCCTCCTTTAGGTTCAGCATCAGGCTGCCGCCGATTCCGGGTCTTCGGGTGATGATGTTGACCATCGAGCCGCTGCCGGCGAATGAATATCTTGCCGGGGCGTTCTGGTAGAAGTCGATGCTTTTGATGTCCGCCGGGGTGAGCAGGGATAGGGAAGCGCTGGTGGTCGGCAGTCCGTTGAGGAGGATCGTCAGACCTTTGCCGTTCAGAAGTGTGGCTTCATCGTCCTTGACCAGGATTCCGGGGATCAGTTTCAGGGTCTCCAGCGCGGTCGCGCTACCTTCCCGGTCTTCTTTTCCGAGGTAGAATTTCTGATGGTCGCTGTAATGCCTGACACTTCTTCCGGTGAACACTGCCGCCTTCAGTGTGTCCGCTCTTTCCTGTTCTTGTTTCAGCTCCTGTTTCCATTCCTGCTCCTGAGCCTCATCCGGTTCCTGTCCCTGCTCTTGTCCCTGCCCCTGCTCCTGCCCCGGAACTTCGCTCGGTTCCTGTCCCTGTCGGAAGGTCTGCCCTGGCCTCCCAGCAGTCTCTGTCTCTACTGCAATACAGACTTCGACATACGCGGCGACCGAACTGTGAGCGGAGACCAGCACGCAGACCGCGCCAACTGCAGCTCCGGCAAATAGTCTTCTGATTCTCATAACTGATGTCCTTTTTAACAAAATTATCCGGAAATAGTTTTACATCAGCAAGAATTGATCGCTATTTATTTTATGATAACATATTGACAGTTAACTTACTATGTTCTTATCGGCTAATATTGGCTCATTACAAAGTCTTACATCTCACGATTTTTTGCTATCTTAGAACCCGATGAGGCCCAAAACCATCATATTCCTTGCTGTCATTGCCTTGTGCTTTGCTTCCTGCGGCCGCTCGTTCAGTCTGGCGGAACGTTTTCTCGATGAGGCCGAGGCAAAGTTGGAGACACAGCCTGACAGCGCGTTCGTCGAGCTTGACTCGTTGGACCGTAGTCTGCTTGGCACGAAGGAACTCCGTGCCCGCCACGCCCTGCTCTACACGATCGCTTTGGAAAAGGTCGGAATGGAGATCACCTCCGACAGCATAATCAACATCGCGGTTGACTATTATTCCACGTCTGGGGATGAGGCGATGAAAGAGAAAGCCCTTTATTACAAGAATATAATCGATCAGAACGCCGCCTCTGTCCACAAGGATACCCTTGCCCTTCAGAGACAGAAGATCATTGAGGAGCGTTATACCGACAAGCAGGCGATTGTGGACCGTGGCAAGTCCATCTGGCTGCTTTGCCTTTTGGTCGTCATTGTGATTGCGGTTCTGGTTGTTGTCGTAAGGCTGTTCAGAAGAACCCACCGAGAGCTGATGGGTAAGCCGGACGATGAGGCATTGGCCATAATCCGGGAAAGGATGTCGGTGCTGGACAAGTTCTTAGCGTCCAGGCTTTCCTCGGACTGCTCATTCGACAGGGCAGCGGAGGCTGAGCTTGACCGCCTGGTCTCGGATCAGGATGATTTCCTGCGTTCCACGATGGTGCTCTTCCGTGACAGCCATCCCGGATTCGT
>OLNY01000647.1_pt1 | contig 31094 bp, 51 predicted proteins | sample 1671981 | NCBI WGS metagenome assembly OLNY01 (sample SAMEA3136632, study PRJEB25190) | human gut metagenome | biome: human gut; feature: human-associated habitat; material: faeces | place: Austria | collected 2013
TAATAATATCTGTTAATTCTTTTTCTAATTTTTCTTCTTCATTTCCTACTAAACTATTAACTATATTATATATGTTATTAATAGTACTCATATTATCTATCAGTTGATCTAAAGAGTTATCTTCTTTTAAAAGTCTTATTTTTAACGAATTATTATCTTTTGTCAAACTTAGTGATTCACTAGCATTAATAAGTGAGTCTATATAGCTTTTTACACTTTTATATGAATCTACACATTCACTTATATATTCAATTGTTTTTGAATAACTAATTTCGTTAGAAATAATTTCATTATTTCGTAAAAATACATTAATTTTTTTACACATGTTTTTATATTTATCTACAAAATTATCTATAGTAATTAATTTATATTTTCTATTTAAATTAGCTATTTCATATATTGAATCAGTAAAATCTATGCTTCGTAATTCCTCTCTTATCTTATCTTGATACATTTTTGCAAGGCTGACTACTTTTTTACATGAAATATCTGCTGTACTATCATTACCTAGTAATCTATTATTTAAGATAAAATTTGATATTTCTTCTATAAATTTTTGACTGTAATTAATCATTCCTTCTAATTTTGAAAACTCATCCTCAAATATTTTTATATCCTCTTTTAATTCAATTGCTTCTTTGTAAAAATCATATAAATTCATATTTTCCTCCTATTATGTTTATATTTCACCAAATATATGCTATAATAGAAGTAAATTTAATAGATACATTTGGTGATTGAACTTGTATAGATTGGTAGTCAGAATACGAGTTCTTTTTTCTTTTATTTTACAATAAATGTGGTAAACTTGTCCATAATATAAAAAAAAATGCTAGTAAGTAAGATTTCTCCTACCTACTAGCCTTGATAATTACTCTACAATCTTTTTAATTTCTTCTAATTTAACCTCTAGCTCTTCACATCTCTTTTTAATAGCTTCTATACTATCATTTTTACATATCTTTCTATTTTCACAGAATCCATTTTGTAGATAGTGATCTATTCCAGATACAAATGTTCCTTTTTTAACAGCAGCTGCAATATCTGGATTTAAATCAAGATAATCTCCTTCACAATATTCTTCTGGTATTGGTGGTAAAGCTAATCTACCTTCTTTCTTTCCATAATCAGCATAATGTTTATATGGGTTTTCTTTATAAGTTGCGTTACTTGCTATATCTGTATACCTCTTTAAATACCAATTTTTACTGAATAAATACATAGAATAATTCATCTCCTCTTTAACTTCTTTATTATTTGTTGTAATAATATTATTATCTATCCCCTTAGCTATTGCTAAAGCTACTTTATCTGCTGTATATTTAGAAACATCATTTGTATTTCCTACAAATAAAGGCTCTATTAATATAGCAGGCATATTAGTTTTCCTTAATACTATTAATCCACTTTCTTTATAACCAGTTCCGTATGTCCTATCAAATGTTCCTAGTTCTTTACAAATACTTTCATTTACTTTTTTTGCATAAGATCTAGATACTGTAGAACCTGTATTGATTATTACTTCAGTTCCATTTGCACTAGTACTATCACTGCAATTTAAATGTATCTCTACGTATAAATCAGCACCCCAACTATTTGCTTGTTCTGCTCTTACATAGCAATCTTCATAGTTATAAGAATTAGCTTTATCAATTCTTAATAATTTTGCTTCATATCCATTTTTATTTAGTATTTCGACCAAAATAGGTGCTATTTTTCTAGTTTCATCGCTTTCATTTAGTAACCCTACTGCACCACATCCAGCAACTCCACTTGCAGTATGTCCTACTGCTACAGCTATTTTTTTCATGCAATCACTCTCCCTAAATTTTGATATAAAAAAGGACCATATAGGCCCTCATAATTATTCTGATTTATTTAATTGCTTATATGTTTGGTTTACTCCAACAGCTACGCCCCAACAAAGTATCCCATATAAAATTCCATTAACAATAGTATCTAAAGCTACTTTATATTGAGTATTTATAATATTTAATAATACAGCTATAGTAATTGCAAATAGCATTAGCAATGAAGTTATAAACTTATCAGGTACAGTTTCTAACTTTTTAAGAAATACTCCTACTACATATGTTGCAACAATAACGATAATTAAAAATTCTGGTATAAAAGTCATTAAATTTTCCATTTTTAACACGCTCCTCTTTCTTCTTCTAATCCATCAATACGCTTATGCGCTGATTTTACACTTTCTTCATTTCTTATAACTCTCTCTTTAAGTTCTGTTACTTCTCTATCTCTAGCTTTATTATCTAGTCTTATTTCATCAACTGCCGTGGCTATATAATCTAGCTTGGCCCTAGTTTGAGCCTCTTCTCTAGTATCAGCTCTAATATCATGTCCTCTATTTCTTTGAAAAGTAGCATAACTTATTAAAGCTCCTACAACTGTACACGCTAATGCAATGCTTATTGTTTCCATTTTCACACCTACCTTTTATTTTTTGTATTAAAAAAGAAGCTAGATTTTACTCTAACTTCTTACTTTATTTGTTTATTTTAAGTTTTTAATGTAATACAAACGTACAGTATTGCATTGGATTTGAAGTCTTTATTTGCGACGCAACTATCTCTCGTCTGTTTTTAAATTTTACGAACAATTTAAATCCATAGCCTAGAACCTCGTAAAGCTAGTATTTACAAGGGTTTACACATATTTATACTTGTTTGTATTTCAAATTGCTCGCTAAATTTAGGTATAAAAAAAGGACTATAAAAGCCCCTTTTTCTTCTTTTCTTTATACTCTTCAAATTCCTTTTCTTCCTCAATGAATTCTTTCATTTTTGCTGCAACAAAAGGTGAAATTGAAACCCCTTTTTTAGAAGCATACTTTTTGAATTCTTCAAGTAGTTCAGGATCAAGAGTTATGTTTACCCTTTGAACTGCCATATATGTACAACCTCCAATTCAAGGAAAATTATACAATATTAAAAATAAACTGTCACTTTTATACTTGTTTATACACACTAATAAATATTTACACGTATAATTTTACGAACAATATTAATCAATTGCGAGTTAATTAACTTGTTATATTATTTACTTCTATTATATTGTTGGTACTTGCTTCATCTATCTCTATTACATTTGAATTTCCAGTTAAAATATTTCCAGTTACAATTGAATTATCTTGATGTGCTATTCTAAATTTTGCAGTTTTTCCACTTGCAGTTGCAATAGATATATTGTTTGCAATAATATTATTAGCTCCTCTTTCAGTTGGTTTGGATGGTTGATAATTACTATCTATAGCAACCCCGTTATCTTTAAAGTAATTTCCTGTTATAGTATTTCTAAATGCTTTTTGTAACATTACCCCTACACCATTATTATAAAAACTACATCCAGTTATTGCTACATCTCCACCAACATAAGAGAATATAGCTGTATTACACTCACTAAAGCTACAACCAGTTATAGATGATCCATAAGTAGAAGCATAAGGTTTTATACCTTGTTTACATCTTTTAATTACACAGTTATTTATTACTGTTCCTTTTGAAGATTCTTCTAAGCCACCTATACCTATTTCACTATCTACTATATAACAATTTTCAATCATCAATCCACCTACTGAATAACAATCAAATATAGCTTCACCTTTTTTTACATTATAGATATAGCAACCAATTATAGATACCCCCTCTGTTGTAAATCCAGGGTGAATACCTTTATTTACGGCATCTTCTATAGTGCAATTTATTATACTTGTCCTTCCCATATTTTGCATTGAAATACCATCAGCATTACTATTTCTAACAATAACATCTATAATTGTTAAACCTAAACCATTCTTATTTACTCCTGCTACTAATGGGTCTATGTGAATCGGTGAAAGTTGATAAGATTCTGGCTCACCAGTTATTTTATTACCATCACATATAAGTCTTTCTATAAAAATATTTTCTCCACAGTCATCATATCTAAGAGTTGAAAATATAGGGAAAGTTTGACTAATAACGCCATTTATAGGCACTGCCCTAGCTAAACCCTTATTAGTTGCACTATGTCTTTTATATGCTTCTATTGTTATTGTATTTAACGTAGTGTCTACTGCCTTTATTACTCCAACTGTATCTGAATAGCTTCCCCAATCACTTAGTCCTACATATACATCAAACCCTACTGTAAATTTAGAAGCATCAGTCACATGAATAGTTGTATCTCCTTTATTAGCTTGTTGCGTCAAGTTTTGAGTTACTGCTTGAATCTTTTTTATTACAGTATTTGCACCATCTCCACAAACAATCATATTTGAAAAAATTTGTATTGTTCCATGTACTAAGTATGTTCCAGATGGGAAATATAAAGGTAATCTAGTATTTTTTGATTCGTCCCTTGCATTTCTTATTGCAATTGTATCATCTGTTACTCCATCCCCTTTAGCACCAAAAAAACATACATTTATAACTTTACCAATTCCACTTTCTCCACTATTGGGGAACGTAAATAATCTACCTTCAGCATCTATCCCTACACTTTGTGTCATAGTTCCAGTTTTTTCAACTGGTCTTACGCCACCAATTTTTTCACTTGTAGCTATTTCTAAAGTAGAATTATTAATTTTTTTTACCAAATCCTCTGTTAATTCATTTTCGGTAACACTATTAGGTTTTATTTTTATAGAATATTCGATGCTCTCCTCTAAACTAAGGTTGACTTTATTAATAGCAGTTTCTAAATCTAAAGATACTCCTTTTGTTCCTATGTGGACCATATGATATTTACCTTCTTCTTTTTTTATATCACCACAAGTATAAGCATTATTAACTACTATTTTTACAAAGGAATCGTCTAATATATTATATTGAGCAACCAAAATTGTATATTTTGAAAATTCACTTTCAATAATGTTGACATAAAAATCTGTATAAATTTTAGATGAAACTATACCAGCGTAAGTGCCACTCCCATATTGAACAGCTCCATTTGAAGTTATTCTCCCTAGTTTCCATTCAAATCCATTATCTTTAACCTTCTCAAAAGGAATTTGCATATCACAAAAACTATCAGTAAAGTTATTCACCTTTTTAAACTGTCCTCTTATTGCACTACCAATATTATCATAAGTAATTCCATCTTCTCCAATTCTACCATCTATTAATTCAGCATCACCAGTTGTACTTCCTTCTTCTAATTTAGTAAAGCTATTTATTCTCTCGTTTAAATTGTGAACATTAGTATCCAATTGCGAACCTAATTCTTTAGTCTTTTCTTCTAGATCTGCAGCTTTCATTTCAACATCTTTAGTGATATCCTTGGCCTTTATCTTTTTTGTTCCTCTCCCACTTATAACTACATAATCATCATCATCTAATATAGTTTTAATAGGTAATTCATTTAATCTCGTAGTATTTAATTTTGTCATTTGATTAATACCCCCTTTTATCTTATTAACGCAGTATCTTCATCTGCTAATATTACATTGCCATCATCAGTCAATAAAATTGTTGGATAAATAACATCTTCTCCATCCCACTTTTCATTTATACTTCTTCTTATTTCAAACTCAAATGATGGTAATGTGACCTTGCATCCATCATCATCTAATAAAACTATCTGCATCTTTGATTTACCTACATTTTGTGTATAGGAATCATCGAGAAAGAATACTACTTGATTCCCTTCTATTCTTGCACTCTCTACACTATCAACTCCAAATGGAGTTTCAATAAGTAATTTAGCTTTTAATGGATTTATTGGCATCATCCTATAAGAACTCCCTCTTTGTTTAACCTGAATTCCGTATTCATAAATATTAAAAATTAAATCAAGAGCATCATTTTTATAGAATTGAATATCAGAATTCAACTTTGAACTGTAATTACTAACTGTTAATGTTACTTCTTTATATAAGCTCATATATATCCTCCCTTATTAAGTTTTAATTTTATCAGCCATTATCTTAAACTCAATTATTTCTTTTTTTTCTTCTTCCGTTATCCAATTTAATTTAACTGCTTTTTCTAAGTATGTTTTATCAATTCTATTTTGAACATACATATCTAATAATTTTTGAAACATTTCCTCACCTCCTTCTAAGGTACTATATCCATTAGTGTTATCATTAAATTTTCAACAACTTCATCTAATTCACTTATTTTATTTTTTAAACTTTCTTTTTCTTCATCAATTACTTTTTCAATAGATTTAAAGTATAAAAAAAGAGTATCTGGAGCTGATACCCTTTTAGTTAACTTATATTCTTTATTTTCATCTTTTATAGTTATTCCGTCATAATATTCAACTATATTCATAATCAATAACCTTCCACGCAAACAAACCAAGAACCATTACCATTGGCAATAGATGGAGTTGATCCTGATGGATAATATAACATTACTGAATTTCCAGTATCCATTCTTGAAATTAAGTTTATAGGAATATTGTTACTTCCCACAAATCTTGCTACTACACTGCAACTAGCCGTATTTTTAAATGTATAAGATAATGGAACTGTAATACTTAAAGCATTCCCAGCTACATTTTGTATACCACTATTCCATGCTCTGCAATAGCCATCTTCATGTAATCTATATCCCCTATCTGCTTTTTTATCAGAATGTATTACTTTATGTTCTTCCATTTCTCTAAATCTTAACACTTCTTCTGATAAACTATTTATAATTGATTGGCCATTTGTTTCCCTACTATCTGTTATATTAGCTGATTGAATAGCAGAAACTCCAACGCCTACATAAACTTCAGCTAATTTTACATAACTAGAACTTGTAGTGCTAGGTGCTGAAGGTGTTGAACTTGCTGTACCTTTTAATACTTTAATTTCTCTAGTTGTCTCACTTATATAAGCTACAATTGCATCTATTCTCGGATAACTTGCTGTATTACTTTCTATATTAACTGTATAACTTGCTGTATTTTGTAAAGTAGCCCCATTAATTGAACATAAGCCTGATGCTACTTTAACTGATATTGCCGGAGTGCTTTGTGCTTCAACTTTTAAATCATTTTCCCCATACACTATCTTTCCACCTAAACTTTTACTTGTTATTAAGTGGGCATCTGCTACAGTATATGTAGTAATACCATCTGTATTATAAATTCCTCTAACCGTCATAATATCATTCCTTTCTTTATTAAATAAAAATAGAGCCCATTTAAAGGGTTCTGTTGTGAAATAATTACTTATATCTGTAAATAGTTGGTTTGTTATCTCTAAAAACTGAATTTCCTAAAATAATTGTAACTGCATTTTCAGTTAAATCAACTATATATTCAAGAACTTTTATTTTTATATTTAGTTTATATTTTTCCGTATTTAATTTAATATAATCACCTGGTTCAATATCAAAAATATTAAATGATTCTGATATTCCAACTTTAACTGTACAGTTAACTAAAGGATTCTTATAAGTGTTTAAAGTTTCTTCACATTGTTTATCTAAAGTTTCTTGTAACCGTATATCATTAGCTTGTATTATTTTCTCTCTTCTTCCATATAAACGTAGAGAATTATAATCAACCGCAGTTGACATTAACACATTAAAAACTCCATCTTCTTCCCATGAAACTCTAGCACTAACTACATTAGCTATTTGTGTTTGGTCTATAGTATAATCCCATGAACCTATTATATTGTAATCATTTATTTCATAATATTCAGATTTATCTCTGCCTAAGCTTTTATAAAAATTAAATTTTCTATCTTTAGTGATTTTAAAATAACAATTACTAGCTTCAATAAATTCTTGTATTTTCTCATAAAGATCATCTGACCATTCAATAGATCTATCAGTTTTTAAATTAGTATCATCACATTCACCTAACTCAATCCCAGTTCTTGTTATATTATTTATTTCGCTAATAAGAGAAAATATTAATGTTCCATAAGTTTTATCATAATAAGTCTTTTTAAATTCATTTTCAGAATTTAATCCTATATCAGTAAAATTTCTGTTTTGAAATAAACAAGCATAGCCTAAACATATACATTGAATATCTTCCTCAACTGGACATGGTGAATTTACAACTCCAAACCATAACAACTCTTCTTTATTATCTTCAATTTTATATAATTCTATATGTTGATTTAATATAAGTTCTATTTTCTTTTCTACTAAATACTTAATAGGTGAATTAAATGTAAAACTCCCAATTCCATTTAAGGCTTTACTAAAAGATATATTAGATAAAACATATAATTCATCAATTAATTCATGTTGATTAGTATAAAGTTTTATAAAATATTTTATATCCATGCTTCTTTCCACCTTATATAAACTGCACATTCTCCATCATAATCAATTTTTATTTGATTAGATCCATTAACTAAACTAATATAACTTCCACTTTTATATTGTATTTTACTAGTTTCATTTACTTTTACACTTCTACTCCTAGGGTTGCAATCTATATATAACACATCTCCACTTTCAATTAATATATCTAAATTAAGTTGCTCACCAGTTGTTTCATTTTTAACCTTAAAATTACTGCCTTGACCTTCTATTTGAATTATTGGATAAACTGTTGCGTAACCTTCATTAATAGCTTCTCCTATATTCCCTATAACTCTTTCTGTATAAGTCCAATTTTCAGGAACTCTAAAAGCACTAGTTGGAAATTTCCATCCTCCTTCAATTGCTTTTTCTAAAGTTAATTCTTTAAAATCTTTTTTATAAAGATAAGGATCACACATTTTAAAAGTAATTGTCATAGTTCTAAACTCATCTGTAACTATAGATTCTTTTTTTGCTTTACATTCAATTTCTCCTATGCCTTCAATATCCACAATTATTGATACCTCTCCAGCTCGTACTAAATAACTTAATTGTAATGCTGATTTAATATCATTATCTGCTTTAGTACTCACAACTAAAGTAAAAGTTTTAGAGTTTATTTTACTAGAACCAGAATAACTACCATGATAATACAAATCACTATCATTATTAGTGTTACTACTATCTAATAAAAAATTATATAAATTTGCATAATAAGGACATTGATCGCCTAGAACTTGTAACCCATTAATAAATATTTTATTATAGCAAATCATTCTTACTCCTTCCCTGAATAAAAATAGAGCTCATACAAGCCCTATTTTATACTTCCTAATATTCTTTTAATATTATTAACACTTCTTTGTTCATTCTCTTTATTTTCAAAGTGTGCTTCATCTATGTGTATATTAACGCCAGAACAATTATTAGAGTTAGAGAAAATTTTATTCATTTCTTTTAAATATACACCAATAGTATTATTTAATTTAGAATCAATCATATCATTCATTTTTTTAGTTGTCATAACTGCATTTGTAACTCTAGAATTTTTAGGTAAATAAGCATATTCCCCTTGTACCGCATCCCCTAATGTATACGCTCTTGCTTTCCCTAATGTGTCTACTAATTCTAGTCCCCTTTCATTTATATTATAGATACCAGCAGTTTCAATACTTCCTCCTGATTCCTTCTTTTTAGGTTCACTTGTACCAAATATTGCATTCCAAGTTTTTGAAGCTATTTTACCTAATTTAGTTAATAATCCTTCAGCTTTACTATTAGCTTCATCTAACCCACTAACTTCAACTTTAGAAGAAACATTCTTTGGAATTTCATTAAGTTTATTTTTAAGAGCATTTGCATCTCCTTCAGCATTAACCATTTCTTTTGCTGCAGCCTTAAATTCTTCTTTAGTCATACCAAACTGTTCAGCACTTAGAGTACCATCATCAATTGCAGTACATATAGCATTAAACTTATCTTCGGCAGTTCCAGCAGTTACACCAGCTTGTTCTATTACTTTATTGCATGCTTCTATAGCAGAATTTGAAAAAACACCAAATGTTTCTGCCCCTTCATCAACTATCCCTGTAATATTTCCAAAATCATCAACTATAACCGTATGCATGTTTCCAATTTCATCTGTTATAATTGCAGTATTTGACATTGTTGCATCAGCATATCTTTTTAATGCTTCTTCACTATCAAAATATGCTGTAGATATTCCACTTACATTATCTATTATCATGTATGCATTTTCATTTAATTGTTTTGTAGTTAAATTATTCTGTTCAGCAAAATCAGCATCATAAAGCGCCATTCTTTGCAATGAAACTTTTTGAGTATTAGCATATAATTCAACTGCTCTTTCTCTCTCATTCAACATTTGTTTATATTCATCAGTATATTGTCCATGCTCTTTAGCACTATCCCTCAATGCTTGTATTTCTTCGAGTTTAGAATTTTTAATATTATCTACTGTTTTTTTATTATATTCCAAACTGCCTTCTATCGCTTCTCCATATATTATCTTTTGCTCATCATTATATTTTTGAGTTATCTCTAATAAATCATCATAATTAGTTTGTTGAGTACTAACTATAAAATTATGGTTTTCATTTAAATATTCACTAAATTCTTTATTGAATCCATTCCAATCAATATTAGTAACTTGATTCCCCATTTCATCTACAGTATTTGTTGTATACTTTTTAATCATTTCAAGGCCTTTTAATTCAAGCCCCTCTATCTCCGAATAAATTCCACTCATAGCATTTTTAAAATCTTCTACTGTTTTATTTATCTGTTCTTGACTAAATCCTTTCTCATTCATTCCTGCAGTTAATGCAGCTATTTGGCTGTCTATATTCCCAGCTCCTATAGTATCTTTAATTAAAGTTGCTACTTGTTCATCTTTTGTTTGCTGCCCTATCTCTGTGCTATTTAATATTTCATAAATTTGATCTTGGTACCCTTTTAAAGTTTCAACCCAATTAGCTACATCACCTTCAGCATTATTTAATGCAGTTTTATATTCTTCACTAAACTTCCAGCTATATTCTTTACCAAAAATTTGAGTCCATATATTTTCATTGCTTCTTAATCTTCCTGTGAACTCTCCTATCTTACCATCTAACTCACTATAAGCCTTTTCACTTTCTTTTATTTCCTTCTGATTATTATATAAAGCTAATCCTAAAGCACCAATACCAGCTACCGCTAATCCAATTACTCCACCTTTTAAAGTAAGTCCACCTAATGTTTTTGCTAATCCCCCTACTGCACCTTCACTTTGTGCTAATGCTTTTGTAAAACTCCCTAAGCTTTTTGTATCTGAAGCTATTTTTAATAGCCCTCCTATGCCACTTACCCCTTTTCCTAATACTGTTACTAAACTTCCTGTTGCCTTCATAACAGTACCAAAAACCAAAGATAATGCACCAAATTTTGCAATACTTGTTACTATTTCTGGATTCAATTTACTAATAAAATCTGCGACTTTACTTATGCCCTCTGAAACCTCATCCATTAAAGGTAATAAACTCTCTCCTAATTTTATAAGAGAATTTTTTGTTTCATTTATAGCCTTTTTAAACTTATATTCAGATGTATTAGCCATTGTATTAAAAGCTTCATCTGTTAATCCTGTACTATTTGCCATTTCATTTAAAGTACTATTAAAATACTCTCCATCTTTAGAAAGTAATGACATAGCACTTAATCCTGCTTCAGTACTTGACCATAAATTATTAAATGCATCTTCGTTACCTTTACAACTATCCTTTATAATTTTAAGAGCATCATATAATGAATAACCCTCTTTCATCAATTGAGTAAATGATTTAGAAGTTTTTTCTTCTAATATTTTACCAACATCTGTTCCAGTATCACCAAGTTCTTGAATCATAGCTTTCAATTGTGTTTGAGCTGTAGAAGCAGTCCTCCCTTGCTTAGTTAAACTTGCATATGAAGAAAGTATATTCTCTAAATTAACATTATACGAAGCTCCCATTGTCATTGCTTCCCCCATAGAACTTGCTAATTGTCCAACTGTTGTTACTCCATTTTTCTGTACTAGAAACAACTTATTAGATACATCACCAACTTCATCTACTGACTTTCCATAAATATTCATTACTTGAGTAAGTAAATTGGATGCTGAAGCAATATCTGTAAATCCTCCAACAGCAACTTTATTTACCTCTTCAATAAATTTAGTTGATTCACTATATTCTACTCCTGCTGAAATAGCATCATAAAGAGCATCTGTTAAATCAGTAACTGCAACACCAGTATTATTTGATAAATCCATTACTGATTCTTTATAAGTTTTAATACCCTCATTTGAATCATTAACAAGTGTATTTACTTTTGCTAACCCTGTTTCGAAACTTGCTGACATTGTAGCTAAGCCTGCACTAGCCGTTAATATTAATGCACCTGCTTTTTGTGCCTCTTCTCCACAATCTTTTATACTACCCCCAGCACTTTCAAGTGCTTGTCCTGCAGTAACAAACTTTTCTGAAGCTTTAATAAACTTATTCCCATGTTCTTCAATTGCTTTATTAGTTTGTTCTAATTGTTGCTCTAATTTTAACTGCTCTTGCTTAGTCTTTTCTATTTGAGTTAAATTAGATCTTATTGCATTTTGATTAGAAGAAATAATTTTTTCTTGCTTTTGGTACTCTTTATTAACTTCTTCTAATGCCTTTTTAGATTTTAAGGCTTCTTCTGATTCTTCACCATATGTTTTTACTGCTTCTTTATAAGCTTTATTAGCTTCTTCTTTTTGCCTTGCTAATTCTCCTAATTTCTTTTGATTTTTCTCTAAACTAGTATTATTTTTTGATAATGAAGATTCATATTCAGCAAGTATTTTTTTACTTTGTGATAATGCTTGATTAATACTTCTTTGCTGTTTAGTTAAACTTTGAATATTTTCCCCATAAGTATTAACTTCTTGAGCTGAAGTTTTAACTTCTTGATTTAGTAATTGCATATTCTTTTTCATATCAGCTATATTCTTATTATACTGACTACTATTTACTACATAAGTAACACTTATCTTACCATCTCCAGCCATATTCCCCTCCTGCTAAATCATATTAAAGAAATCACGTATATCATTAACTTCTTCTACTGTTTCCTCTTTGTCATCAACTATATTAGTATTATAAACACCAAAGTTATTTCTAAAATCAATATTAATCCTATTAACTCTTTCTTTTATTTGAGCTGCAGTTGAATTTAAAAATTCATCAAGTGATATTTTTAATTTATCAATAGCCATAACATAGAAGTAATTAAACCAATCCTCGAATACATCATAAGCATATAGTTTTTCTTCTTTTTTATCTTCATTAGACTTATCTTTACTTTTTTCAAACTTATCTATATAAACTAACGATTGCACCATAACTGTTTGCATTATATATAAAATATCTTTTTTCATATTAATATCTAAATATTTTATATTTTCTATAATTTCATCTAAAGATATATTCCCATCCATTGATGAATGTATTAATAATATAAAGTATCCATCTTCAAACTCTTTATCTAACTTTTCTAAGAGTTGAAGTGGGGTTATTGATTCTATTTTTAACTTTTTACATATAACTTCATCTTTTAATCCATAATATAAATTTTGTATAGTATTAAAATTAAATTTAAAAGTAATATCTAAATTATTAATTTTTAAATTTAATTGAGGATTTTCTGTTAATAACATAACTTTATCTCCTTTTTATAATTCTTAATAAAAGACACTATAAATAGTGTCTTTTTTAAAAATTATAAATCTACTCTTTTTCATTAAACATTTCATTTGTTATAGTTTCTGGAATGCTTCCAACGTTAAAGTATTTATAAGTCCCAAATGAATTATCTAATGCTAATGCATCAAAAGCTAATGATTTTGTATTAATTGTTTCAGTTCCATCTTCGCTTTTAGTAGTACCTTCATCTGAAATATTTCCTAATGAACATTTAGGGAATATAAAATGAGCATCCTCCTCTAATCCAGAAGTTAAATTTACTGTAGTTGCCTCAACTATAACAGCTTTATACCCCTTATTAGCTCTCATCCCATATATTTTTCCACCATTTTTACCTTCTCTAACATCAAATAATTTCATTTCTGTTTCATCTGACATTCCGTAGAAAGATAATGATCCTGATGTTTTACCAATTGATTTCTTTGAATAAATAACCCCATTCCCTGCTGCTAAAGAAATAGAACCTTCACCTGTTTCTGCTGACATAGCAGTTAATTTAGCAACTTCATATATTTCTCCATATGAACCATCTGTCTGAATATCTGCCATTAGAACTCTTTTAAGTCCATTTGTTAATCTTACAACTGTACTTGCTGCCATTAATTAATACCTTCTTTCACATTATATTTATTAAATCTAAACCTTAAGGTTTTATTGTAAATTTTTATATCACCTTTTTTAACAACAGAATTAATATTGTCTATAAGGTTATATCCTTTTTCTTTTAATGTTTTAATAATAATATTTGCTAAATTTAAATAACTACCTTCAGAATATATATCTACTTGAATATCATACTCTGTATATAAACTTTCTCCTCCAGCAAACGCCCTTTCCTGCTCATCTAATATAAACCATCTTATGTATTCATTAGACTTAACTCTCTCTGGCTTATCATAAAAAAAGATATTAGAACATAACCCTAAAATCTTTTCATCTTTTAAATCTTTTTCAAAAATATACTCCATTATAATCCACTCCCCTTAACTGGAAGTTTCCTAAAAATTTCTTCTGCTTCCTCATCAATGCCTTTAATTGCTCTATATGCTCTTCCTATATTTTCAGGCTTTGCTTTCTTACTTTCAAATTCCTGATATGCATAATATTCTTCTGTAAATCTAGTTGTTAACTTATATCCAAAACTTGTTCTTTTCAATCTACTCTTAACACTTCTTTTTGCATCTCCAGTATCAACTACTGCAGCTCCTTGCATCGCCTTCTTTGCTTTTTTACCTATTTCATTAAGAGCTTTCTTTATATCATCATCAGTAATTTCATCAAATAAAGCTAAAGAAGTATCTAAACCCTCAACTATACATCCACCCAATTAAATAACCACCTTACACTTAATATCTATATAATTAATCCCTTTTGGAACAGCTGTAATAATATCATAAGTTAAATTATTAAAAAGTATTTGATAATCTTTAGTTTTATACGGTAATTCTTTAGTCCATTTTGTATTTATAACTCTAAATGATAAAATAATACTCTCATCTTTAGAATAATCTTGGATAGCTTCACTGTTAGTTAATGTAAGTAAATTGGCATATAAAGTCTTAACAACTTTCGGATTTTTTTTATTTGAAAAAGCTTCTCCATCATCTTCACTTATAATAAATTTTATTTTTTTATCTAAAATTGATGGTATCATTCTACTTCCTCCAAATTAGATAATTTTGATAAAATGTTTTTAGTTATGATATCTGTTTTAGCTGATGAAGCAATTTCATATGAACGATTAAAATACATTGAGTTAACAAGCCTTTTAACTAGAATTCTTGCTAATTTTAGACTTTTATCATTATCTCTGAACGCTGAACCTACAGTGCTTTCTAAATAGATATCTGCAATTTCAGTAAATTCAACTATATCAACCAATTCTTCTACGTCATCTAAATCTACTTTACAAAATGAAACTACATCTTGAAGCTCTGAATTTATTTCTTTTTTAATTTTTTCAATTTGTTCTTCAGTAGGATCATTGGCTAATATTTCTCTATATTCATCACTTGATAATATAGTATACATTTATCCTCCTTTGCATAAAAAGAGCGAGGATATACCTCACTCTTATGCTGTGATTTTCTTAGATTTAAGAATAGCTTTATCTAGAGCTTTAACATCTAATCTTTCAACTACTCTTATTGCTTGAGCATTTGAATCAAAGAATGCTTCATTAGATGTAGCTATTTCAATTGCCTTTCTTTTGAAGAATTTAATTGCCTTCATAGGAACAACATAACCTAAAGCATCAGTATCTCCAAGTGTAGAATCATATTCTACTACTTCGTGACCATCTACAAATACTTTTCCATTTTCTACAGTAATTCTATCATCTCTATGACCATCAGAAACCATAGCATTTTTAAGTTTAGATCTTAAAGTACTTGTAGCTAATACTTTTACAAATCTTCTTACTGATGGTTTATAAGCATCAATAGCTTTACATATTAAATCAACTACTTCTCCATCAGTTAAAGATATTGCTGTAGATTCTTTGTTTGCTTCAACTTGAGCTAATATTAATTCATTTTTTGTATTTACTGATTTAACTACAAAATTTTCTTTAATAACTCCAAATAAATCTACTGCACTATCTGCGTCTAATTGATTGTCTACAGCAACTAATTCACCATATCCATTACAATCATATTGTATTTGGCTAAAATCTAAAGCTCCCTCTGGAATCTTTTGCCCTGGAGTTAATTTATTAAGTTTACCACTTAATTCTGATACTGGTCTTTTTCCTGTTAAAGATGTTACTGAAATAACCTCACAGTATTGCTCTAATGAACCATATCCAGCTTCTAAAGTTTCTAGATCATTTAAAAATTCCTCTGGTATTACAGCTTCAGTTGAACCACCTGAAATTTGAATAGCTTTTGTAGAAATAGTTTTTCCTGCTGCTAATTCTTTTGCTGCATTTGCATAGCTTCTTTTTTCTTTATTCACTTCTTCTCCTCCATTATTATTCTTTTGAGTTTGTAGATTTCTTTTTTCAGCTTCATCAGCTTCAATTTCTTCTTCCTCTTCGGCTTTTTCTAAGTCCTTAGTAAGTTTTTTTATTTCATTTCTTTTTTCCTTTGCTAACTCTAAATTTTCTTTATTTACAGCTTCTAGTAACTCCTTGTTAGTTTTTTCAATTAATGATCTAATTTCTTTAGCTTTCATTTTAAAATCCTCCATTTATTTAATTAAATATATCTTGTATAGCCTTACCAAACTTTCTTAGTTCTTCAAGTTCATTATTATTTTTCTTTTCAACTTCTTTAACAGTATCGGAATTAAATCTTACTTCTGTTAGGCTTCCTTCTTTTCTAACCTCAGCTAAACATCCACTATACGCTGGTTCTACAGTTAAAAGTGATACTTCTAACAAGTCAATATCTGTTAAATATCTTCTTTGAAGATTATCATTTACTTTTTCCCAAGTATCCCTATTAGTTAAAAAACCAAATGACCATCCTCTCAATTCACCATTTTTAGCTTTTTCTATTACTTCTTCATCTGTAATAGTTGCTTTAACTCTTAATCCTATTGCATCTTCAACTAACTGTAAATTTCCTGCTTCAATTGAACCTAATTCTCTATTTTCAATATGATTAAAAAGTATTTTTACATCATCAGCTTTTCTAAGAGCCTTGCTCCAAGTTCTTGGAAGTACTTGCTCAACAAAATCACCATTAGGAGAATGTATAGTTTTGCTATCTCTCGCAACAGTATTTACATATCCTTCAACTACAATAGATTTATCATTCATTCTTATTTCCACTATCCTCACCCCCTTTCACAGTGTCAGATTTATCATAGTAATTAATACATGTACTTAATGGCATCTTTCCACTTGTAACAAGTATTTCATCTGCTCCTTCATGCTCTAATGTTTCATAACCAAATTCTCTTCTAACATCATTAGTAGTTAATCCATTATCAGCTAATTTCGTAATTGAATTAACTCTAGTTTCATAATCCATTCTATAAAGTTGATCTTCATCAAACTCTACTACATACTTTTCTCTATCACTTTTACTTAAGTATTTATAAGTAAATTCTTGTTGTACTTGAATTATAATAGGTTGTAATGCATCAGAATAAATTTGTAATTGAAGTTGTTCTCCCGTACTATAATTTACATCCTCATAATCATTTAAAATTGTAGATGGTAAATTAAACCCACTACATAATTCTTTTTTACTTAATCTTCTTATAGCTTCATATTCTGCATCAGCTAAAGAAAGATTTAAAGAGCTTACATTAAATCCGGCCGGAACAGTAAATACTCTTCCATCATTTGAATATAATTTACTAAACTTAGATTGAATTTTCTTTAATGTCTTTTCGTCTTCAATTGTACTTGTAGTTTGTACTACTGCTTTACCAACAAGCCCATTTTTAAATATATTATTTAAATATGTTTGCCCTTTAACTAAAGTATCTACTGTATTAGCTAAAATGCTTCTTACTGGAACAACTCTTATTCCATCATTACTATATCCATACCTAAACACTATTACATTTTTATCTAAAGCATCAAATATTTCATTGTTTAGCTTACATGTATATAAAATAGGACAACTTTTAGCACTATCTATTATTCCTGCATCATCAACAAAAATAGTTTTTATTTCAACTGGATATAAATCTCCCGTAGCCCTATCTATATACAATCCACTTATTCCATTATGAAGTCCCCAAGCTATAAACATTTCCATTGTATTATAAGCATTCATAACCCTATTAGGCTTTAGATTAATCTTTTTAAAGTTTTTATGTTTTCTTTCAGGTATCTTATTACCATTTTCAATATTTAAAATTTCTAAAGGTAACTTAGCTATAGCTTTTGATATATAATTTATACAAGCATAATACGAACTTTCTCCAATACCTTGATTAGATTCCTTATATTCTAAAAAGCTTGTCCCAAATACATCATCATATGTTATAGATCTCTTCTCTCGATTAAAAAATATACTCAAACTTATTCACCTCCTTTCCTATAAAGGCTATAAGCAACTAAAATTAATTCCCCAGCTAATATATACATTCCAAAATTAAAATTAATTAATATAGAATTAATAGCTATAATAAATAGCGCTAAAAAAATCAAAACATCTGTTAAATTTCCCCTAACAAATGTTTTGACTTTACTATATTTAACCTTAAGCCATTTAATTAATTTCACTTTATCACCCCCAATCTTGCTCTAATAATGCATCTACTGGATTATACTCGCATGGTTTTAAATATAATTGGCTATATCCAAAAGGTAATACTACAGCCATATCTACTCTTGTATTATTACTTGCTCTATGTTTCATAAGCATTATATCCCCAGCCTTACCTTGACTAACTAAAGAATTGCTCATATTCCAGTCCAATAAAGTATTTTTTTCATAAAAAAATCTACCCTCGTAAATAGCATCTCTCATGCTTAGGGTAGGTGGTGATAAAACTGTATATGTTTGTCTTAACTCTATTAATTCATAATCTGCTTCTAATTCTTCTATTAATACATCAGCATAAGTAGGATCTATAGCAATACATTCTATTTCACATTCATATATTTCTTCTATGCTTCTTATATACTCACATATTTTTTTATATTTTATATTATTACCTTTAAGTATTGTGCAGTTTCCTTTTCTCATTTCTGCATAATAATCTATCTTTTCATGCCTCTTAGCCTTTGTTAATGTTCCTTCTGGTATAAATCCATGTACCTTGGCATAATAATTATTATCCTCTCTATACATCATTCCAACAGCAGTTAAGTCAATTGTTTTTGATAAGTCAACTGAAACAACTATTTTTTTACCCTTAAAGTTTATTTTTTCAACTCTGCATTTCTTCCAAAGGTCCATATCTAAGTAATGTTCCTCTTTTTCTGAAGTTTCTAGCATAATATTCAAAGATTTTGTTAAAAACTCTTCTTTTTCAGATTCAACTTCTTTAGCTTTATCTCTAGCTTCTCTGATTTCTTGATAGTTTTCTTCTATTCTTAAAGGATTTGCCCTATATATTCCTGAATCCTCCCAAATTTCATCATTGTTTGCATAATAGATTAAACAGAAATATCTTTCATTAACAATATTACCTTTTAAAATATTCCTACAATATTCTAACTCTTCATAGATAATGCTATTACTTTCAGCATAAGCACTTGTAGTTCTAAATAATAAAGGATTTAAAACTGACCTTTGCCCCGACTTCATAGCATTTATATTACTTGCATCTGTAAAACTTCCAACTTCATCAGCTACTATAAGTCCTGGTCTAATAGAATTGTTTTTATTAGCTTCTGCAGTTCTTGGTTGATAAAAACTTTTTGTTAATTTACATAAAACTTGACCGGTCCACATCTTAGATATTTTAAAATGTTTTCTAAGTGCTGGACTTGCAGTAACTAATTGATCTATCTGTTTTCTAATTTCTGCTGCTAACTCTTTTGATACACAGATAGAATAAATTTCTGAATAATCATCTTCTGTTAACATGAAACAAATAATAATAATTGCACAATCTGTTCCTTTTGCATTTTTTCTAGCTATAAATAAAATAGCTTCTCTGTATCTAAACTTTTTAGGATTATTTTTAAATCTCCATCCAAAAATATTAGCAAATAAAAAAGCTTGATGATTAGATAAATTAGGTAAAATAGGTTGTCCAGTTAAAAAGCCAGTAGCATAATTCATTAATGCAATTAAATTATTAATTACTTGTAATTGTTTTTCATCAAAATAATAAAGAAAATCATCTTGATATTGCCTATTTTCATAATCATTCAAGAAAATTTTACATTGCTCAACAACTTCCCATGTAGTTATTTCTTTACCATCTACACAATCTTTTGCATATTGAATAGCTTTATCTAATAATATCATTTATTCAATAATGCCTTTATTAAAGGATCTTCCTCAATATTTTCTTTAGCTGCATTTAATCCAGCAAGTTTTGCCCTACTTTGTGGAGATAAACATAATTCATTGCAACATCTAAAGAAAGCGGCTTCTGCATCTTTCCTCGCACCCATTAATGCTTTATTATTTAATCTTGCTATATTTTCATTTACCATTTTATCTATCGCTCTTATTCTTGAAATAGCAACAGAACAATTTGATAAGATATAATTATCTAAATTAGTTAAAATACCACTTGATTCTAATTCATCTACAATTTCATTAAATAATCTACATTGCTCATCTGACAAATAATCTGGTGGATATATTTTATCATTATTTCCTTTTAACTTTTCCTCAGCTTCAAGCATATTTTTAATTTCTTCTTGAGATTGATGTGAATTTTTTAATGCTTGGCTTTTTCTTGGTCTTGCCATATATATTTTCTCCTTTCAAAAAACTTCTCATTTTCGGGGATTTTTTTATGAAAAAGTTGAAATCGGTTTTTTTTAGCTTTCTTTTTTAACATTCTTATAGCCCCGGGATATCTAGAGAAATAAAAATATTTGCTTCCCCATCTAAATAAAATATAAAATTTATTTTTCATTAGTGAATGTATAAAAATTTTTCTCAAACCATTTCAGCGTTGATGTGAGTATGTTTTGAACATTACCTTTATTCTTAGTTTTATATTCATTATGAACTACGTTATGGTGCTTATCACATAGAGTAATTAAATTATGCTGTGATATTCTTAAATCATAATCCTCTTTTAATTCAACTATATGATGTACTACATCTGCATCTCCTGTTCCATATCCAATATTCTCTATAATATCCCATTCATTGTCTGCCCCTTCTTCGATAGCTAGGCAGGGTAAACATAGGGAGTTGCATCTATTATTTGTAGTATCCCTTGCAGTTTTCCATGCTTTAGTTGCATAGAATCTAATATAAAACATTTCTTCCTCACTCATTGCTCTATTCCTGTTATAGTACCTATATCTTTTAGCTTCATCTTTTCTATATTCTTTATTGCATTTAATGCAGTACTTATCAGCCTTATCTATCTTTACTTTCCCACATCTTGGACACATCTTCTTCATATTTAAAAGCCTTTACTCTCTAATTCTTTTTGCTTTATCTTTAATAACTCTTTATCTATTATTGATCTAGTTGGATTATCAACCCATCTTTCCATAGCTCTATTATTTAATAGATACTTAATAGCTTGTACATTTCCTGGAACCCATTCTTTATGCTTCTTAGTAACTACTTCTTCATATTCTTCAATAGTTCCATCTGGATATATCTTTTTATGTTTAACCTTAATATATTCTATAATATCTTTATAGTATCCAGTAGCAAGTTTTATTAATTCTTTTACGGTCTTATTAACGAAATTATTAGACTCATTAATTATTGTCCGCAACTCCTCATTTTCTTGCTTATATCTTCTCATTGTTCTTATATCTAATTTTAATTTTTCGCAAATTTCATTTTCTGAAAACCCTTTATTTGCAAGGTCTAAAGCTAGTTTTATTCTTTCTGATTTCTTCAAAACTCCCTCCTATTTTTTTGTCCTCGCTTCGTCTTTTTTTAACTTTTTTATTACTTTTTTATTTTTATTTCCAGTGTTCAATTTCCATTAATTTTTTTCTTTAAAATTTCAATTTAAAATATCTTTATAAAAATAGCTTGTACCCATTGAAAATACTAACTTTATACTACTTTCCTATTTTTTCATTCAATCAGTAATATAGGTGACGATTACTTATACCATTTTTAAAGCACATATATTAGTAATATTTTTTTATTTATCACTCAAATAAGTACCATTTCTTTTTTTACTGATTTAACTTCTAAACAGTAATTTAATCTTATATTCCTGTATCAGCTATTCTTGCAGCATCTTTTGCCATTTGTTCTTTTAACCCTAAATATCTTTTAGTTTCTTCTATACTCTTATGTCCAAGAGCTATTCTTACTGCTTCTAAATTCCCATTAGTTTCAGTATAAATTTTAGTAGCATATGTTTTTCTTGGACTATGTCCTGTTATATGCTCTAATCCAATAGCTTCTCCAACTTCTTTTAACTTATCACTAAAAGATTTTTGTGTTAAAGCTTCATTCCCTTTACCTTTTCTTGAAGGAAATGCAAACTCCGACCTTTTCTTTCCCTTAAGATATTGTTTTAAGTGTTTTTCTAGCGCTGGTCCAATTTCTGCAATTCTTTTTTTAGGTTTTCTTCTATTAGGATTTTTAGTAACTTCACTTTGCCATTGTTTATATTGTTTTTGCTCCTGAATCTCAAAGTAACCTTTATCTAATGCATCTTTTATTTCTCCAACTGTTAAAGATATTATGTCTTGCATTCTATATCCTGTTGCTCTAGCAAGTAAAAATAACATTAAGTTTCTCTCTGGATATTCCTTGCTTAATTCAACTAATTTTTCTTTATATCTTTCATACTTATTATCTGGAATAGGATTTGCCGAGCCTTTTTCCCATTCTCTTATTTTTACTTCTATCATTACCTCACCTGCTTAATTGCCCCTCGTGATCCACGTCGATATGATGAGTGATGCATTAAATCCTTAATATCTTTTTCTGATAAATTTTCTCTATTATCATTTCTTATTTTATTTAATTTTTTATAATTATCTGGTTGATTTTCTTTTAAAACTCTTCCAATACTCATAATACTTCCCCCTATTTTAAATATAATAAAAGAGCTGCTATTTCTAACAACTCTTTAATTCATTATTTAATCTTCTTGGCACGTCCCAAGGAATTTTATAATCTATATCCTTTTTTAAAACTATATCTCCATTTTCTTTAGTTTCATATAATGATCTGTTCTTTAATATAAAAGTTTTATCACTCATATACTGCTTACTTTCATATTTAGTTATTTTTCTTACTTCATTTTCATAAAACTTAAGATGTTTTCTATTTTCTAAGTGAATAGGCTTTAAATCTTTGAAATTTCTTTGAATACATTTATTTACTGCTGATTTATTAACCTTTAATTCTTCAGCTATTTCTCTTGCATTTAATCCATTTGCATATAATTGCTTCACTAATTCCTTATTCATTCCTATTCCCTCCTAAAAAATTATATAGTTTACCCCAACCCATTGAAAGTGGACATTTTTAAATTTTAATAAGTAATAACCCTTTCAACTTCTTGTTATTTCCGATTTGTATGTTACTATTTTACTACATAAAAAAATAGAATATCAATTTTCGATATACTCTGATATTAATCAATATAAATCGAAAATTATGATATTCTATATATTTCCGTACGTTTTTTCACTTTAAAATTTTATTCATTAAATCGTATTTTTAATGTTTCTGGTTTATTTGAAGATATAACAACATGTCCAGTTTTCATGATTATAGTAGAGCATGTCTTATTTCCTTCTGTAATATCTATTAATAAATTATTGTCCTTAGCTTCTTTTATTCTTCTTTTTGCTGGATTGCTATTTGGATTTATTATAGCTAAAATTTCTGATGTATTTATGCAATTTCCATATCCAGCATTAATTAATTTACTCATTTTATCACCTTATTTCATAATCTCATGTTTTTTTGATATCTTTACACATATAATCAACTGTAAAATTGTTATTATTATATCTACTGTAAAAAATATTAATAGATGCTTGTCCATTTACTTTACCTCCCTTTATGAAACTAATTTTCTATATGAATATTCAACATCAGTTTGAGCTACCTTCGCATATACCCTTAATGTTAATCCAACATCATTATGCCCTAGTATTTGTTGAATAACTTCAGGTTTCATCCCACTTCTCAAAGCAAATGTAGCCATTGTATGCCTAAATGTATGTGGTGTTATATTCATTTCTATATTAGCCATCCTTTGCATTTTATTCACAATTACCTGATAACCACGATTATTTAATTTTTTATAAGGCTCTGTATTAATTGATTTTTTATTTGGAGCTTTTGAAGAACAGAATAAATATTCACTAATTATTCCTTTACTTTCTCTTTCTTTTAAGTAATTAATAATAGCTCTCTTACATCTTTCCGTAAAATATACTCTTCTTTCCTTGTTCCCTTTTCCTATTACTAATAAATTCTTATGAGTCATATCTAAATCACTTACCTTTACATTGCCAACTTCGGCTACTCTGCAACCAGTTGATAAGAAAAATTCTAATATTGCTCTATCTCTTCTACTAAGAATACAATCCCTTAACATTTCGACTTGCTCTTCAGTCAATGGTTGTTTTTCTCTCTTTGGTTCTTTTACAGGCCTAATAGAAGAACATGGATTCTTAATTATAAATTCTTCATTTTGAAGCCATGCAAAGAATAATTTGATAGGTGTCATAAATGTGTTCATTCCAGCAGCACCCTTGGTACTACTTTCTGCATACATGAACATTTTAATGTCAGCACTTGTAATCATAGATACTGGCTTATTGAAGAATTTGCATAATTTTCTTAAGTTATAGCTATAATTCTTTAAAGTAGCTACTGATAAACCTTCAAGCTTTTTAGTCGCTAGGAAATAGTTTACCTTATCCTCAAGATCACTTGTCACTAATGCTGTTTCTTTTGTAGTAACCTCATACCCATATAAAACTTCTTCTACTAATCTTTTTATTTCTAGTTGTCTTGGTAGGTTAACCTCTAGCTCTGGAAACTCCATTGTTAATTTACCTATTAATTTTACAGTTACTTCTTCGTTGCAATTTCTATAATTTAAGTTCTCCATGTTCTTCTCCTCCTTATTAATTAATTGAAATAGATTTTCTTATGAGAATAGAAGCATATAATTACTCCTATTCTCTAGTTGGAATTATGTTCTAATCTATTTCTTCAACTTTCATTTCTTTAATCCAGTCATCATAATCTTCTTTTATATCTTCTTTTATTTGTTCTATAACTTCTTCTTTAGCAATTTCTAATTCTCTTCCATATATTTCCAATACATAATTGACTCTTATTTTCATAATTACACCTTTTTAATTAAGATTTATCTAAAATATCCCACATATTTTTAAAATCCATCCAATAATAGCAACCGGTATAGATATTTCACCAGCAAATAATCCTATAATTGCACTCCCTATTAGTGGAATTGATTTACCAAACCACGATAATATTTCACTTATTGACCAAGCTCCAATCGAAATATTTATTAATGATATTATTATCACAGTAACCCATCCTGCATTTTTAACTTTTATAAACATATTTATCTCTCCTTCGCATTATAATCAAACTTCTATTTAATGAATTGCGAATTACATTGATATCTCATTTTCAACTTTTAACAAATGTACTTCGGAATATAATTCATCTAACTCCCAATATCTTTCTTTAGCTTTTTCTTCACCAAAGACTACCTCACATCTTTTCCCATTCCATGCTTCAAAAACTATTACGTACACTTAAATCCACCCCTTAATATTCCTCTGGTATTAATGCTAATCTAGCATCATCTTTTTTATAATTAATCATTACTTTTTCTAAATCTAAAACTTCTTGTCCATATTTATCAGATATAACTACTTGCATTTCACCGCTATACTCATCTAATATCTCTCTTAATTCATATACTGTCATGATCCTTCACCTTTCTTCGCAATAATTTCAAATTATTCAATAATTAGAGTTCTCTATAAACTTTATCGCTAATTGATTTTCCTAATATATATTCAACACCTTGCTTACTTAACCAAAAATATATAGAACCCCAACTGTTAGGCTCTTCTTTGCTTTTTATTGCCAAGCCTTTATTAACAAGGTCGTTCCACTCCTCGTCAGCATGGTTAGTAAAAAAGTAATTTCTATAAGGTTTATTTTTATAATCTAACCCTATACAATGTTCCATAAGCTCCCTTTGATTACTTGTAATTTCTATCCATAAATTTTTATATAACCCTTTAAAAGTTTCCATTCTATCTTTTGTATTTATCGCAGGATATCTATTCTTTAAATATCCTAAATCAACATGATCCACTGACTCTGGCGGAGATGTCCAATGACTTATATATTCTTTATTGCCAATAATTAAATAAATATCATATCCACTTTTTCTATTTTTATATCTTTCTAATCTCATACTAATTTCAAATTACTCACAATATATTTTTGTTTTTGAATTGCCACTATAATTCACTATTATTTAATATTAAAGCGTGATTACTTCCATATCTTTCAGTGGCAATATAATTTTCTACCTCACTATTAGTAATTTCACCTTCAATATGTTCATCATAATCTGAATCATATATACTAGCTCTTACTTCTATATCTCCATAATCTCTTAATGTTTCTTGAAGATGTATCATTAATTCACTTATTTTCATTCCCCTTATCTCCTTTATACTTTAATCAAAATCCAATACAAATACTTGTTATTTCTCTAGTCTCCTTCTTCTTGCATGGTGAAATTCTTTTTATTTTAAAAACATCTAAATGCTTTTTTCTAACTGGTATCTTATAGACTTCAACTTCTAATTCTCCATCATATTTGCTTAGCTCTTCAATTAATTCTTTTACTTTCATATTTTCCTCCTAATTTCAAATCATTCGTTGTAACTATAAACTTAATGGTTCCACAACTTTTTTAACTTCTGTCGAATATGATACACATACATCTCTGCTCCATTCTAAAGTTGCACCACAACCTCCACATTCAATTTCTCCACAATCTGCATCATACTCCCAACTATCACTTTCTTCATATCCACAAATAGGACATTTAATTTCGCTTGTATCCCAATTCTCTTCTTTTTCAATATCGAATTGTTCAATTTCTCTAATCTTATATTTATTCCCTTGTGAACAGCATACTGAATAAAACTTACCACCTAGCTCTATTGCTCTATCCCATAACTCAACATCATCAGCTACAGCCAAAGTTTTATAAACTTTTACTTCATCCCACTCTGTAAATATATCTTTAAAATCATCAGCCAAATACAATTCTATTTTCTTCATTCCTCATACCTCCACAAACTACATAATTCTTAGCTGCTCTTCCATGCTGCACCATTCTTTTTTCACTGGATAAATTTCATACACTTCTCCATATAAACTAACATCAAGAGTTCCATTCTCTCCTAAACTAAAATCAACTACTAAATTATCTATATCATCAAGTAGATACTTTAATTTTTCTTTTATGTTTTTTGGTGCATTTTTATTAAAATTTTCTTTATTAAATCTATAAACCATACCTTTCTCCCATTATTCAAATTGTTGCTTAAACCATCTGCTTTTTTCTAATAACACTTCTACATCTCTAACTAATATTGGATTATCCTCAATATAACTACTATTTCTCTTTAAAACAGTAGTCCTTTTTAATGTACCTACAACATTAAAATATTCATAATATATTGTTTCAGTTTTAAAATTATCATCTTCTCTAATCTTAAAATCTAGAATATTACCTTTTTTATAATATTTATTAAATCTTTCTAATAAATCTGCTGGTATATTTTTAAACACATTGTCTTCTATTCGTCTTAATTCCATTACTCTTCATCTCCTAGTTCAACTAAAACTCTTCTATTTTCTATCCTTTTTTTATTTTTCTTTTGGAGCCTTCTTTTATAAGTTGGAGTAGAGTACCATCTAATAGTATCTACTTTAACATTTAACATTTTAGCTAACTCATATACGTTCCCAATAGCTAAACATTCCTCCCCCTTATACATTGCATATTCTTTCATGACTTTCCTCCTGACCATCCTCTTTTAATGCTTTATTTACAGCTTCTTTAGCACTTAATCCTATAAAGTAATACTCAACTGCTTTTGTTAAAACTTTTTCTAAAATATCTTTCTCCATAATCTAATCCTAATAAATATTTTGGGAAAGGATCTTAAAACATTCTAAATTTGTAATCCCCACTACTTTTCCAGCCTGTCCAAAGGTCCTTTCTTTAATATTTTTATTCATATAAATGCCCTAAAGCATTGATAACTATTGCTTATTTTTATTTTCAAAAGCTTTCATTCTATAATTAGAATCTTGCTTAAATGTCACTCCAAACTTTCCGTCAAACCTTTCAAGTATTCTTTCTCCCATAGCTTCATCTAGCTTTCTTAGCATATTAGGAGTACACTCTGTAGAAAATAAAGTAGGTAAATTATTAAAATATCTATAATTTAATATTGGATATATATGTTTTGTGTCTGCTTCTGTCAATCCACCAAATAAAGCTCCATTCCTAACCTTATCTTTAAATAAATCATCTATTATTAGAACTTTAGCTTTTTTATACCTATCTGATATTTTGGTATAATACTCTGTATCTGTTGCACATGATTTTAATTCTCTTATAGCTTCTATATATGATATATATACAACCGGTATTTTTTTATCTACCAAAGCCTTTCCAATAGCAATTACTATATGAGTTTTCCCTGCTCCTGGTTGTCCCATTAATCCAAACCAATTTTTATCCGACTTTATAATTTCATCGAAATTTTCTATATATTCAATCGCTAGTTTTTTTGCTCTAATTGTAGTATCATTGTAAGCATTATAATTTCTTAGCAATTTTACATTCTCGGGATTAACTCCAAACGCTTCCCATATTCTTCGTGTATAATCCAATTGATAACATTCACATCTAGCTATTACTTTTCCCTCATCATTTAATAACCAAGTTGTATCTTTACACTTAGCACATTTATAGCTATTAGTAACAGTTAAAGTTGTATCTTGATTCTTCCTCACTTGCTTCAATATTCGGTCTAATGCTTCCATCACTATTTACCTCTTTCCTTCCATTCGAAGTCCAATTTTGTAATATTCCTAAAACATATTTATAATTATTAATTTTTCCTCTATTCATTGCTTCAGTTGCTGCATCCATTAACCATTGCCCTGTATAAATTTCTATATCTGCTACTATTTGCTCCATTAATACAGCTGTTACTATAAATCCACATTTCTCAAAATGTTTAAATATATCTAAATTTTTTTCAAGACTACTACAACTATCAACATTAATTTCTTCTAGTTTATCCTTACCTATCCTATCCTTACCTATCCTATCCTTACCTATCCTATCCTGTGTATACGCATTGTTTCCATCATGTATACAATTTGGAGACAGTTCATTTTTTACATTAACTATCTTATTTTTTATTAACTTTCTTCCAGTTTCTTCAAAGGTATAAGATTTATTCTCGTCTATATTTAGCATGGATTTTTCAAATTTATAATTTGTTTCTGTGTATCTATCATTTTGAATGTAATTGTGAATTCTCCAATGTTTAATGACCACAACACCTGACTCAAATGGTATTAAAAATTTTTTTGCTATTAATAGCTTTAAATCATCATCCCCACAACCTATCATCCTTTGAATTTTCTTAGAATTATTTATAAAACCATCATCATCAGCTCTCATGCTAAGATGAAAATATAATGCTTGTGTACTTAAAGGCATATCTAGAAAAATATCACTATCTATAATTGTCTTTGCAAACATTCGTCTTTCTGCCATTATTACTTTCCTCTTTCTAACATCTATATTTTTTATGTTTTTTGTATTATACTTATATTGATTTGTTTTGTTTGGACTTACCCTTAGTTTGGTCGCTGGGGTATGTCCTTATTTTTTATCTTCTAAAGTTCCATAAAACTTTTGTATGGATGTTATAAAATACAAACTCATATGAAGTTGTTCTTTCAACTAAATACTCTCTTGGATTTAATCCGTTATCTGCTAAAAACTTCTTTTGTTCTCTTGTTGGTTTCTTAAGCTTCTTCATTTAATAATCTCCTTTCTAATATCTCTAACTCTTTATGTTCTTCTCTTAAGTGTCTTAAATTAATTTCAAATGCTTTTCTAGCTAAACTATTTGTATTTCCCTCAAGGATGAACTGCTCTAATTTCTCTATTCTTTTAACAATAACTTTTTTTCTTTCAGCTATCCTTAATTTACTTATTGATTTTTCCACTAATAATTCTCCTATACTTTCAATTAAATTCTTTTCACAATAAAAATTATTGTAATTAATGCAATCGTAACATTAACTGATAAGAGAGTAATACAAATTTGAAGTGACTTAACTCTTTTTTCTAAACGTTTTAATCTCTCTCTAATTTCAACATCTTTAATAGTCCCTCCAGCTAATCCAATAGCTATTTGTAAGGCTTTAACATCAGCACTCCATTCACTTTCTTTACCATACATTCCTACCTGTTCACTACAATACTCTTTTAAATCTTCTAATTTTTTTATAACAAGCTCTTTATTCATAAGACTTCACTCCTAAATATCTTTATTAACTTATCTATTCCATCTAAAATTGATGTAATTATTAGAATTAACCCGATTATTATTGCCAAAGCTATTGGCATTACAAAGGTACATATGCCCCATATATTTAAACCTTCCATGCTTTACCTCATATTTAAACTTTACTAAAAGTTATTTCCCCAACGGTATGAAGACCAACATTAACATGACCCCACTCATTCTCTATTACTCCTGTAAACCATATATCTGAACTAAGTAAATGTGGTTTTACTATTTTGTATAAAGTATCGTAATCTATTTTTTTAACTACTGTAGTTTTACTAATTTTATTCATACCAAGTTCCTTAACCTCAACCTTATATTTATCCATTTTGAATACCT
>OLNY01000656.1_pt1 | contig 30868 bp, 29 predicted proteins | sample 1671981 | NCBI WGS metagenome assembly OLNY01 (sample SAMEA3136632, study PRJEB25190) | human gut metagenome | biome: human gut; feature: human-associated habitat; material: faeces | place: Austria | collected 2013
CAGAGTTTTGAACTTTTTACCAGTCGGTCACCGTGCTTCCGCCGTTTCTTCCTTCCGGTTTTTTCAGTCCATCTTCGCACCCTCGACTGCCCTCTTTCTCGCTGTTCAAGCGGTTTCAGACTTTCTCAAGTACCCTCTGTTTTTGTGCCCTCTCGTTTGAGTGCTTGTCTATTATATCACGGAAAACGACATTTGTCAACGTTTTTTTCAAAGTAAATTTACATAAAACTTACTCGTTTAATCCCGTTTTTAAAGGCACTTTGTACAATCAGCCGTAAAAAGCTGTCTATATATTCTATTTACTGCATTTTTCTGCTATTTAATGTATTTTATCAGCTTTTTACCGCCGTCTTTTTCGGATACCTTCCGGTAAGGATTCTCTCCCTTATGTATACCAGCGTATCCTCCTCGCCGTATCTTTTCAGCATTATCAGCATCTTCCCAAGAAGTTCCATAGTTTCCGGGTGCATCATATAGTGTTTTCTGTTCTTGTTGAAATATTCAAACGGCATACTGTCGTTATAATTCTCTTTATAATATGTCTTACAAGCCGCCACCCTGTCGCAGAACATCTCCACAACATACTTTACAGGCATCTTCATTCCTTGCATCGCAGAACCCGGTTCCTGTCCGTAATCTATCCAGTATTCAAAGTGATGCCTGTTCCTTCCTTTATGATGAAGCCACGCCTCGCTTTTTCCCGTCACACGTCTTTCGGTCGTATTCGGGCTTTTATCCCCAGTGTAAAATACAACACCGCTTATGAATTCCTTCGGCGAGTATTTTGACAGATCGTGCATAAGCCCTTGCTTATAAAGACCGACCTTGAAACACAGCCTCATCACTTCCATCTTGTGATGATTGATCGTGCTTAAATGTCCCTTGAAATTCTCCTTAATATTCACGCTTATCCTTCTTTCGTTCTTTCGAGATACTTTCTCCAGTTATCAATATATCTTGTTTTAAAGCTGACGCTTGTTATTTCTTTGTATGGAATTTTGGTTTCTTCCTGCCATTTTCCGTCTGCGTCAAACTCTCTCATCGTCAGTTTATTCTTCCCCGCCTTTAAGATTATCCCTATATGGAATATCTCATCATTTTCATTCTCGACTATCACCCATTCACCGCTCTCACGGAGCAAATTGAATATGCTCTGCCACGTGCTTATATCAATTCCGGGATCTTTGATCTGCTCTGCAACCCCGTTCAGTCTGTTTATCTCTTCACAGATATCATTCTTGATTTCTACTTTTTGCAGTTCGTCAAAGTTGCGGATCGTATATCCGTTAAGCTCAAAGTCGTTTTCTTCCTGTCCGAGGACAAATCTGTCGTTGAAATCATTGATATAGTAATACCAATAGCTTTTGTCATATTCGTAAAAGCACCTGCATATATGCCTGTTTCGAGCGCACTCTCTCAGCACCGATATTTTCTTACTGCGTTTCATATTTTCCTCACTAAAAAGCAACTGCCGCATATATAACACGGCAGTTTCATATTTACAAAAGCCGTCAGCCTTATTCTATCACAGCCGACCTTTAATTTCAAGCCCGAAAGTTATTATCGTTGTTCCGTCAATTGTTACACGCTCACCTTCTCCCCCTCTTTTTCATCGCATTCTTTATTCTCCGCCATTTTATCCGGTTCGTCACCGCCGTGCTTATCCTTTTTCTTCTTTTCGTCTATATGCGACTGATCGCTGACAACAAGAATATCACCCTGCTTTATTACAGTGCTTCCGTTAGGTACGACCATATCGCCGTTTCTCTTTATCATTATAATAAGAAGCGTAGTCGGTAGATCAAGCTCCTTTATAGTCTTTCCCTTCCATAAATGCTTTGGTCCTATCTCGTATTCCTTGAGCAATATATTTCCGCTGTCCCTGTATGACGGAATGCTGAGTATAACATCATCTCCGGCATTTATCACCGTATCGCCTTTCGGAACGATAGTGCTGTCGCCGTGTTTTATCATAAGCACAAGCGAATCGTCGGGAAAATCTATCTCACTTATCTTGTGTCCGTTCCAGGTGTGAGTATCCGATACGAATATACGCATCATATTGAACTGCGGAGTTTCGTCCTGATAGTCGTTGAACGTCTTTAATACACTGCTTTCGTTATCAATGAGTTTAAGCCCAGTTGCGACCTTCGGCAGTAACGTTCCCTGAAACGCAACGGAGATAAGGCAGACGCACACTACTATATTGAACAGATTGCTGTCCGTGTACACATCGCTCACCGTAGCCATTATTGCGAAAACGATGGACGATGCACCTCTCAGACCCGACCACGCTATAAACAGCCTATCAGCCCAAGTATATCCCTTTGAGCATATCGTAAACACCGCAGCAGGACGTGATATAAAGGTCATCACCGCAAATATTGCAAGTGCCGGAAGTATTATGCCCGGGAGCTGAGAAGGATTCGACAGCAATCCCAGCAGGAAGAACAGCATTATCTGGCTCAGCCCCGTTATTCCATCGAAGAAATGTACAAGCTGCGCCTTATTCTCGCCTATGTTGCTGTTACCGATGATGATACCTGCTATGTATACGCTGAGGTATCCGTTACCGCCGAGCAGTATAGGTGCGGAATATGCCGCAAATATCATCGCCATCATAAAAATTATGTCAAAGCTGTTTTTCGACAGCTTCACTTTTTTCATTACAAATACCGCGGCAAATCCCATTGCAAAGCCGAACGCAACACCGAGGACTATCTGCAGCACCGCAAGAAGGCCAAGCTGTGAAATATCATCACCTGCCATTATCGCAAGTGCAATGACCGTCAGCATATAAGAAAACGGGTCGTTGGAGCCGCTCTCGATTTCCAGCAGTGAAGCCAGACCGCCACGCAGGTTTAACTGCTTTGAACGAAGTATCGAGAACACCGATGCCGCATCGGTAGACGAAATAACCGCACCGATAAGAAAGCTCTCTTTTATATCGAATCCTATCAGGAAATGACAGCCTGCCGTAGTAATAAGTGCCGTAACTATCGTACCGAGCGAAGATAAAAGTCCCGCACGCAAAGCGACAGGTCTTGCCGCTTTCCAGTTGGCAGAAAAACCGCCGCAGAACATTATAAATATAAGGCATACCGTACACACCTGCTCGCTGAGCTGATAGTTGTCAAACGGTATCTTCAAAATACCGTCCGAGCCGCATATCATACCCAGCGCCAGGAATATAAGCAGGCTCGGAACACCTATCTTTGTTGACAGCTTATTGCCTACAATGCAGACAATGATGATTGCCGAAAAAAAGAGCATTACAAATTCCATCGTTCACCGTTCCTTCTGTTCAAATATTTTCTCTGTTTAACTGTTTAAAAAAAATAAGCTGTCAATGTGATTTGAAAGTCACCATTGACAGCCGATTTTTACTATTCTTAAAGGCGTCAGCCGCTGAATGCGACGTCTTTATTTGCCTGCAAGCTTAGCGATTATTTCAGCCGCCTCATCAATACCGCAGGTAGCCGTATTGATGCACAGATCGTAATTCAGGCATTCGCCCCAGTTACGTTCCGTATAATACTTGTAGTGCCTGCGCCTTGCCTTATCCTTCTGTCTGATAATCGAAAGCGCCTCGTCCTTGCTTATATTGTCATGCTCGCAGATACGTCCGCATCTGAAATCATCCGTAGAATGCACGAAAACATCAAATGTACTGTACTGCTCCCTCAGCACATAGTCCGCACAGCGACCGACTATAACGCACGGACCTTTATCCGCAAGAGCCTTGATAACTCTGCACTCCGCCGAGAAAAGCTGGTCGGTAAGCGGCTGTGTGTACATACCGTTTATCGCAAGATTGTAAAGAAAACTGGTCGTTGTCGTCTGCTCCGCACGTTCTATGTATTTGGGATCAAATCCGCTTTCCTTTGCGGTAACATCAATTATCGTCCTGTCGTAATAGGGGATTGAAAGTGCTTTTGCGACCTTTCTGCCGATCTCGCTTCCTCCGCTTCCGTACTGTCTTGAAATAGTGATTATTTTTCCCATAATCATTCCTCCGTTTGTGCTTTATTCTTATGCCTGCTGTACCTGTGCCGAGGATTTATCCTGTTTGTCATACATTTTCGATATGACATTCTTATAGATCCTGCGCATAAGGAGTATCGCAACAATAAGTCCTAACAAATCGCTTACAGGGAGCGACCACCATATGCAGTCAACCCCTCCGATAATGCCGAACAGCCACGCAAAAGGCAGTGTCGGCACAATAAGCCTTACTATAAATACTATCATGCTGTAAAAGCCGTTTCCGAGCGCCTGGAAGCCCGAGCTTAACACTATCGACACTCCGGCAAATACAAACGATACGCTGAATATTCTGAGCGCCGTTTCACCGAGCCTTATCATATCATCCGTCGGAGCGAACATTCCCAGTAACTGCGCCGGTATAAGCTGGAACAGCAGCAATCCGATTATCATTATCACAACCGAGCAGATAACACCGAGCTTCAGCGTATCCGTTATACGCTTCGGCTTTCCTGCCCCGTAGTTATAGGCTATGATAGGAACTATTCCGTTATTCATACCGAACACAGGCATATATACGAAGCTCTGCAGCTTGAAGTATACGCCGAATACCGTAGCCGCCGCAGGCTCATACGCTTTCAGTATTATATTCATACCGAACGTCAGCACCGAAACCAGCGCACTCATTATAATAGAAGGTATTCCGACGGCATATATTGTCTTTATCGTACCTAAATTCAGCCTGAATTTTCTGAATACAAGCCTTAATTCTTTATTGTGGAAGTGGTGCAGTAAAAATCCTACCGCCGCCGCTATTATCTGACCTGTTACAGTGGCGATTGCCGCACCCGTAACGCCCATTGCGGGTATTCCGAGAAAATCAACACCGAAAATAAACACAGGATCAAGCACTATGTTTATGACCGCACCGAGTATCTGCGACACCATCGAAAGCAGCGTCTTGCCCGTTGCCTGCAATATACGCTCGCCGTATATCTGGAAGAATAATCCGAGCGAGCCGCAGCATACGATTGACAGATATTCAACACCGTATCCCGCTATGATTTCGGAATGTGTCTGTATCGAAAAAAATGCAGGTATCGCCGTAAGCCCTACTATTAAAAACAAAACATAGTTCAAAGCGGTAAGAATAAGCGCATGAGTTGCCGCAAGACCTGCCTCATATGGCTTCTTCTGTCCGAGATAGCGTGACACAAGTGCATTCATACCAACGCCAAGCCCCGTCTGAAACGCTATCATAAGGCTCTGCATCGGAAACGCCATACCTACAGCGGTCAGTGCGTCCGGGTTTATCTGTGCCACAAATACGCTGTCAACAAGGTTATACATTGCCTGGATAAGCATTGATATAACTATAGGCAGCGACATTGTAACAAGCAGCTTGTTTACGGGCATTACGCCCATCTTGTTTTCTTTTGTCCGTTCCAATTTTCTTTTCTTTCCTTTATTCTTCTCTGTATTTCTTCTAATTCAGTATACCATAAATCCACGCATTTTGCAAGCCGCATACACAAAAATCGTCCGTAAAATCTTATTGACCCCACCGCCTTATTGTGATACAATAGCAGTATATAAGCTTAGAAAGGAGTAGAATATGAACGATATAAAAGCAGTGCTGTTCGACCTTGACGGCACTCTGCTCGACTCGATGTACGTCTGGCAGTACGTTGACGAGGAATTTCTGCGTAGACGTTGCATAACTCCGCCCGATGATTACGGCAGGCAATGCAGCCACCGCTCTTTTTACGAAACAGCATTGTACACAATAGATCTTTTCAGTCTTCCCGAAACGCCCGAACAGCTTATGCAGGAATGGACAGATCTCGCCATAGACGAATACCGGCACAACGTAAAACTAAAACCCTTCGCTCGTGAAACGGTTGAGCTTGCTCTGAAAAGCGGCTACAAGACCGCCGTATGCACCTCGCAGACCCCCGAGCTTTACACCCCCGTGCTTCATCACACAGGACTGTGGGGAATGTTTGAAACGATAAGCTCCGCCGCCGTTTTCGGCAAAGGCAAACAGTACCCCGACATATATCTCGATACCGCAAAAACGCTCGGCGTACCGCCCGAAAACTGCATTATGCTCGATGACGTATCAGCTTCTCTCAAAGCCGCAAAGCAAGCGGGTATGATGACTATCGGTGTGATCGAACCGATAAGCAGTCAGGATATGAAAGAAATGGAGCTTTACAGCGACAAGCTTGTAAAAGAACTTGATGAAAATATATTCACATTTTAACGGAGGCAAAGGCAAATATGAAGAAAAAGATGATGAGCAGATTGTCTGCTCTTGCGCTGACAGTAATCATCGCTGTCACTGCAACAGGTTGTAGCAATGCCGTAACAAGCGGCGAACAGACAAATTCAGGCGAAGCCTCTCAAGCAATCGAATTTCCTAACGCTAAGGTCAGCATTTCCGACGGCAAGTTCAACGTTGACGGTAAGGAACTCTGGATAAACGGTGCAAACACCCCCTGGCAGAACTGGAACGATTTCAGCGGCAATATGGACGAAGAATTCTGGGATAAGACTTTTGAGGAGCTTGTCAGCGATGGCATCAACTGTACGCGTATCTGGATAAACTGCAACGGCGAAAATGTAGTAAGGCTGAAATCCACAGGCGCAATTAAGGGCATAAATGAACAGCACTGGAATGATCTGGACAAGCTTTTTGCCCTTGCTGAAAAACACAGGATATACATTATGCCTACACTGCTTTCATTCGACCATTTCAAAAACACAAACAGCTCCGCAGAAAAGTGGCGCAAGCTTGCCACAAGCAAAGAAAACTGTGACGACTACGCCGAGCAGTATGTAAAAGAATTCTGCAAACGTTACGGCGAAAACGAATATCTTTTCGGTATCGACCTTATGAACGAGCCTGACTGGGTTCACGAAAACTCCGAGTGCGGTCAGCTTAAGTGGAGCGACCTTTGCTATCTGTTCGGTAAATGCGCCTCCGTTATCCACGAAACCTGTTCAACTCCCGTAACCGTAGGTCTTGGCATAGTAAAGTACAATTCCGACAAATATGAGGGCGACAAGATATCCGACGAAAACCTCAAAAAGGTAACCGGCGATGATAAGGCTTATGTAGACTTCTACAGCACGCATTACTATATGTGGGAAAAGCAGTATTTCGGCTTCCCGTTCGACAAAACGCCTGAACAGTTCGGACTTGCGACCGACAAGCCATGCCTTATAGGCGAAACCTCAAACGATGACGAAAAAGAAGCCGGAATGACGCTCACCGAAAAGTATAAATCAACCTATGAAAACGGCTGGAACGGTCTTATGGTCTGGATGGAACCACGCACCGACGAAGAATACACATGGTACCGTTATGACCTTACAAAGGTTGCCACAAATGCGATGCTGAAACTTATTCCCGAAAAGATCGACCCACTTGGCGTACACGGTTATTCAACCTCAGATACTTCCGAGAGCGGTGCGGAAGAAAGCGGTAATTGATATGCATGACATCACAAATCAGCGTAAGATTATCAGAAAGCACTTTTTCTTCAAAGGCAGAGTTCAGGGCGTAGGGTTCCGCTACAGAGCACAGAATGCCGCCTCAATGTACAGTGTGACAGGTTGGGTAAAGAACCTTTATGACGGCTCTGTCGAGATGGAAGCGCAGGGTCTTGAAGAAGATATAGACAAAGTGATTCAATCACTTCAGAACAGCCGCTACATCGTTATAGACGATATGTATGTTGCCGACCGCCAGCCCGACCCTCACGAAACCTCATTTCGCATCAAAGACGAATATTAAAGCAATATATTAAAAGAAGTAACAAGACGCTACCGCACTTGTTACTTCTTTTTTTATTTGCCCGCAAAACTACAATAGCTCATGCAAACGATTTTTTCTCAAACAGAAAAACTCCGCCACCTGTTTATCAGGCGCGGAGTAAGCGTTGTTCAGCGGTATCAAAAAAGTTATTACGCGCATAATTTAAGCGCACATGATTTTTTCTTTTAATATTTCAAAACTTTCGATTATTCTTGATGCAGAGCTCTCTATGCGGGATATAAATTCATTTTCCCGCCCGGGTATTATGTTAAACAATTCGTTTCCTTGCGAATCCTTGCCGATATACTCCGCTACATCAGGTTCACTACAAGATTCAAAAATTCTATTCTCTGGATTGAGTTTATCTATACAATATTTAACTAGTTTTTTCTTAATATCATCCGGCAGATTACTATCATTTAATAAGAAGCCTACTAGCTTTGTGTATCTGTCGACACTGTCATAGTCGAAAGAAGCAATGTGTTTCTGTATGGCATTTAATGCTCTTCTGATTGATTTTTCTTTATTGCTCATTTTTTGCATCCTGTTTTTGCACTTCAACTGAACTCCGCCTATGATTAGTATATCACACTTTCGTAAAATGTCAAGCGCTTTGTTGTTTTTCTTGTTATATTTATGAAATTCATTTTCCGTAATCCGAATTTGCAAATGCGTTTTTCTATTTTTAATACCCCAACCATTGTCAAAGAGCGTATCAGTACTCCTCGGGAGTAATGAAAACGATGTGTTCGTTTTCTGCGAATGCCCAAAAATACCTTTCGTTATAAATGAAAACTTGCATATACGACGTTTTATACTCAGGATTTTTTTTGAAAATACATCTCAGAGATTCGTATGCTACCCACAACGCCGTAATTAAATCATCCTCAAATATTTTCATACAGTCTTTTGTGAAGAAAAGGCTGTTTCTTATTTTACTCCAATCATATAATTCGTCGTCATCTTCAGTTGCCTGTTCATCATAGTATAAAGGTGATGTCATTTCTTTAAATGTCAATAAGGCTTCCTCGTCAAGTTCCTTTAAAATTTTTGATTCGAACATATCAACAGCGAGTTTTAAAGGATCTCTTTTTCTGTTATATAACGTCATAATACTACTTAACATAATTTTTACCTCTTTTTAATAAATTTTATTTCTGAAAGCAATTTTTCATCGAAAGTGGGGTATATGCCCCATTTCGGATAAAAGGCTACAAGTGCCTATGCGTCTTTTCAACTTCCCATAATTATCCCTCCTATACTTTTATTGTTTGTTTCACAGCACGCCTGCTCTTTTTGTAGGCTTCATAAATATTGTATCATAATTTTTTGAAAAGTCAACCATTTATTTAATTTTTCTGACATCAGCTTACTTTTTCACATTGTTATTGTGTCACTTCACATAAAAAGCATTTCCGCTTTATAAATACAACGTTATAAATTGTTTTATTTGCTTGTCAGGTACCGACAATCGCACTCTCACTATCCCGTCAACTTACAGCAAACTATCGTCATGCACAACAAACCTTGTGCATTCATTACTTAGGCGTGTGTACACAGACGCTCATAAACAAACTCCGCTAAACACAAAAATCCGCCGTTCAACACGAACAGCGGATTCTTTATATTCAATTCTCATCAATCGTCTAGAGGGTGTGCCGACAGCAGAAGCTACGCAAACCATCAACATTCAGAACAGCGAACTTGAATCGGCGCATCGCCGCAAAAAGCGGTCACAGCAACCCACCGTGACCGCCCATATTCCGTTTATGTTACGCTTTGCATAACCCCGTCATTGTGTACTATCCATCGCAAAGCACCACATTCTTGCCTCCCTTGTCAAAGGGAGGTGGATTGACGGCAAGGCACAAACTGTTGCTTTGTTGCGTTTTTACTTGCGACACGTCCACCTTTTTTATTCACCAAACTTTTCTGCCGTCAAGACGGAGGGATTGCACTCCGTCAGCACAATTATTTTAATAACTGTAATCCGAAGCGGCTCACAGCCGCAAAAAGCGGTCACAGCAACCCACCGTGACCGCCCATATTCAAATTATCGCTTTCTTTGCCGCCCGCCGTTTCGCCGCCCTCAGCCAACCTCTAACATTTCCAAAGGCGGAACTTGAAGCGGCACATTGCCGCCTTACTTTAAGATAGGTGCAAATCTGATACGGATATTCGGCATCTTCGTGATAGTCGAATAAGTGTTCAGCATCCAGTCCTCACTGCCGTCGTTTACGTTCTCACCGCTTGCAGGAGGCGCAAATATCTTGAGCGTCATGTCAGCTTCACCATCAAGAGGCTTTTCAAAGAATGCCGACATGAAATCTATCGTCTTTGCGTGAGGTGCCTTGTAGAACCACTTGCCGTTGATTTCCATCATAAGATTAAGCTCTGCGTCCTCGTCCTCAAATGTGATTTCGCAGAATGTGGGATTCTTTTCAAAGTGCAGAGGTATCTCGATACCCTCAGCGTCCTCAGATCCGCCCCAACGTAATTTTACAGGGAACTGTGCGTCGCCATCGCTCTTCATTTCGGGATAGAAATACTCATCGTGAATAATTTCCTTGTAGGTCTGCATTACCGGCTGTTCAATACCGCAGTCAGCATTGTTCGGATCCTCAATTTCAAGTCCCAGTCTGCCTCTGTCACGGAACTGATAGAATGTAAAGCCGTTGAACCAGCCCTGATCCTTGTCGTTCTTGAGCATATCGCAGAATTCCTTTACCATTTCAGCCTGCTCGTAAGGTCCCGTTACATCGCCGTCGGCGTTGAACTCGCTCATTACCATAGGCTTCTTTACTCCGCCGCAAAGCTCTCTGTAACGCTTTTCCGACAGCTTAGTAAGATTATATGTATCTGCCACCTTGCTTCTGCCAAAAGAGTTTCCGCCCTCGTCCGCTACGTCAAAAGGCCAGCCCCAGTGAAGAGCCATGTACTTGTCAACAGACCATATATCCGTTGCTCTTACAGCGTCGGCAAATTCCTTCTCCATCTCGATTTCTCCGCCCTTTTCGGGATGCTCCACACCGCCGATACAGAGAATAGTCTGTACGTTGGGCGCAAACTTCTTTATTACCTCACGGGCGTGGATATAGAAATCAGCCACCTGCTGATATGTTGCACGCTTTGTAAACGAGAACCAGTTACCTGTAGCCTCGTGGTTTATTCTCAACTGCATACGACCGAATGTCGAAAGCTCCTTACCTATCTGTTCAAGATGCTCGTCCGTAACATTCGGATCTATTGTCATCGTAAGTATAACGTCCTGTCCGTGACGTCTTACATCACGCATACAGGTGAAAGGCTCATCGTCGGTCGTTCCGCCGATACCGCCCTTATATGTAAAATAGTCGTCATAGGGATAATCCCACTGGAATGTGATCTCCTTGTCCTTGAAAGCGTTTCTCGCTCTTGCAGGCCATGTTTCGTCAAGCGGATAATAGCAATACATAAGGCTTACCGCTCTGTGAGGTCTGCCCAGCTTGTTCAGGATATAATCCTGGTTTACATACTCTCCTCTTTCACTTCCGTCGCCAAGGTCAACCGCACATTTAGCAGGACCCATGTGGATCTTCTTGATCTCGCTCATGTTAATAAACTCCTTACACAACTTTTTTCTGTTCAGAAATACTGACTTTAAAGACTTATCCGTCCTTTCCGGTAATTTGCCCGTCTGCCGCTATGCACCGCTCACAGACAGCTTACCAGAATAATTTTGTGAAAACCTGCGTTTTCTCCGAATAAATTGAGTATATCATAAAATGAAAACGATTTCAAGGCTTTACAAAAAAAATTTTTTGGTATATAATAAAATAGTATTGCAAAATTGAAAGGAACGGTAACCTATGTTAGAATATGATGAACTCAAAGTTGAGTTCGAGGGCTATGAGCCTGAGCTTAAAGAGCTTGCCGGCGCACTTGACCTTGATAACCTCAAAGCAGAAATAGTAAAGCTTGAAGAACAGAGCGCACAGCCTGATTTCTGGAACGATGTAGAAAATTCTCAGAAAATTTCTCAGAAAATAGGCGAAGATAAGAATATAGTACAGAGCTACGAAAAGCTCCGTGAAAGCTATGACGATGTAATGACAATGCTCGAGCTTGCTCAGGAAGAGGATGACGAATCTATGCTTCCCGAGATACAGGAGCTTGCAAAGCATTTCAGAACAGAGCTTGAATCGCAGAAGCTCGCTACCCTTCTCTCAGGCGAATTTGACCACAATAATGCGATTCTCACATTCCACGCAGGCGCAGGCGGTACAGAGGCTCAGGACTGGGTAGAGATGCTTTACCGTATGTACAATCACTGGGCAGAACAGCACGGTATGAAGGTAACCGTACTCGACTACCTTGACGGTGAAGAAGCAGGAATAAAGAGCGCCAGCATACTGGTTGAGGGCAGAAACGCTTACGGCTATCTGAAGAGCGAAAACGGCGTACACAGACTTGTCCGTGTATCTCCCTTTGACAGCTCCGGACGCCGCCACACCAGCTTTGCTTCCGTTGAAGTAATGCCTGAAATCAATGAAGATATCGACATCGAGATAAGCGAAGACGAGATTAAGATGGACGTTTACCGTGCAAGCGGTGCGGGCGGTCAGAAGGTCAACAAGACATCCTCCGCTGTTCGTATCACGCATATCCCCACAGGTATCGTGTGCGCCTGCCAGACAGAACGTTCACAGCATCAGAACAGAGAATACGCTATGCGTATGCTGAAGTCAAAGCTGCTTGAAATCAAGGAAAGAGAACACCTCGACAAGATTTCCGACATCAAGGGCGAACAGCTCCAGATCGCATGGGGTGCACAGATACGCTCGTATGTATTCATGCCCTACACAATGGTAAAGGATCACCGCACAGGCTACGAAATGGGCAACATCGGCGCAGTTATGGACGGCGACCTTGACGGCTTTATAAACGCTTATTTAAAGGCACTCAGCTTAGGACAGATATAATGAAAAAGAACGACATCGTTGAAATTGAGATAACAGCTCTTTCAAGCGAATGTTCCGGTATAGGCAAGAAGGACGGCATGGTTATTTTCGTGCCGTTTTCTGCTATAGGGGACAAGCTTGAAGTAAAGATACTGAAAGTAAACAAAACCTACTGCTACGGCAAGATAGAGAGAATTATCACGCCCTCTCCCGACAGGGTCACTCCCGACTGTCCCGTTTACACTAAGTGCGGCGGCTGTTCTCTGCGGCATATAAGCTACGAGGCTCAGCTCAGAGCCAAAGAGCAGTTCGTAAAGGACGCTTTTACCAGAATAGGCGGACTGTCACCCGAATTTTTGCCGATTATAGGCAACGATACGATAAACGGCTACCGCAACAAGCTACAGATGCCAATAGGCACCGACAAGGACGGAAATCTTATCGCAGGCTTCTACGCCTTCCACTCGCACAGAATCGTTCCTTGTGAAAAGTGCCTTTTACAGCCCGACATTTTTTCAAAAATAACCGCCGACTTCTTAAATATTGCAACTGAGCTAAAATTATCAGCCTATGACGAAACGACCCGCAAAGGCACACTCCGCCATCTGTATCTCAGAAAAGGTCACTACAGCGGCGAAATATGTCTTTGTATAGTAGTGGCAAAAAATGTTCCGGAAATTAAAATTCTGTCGGACAGGCTTCTTGAAAAATATTCTGAAATAGTAAGCTCTGTAATTAATGTCAACAGCAAAGATACAAATGTTATTCTCGGTGAAAAAGAAATCCTCTGCACCGCAAAAGGCACCATAAATGACACAATGTGCGGAAATTGTATCACAATATCTCCTAAGTCATTCTATCAGATAAACACCACGTCCGCCGAAATGCTGTATGCCGCCGCCCGTGACTTTGCCGATGCCGTAGGAAAAACCGTGCTTGATCTGTACTGCGGAGCAGGCACGATCGGGCTTTCCATGGCACGCACGGCAAAGAAGATAATCGGCGTCGAGATTGTCCCCGAGGCAATCGAAAACGCAAAGCAGAATGCCCTCGCAAACGACATAACAAACTGCGAGTTCATCTGTGCCGATGCCGCCGAAGCCGCACGGATACTGCATTCACGCAGCCTCCGCCCCGACGTGATAATGGTCGACCCGCCGCGCAAGGGCTGCGGTAATGAAGCCTGCGAGCAGATAGCCGCCTTCTCCGCCCCCCGCATCGTCATGGTCTCCTGCAACGCCGCCACCGCCGCCCGTGACTGCGCCTGTTTCGCCGAACTCGGCTACTCCACCGACAAGTGCGTAGCAGTCGATATGTTCAGCGGTACAAACCACGTTGAGTGCGTGGTGCTACTCACAAAAAACTCTTCCATTTCATAAGACACGCAAAACGTAATTTTCAGGCTCTCCGCTAGCCTTCTGCGGAGAGCTTTTTCATCCTACAGCCCATATATGCGTAAAATTCCTCTAAAAATTATCAATATAAGTTAAAAAAAGTATTGATTTTCTCCAAAAAAATGCTATAATTTTCTTTAGCACATTACAGAAGTAATGCTTATCTTAATGCAAAGGAGAAAATATCAATGGGTTACTTAACAGGAAAAACGGCTATTATTACAGGCGGCGGATATGCGGCTTTATCAGACGGCAGTTGTGGCTCGATAGGTTACGGTATTGCTACCGCTTATGCAAAAGAGGGTGCTAATCTGGTTATCACGGGACGAAACAAAGGCAAGCTGGACAAGGCTAAGGAAGAGCTTGAAAAGCTGTACGGCATCAAGGTACTTGCCGTCCCCGCAAACATCGAATCGGGCGCTGACAACGAAGCTGTTGCAAAGTCGGTTGTTGATGCCGCTGTAAAAGAATTCGGACGTATCGATGTACTTATAAACAACGCTCAGGCTTCGGCTTCGGGCGTAACAATACAGGATCACACAACTGAGCAGTTTGACCTTGCTATATATTCTGGTCTGTATGCGGCATTCTATTATATGAAAGCCTGCTACCCTTACCTCAAAGAAACCAAGGGCAGTATCATAAACTTTGCATCGGGCGCGGGTCTGTTCGGCAATTACGGTCAGTGTGCCTATGCTGCCGCAAAGGAAGGTATAAGGGGTCTTTCCCGTGTCGCCGCTACAGAATGGGCAAAGGACGGTATCAATACGAACGTTGTCTGCCCTCTTGCGTGGACAAGCCAGCTTGAAAACTTCAAGAACGCTTACCCCGAGGCATTCGCCGCCAACGTAAAAATGCCGCCGGCAGGTCACTACGGAAATGTTGAAAAAGAAATAGGCAGAGTATGCGTACAGATTGCATCTCCCGACTTCAAGTATATGAACGGCGAAACAATCACCCTTGAAGGCGGTATGGGTCAAAGACCTTAACCGTTATTCACTCTTTATAGAACTACCGCCGCAGACAGGCAAATGTTGCTGTCTGCGGCGGTTTTATTTCAATTTCCTTTCAGATAAACTTATTGACAATTTTATTTTCCCGTACTATAATCAAGATAAATCGGCGTGCTTCACATCGAGCAATGCCATAACACAGGAGGATAATACAATGGCTAAGAATAAATACACAGGTACACAGACCGAAAAGAATCTTCAGGAAGCGTTTGCAGGAGAATCTCAGGCAAGAAACAAGTATACATATTTTGCATCTGTAGCGAAAAAAGAGGGCTATGAGCAGATGTCTGCACTTTTCCTGAAAACTGCGGATAATGAAAAGGAACACGCTAAGATGTGGTTCAAGGAGCTTGCCGGAATAGGCGATACAAAGGCAAACCTTGAGGCTGCCGCAGACGGCGAAAACTACGAATGGACAGATATGTACGAAAACTTTGCCAAGACAGCCGAGGAAGAGGGATTTCCTGAGCTTGCCGCTAAGTTCAGGGCGGTAGGCGAGATTGAAAAGCACCACGAGGAAAGATACCGTGCACTGTTAAAGAACATAGAAACCGCACAGGTATTTGAAAAGAGCGAGGTCAAGGTATGGGAGTGCCGCAACTGCGGTCATATCGTAGTAGGCACAAAGGCTCCCGATGTATGTCCCGTATGTAATCATCCGCAGAGCTACTTTGAAGTACACGCTGAGAATTATTGACGGAAATATCAAACGCATTTAAACAGGCAGGGCTTCTGTTGACGGCATATAAAGACCGCCGGCGGAAGCTTTGTTTTCAACCGCCGTATCTAAAAGGAGCATATTATGAAAAACTACAACTGGGCGGTACTGGGTACAGGCGTTATAGCCAATGAAACAGCCGCCGCAATGCAGAAAAACGGAAGAAATCTGTTCGCCGTAGGCAACAGAACGCACGGCAAGGCTGTGGCTTTTGCCGAAAAATACAATATCGGCAAGGTGTATGACAGCTATGATGAAATGTTCACCGACCCCGATGTCGATATAATCTACATCACCACTCCGCACAACACGCATTACGACTTTATGAAGAAAGCAATTTTAAACAAAAAGCATATTCTTGTTGAAAAGTCGATAACATTGAACAGTGACGAACTGAATGAGCTTATCACACTTGCAGACGAGAATAACGTTGTAATCGGCGAAGCTATGACTGTTTATCATATGCCGATATATAAAAAGCTGAATGAAATTCTGAAAAGCGGCACACTCGGCAGAGTGAATCTTATCACAATGAATTTCGGCAGTTTCAAGGAATACGATATGAAAAACCGTTTTTTCAACAGAAGCCTTGCAGGCGGTGCGATGCTTGATATAGGCGTGTATGCCTTGTCTGTTATCCGTTGGTTTTTCGATTCAAAGCCGGATAATATGCTGTCACAGCTTAAAACCGCACCGACGGGAGTTGACGAACAGGCGAGCCTTTTACTGTCGGATAAGGAGGGGCAGATGGCAACGGTTATGCTGTCGCTCCATTCAAAACAGCCCAAGCGTGCGATGATCTCCTGCGAAAACGGCTATATCGAAATCATGGAATATCCGAGAGCGTGGGAAGCAAAAATAACCTATACAGACGGCAGGACGGAGCTTGTCGGCGCAGGCGAAAATTCCGATGCGCTTTACTATGAAATAACCGATATGGAAAAGGCGGTAAACGGCGACAAAAACGTAATGTGCCTTGACTACACCGCCGATGTTATGGAGATAATGACAAGGTTCAGGCAGGAACACGGCATAATTTATCCGGAGGAAGAATAAATGGACAGATGTGAAAAGCTGCGGGATAATCTGTACGGTGTCGAATTGCTGACAGGTTCAATTACACCCGTAAAGGAACATATTGCGCAGATATTCTATATTGTAAACAACACCGATAACAGCGAATTTATCGAAAACGAGGCGTTGCAGATTATAACTCAGTTCGGCAAAACCGAGTATCATTTCTGCGGCAGACACAGCGAATTATGGCAGAGAATATTTAACGATACCGCACTTAAAATTTATCCGACAGACAGCGAAAAGGTCGTTACCCGTAAGTATGAAAGCACGGAGAAATTTGCGGATGAACTGAGCTTGGTATTGCAGGAGAGATACTTTGTTCCGACCGACTTTTATCTTATTTATGACGATGAGGAAATGTATAGGCAGGTTGTGGGAATGACGGAATGATAAACAGCATGAAATTATGCGGTAAATTTTGCCTTGACTATTTTTATTCAAGGTGATATAATCTGTAACGCAAAATTGCAATATATTATTTGAAGGAGCGATTTTAATGAAGGTATTGATGCTCAACGGCAGTCCTAAGGCGAACGGCAATACCAATGCCGCACTGCTTGAAGTAGGCAGAACGCTTGAAAACGAGGGCATTTCATACGAGATATTCCAGATGGGCGGAAAGCCTGTCAGAGATTGCATAGGCTGCGGACAGTGCAGTGAAAAAGGCTGTGCTTTCAACGATGACGATGTTAATGAGTTTATAGCAAAAGCTAAAGAAGCGGACGGATTTGTGTTCGGTACACCGGTATATTATGCTCACCCGAGCGGACGTATACTGTCATTCCTTGACAGAGCATTCTACGCAGGCGGTGCGGCTTTCAGATTCAAGCCCGGTGCATCGGTTGCGGTTGCAAGACGAGGAGGCAGTTCAGCATCGTTCGATTGCCTGAACAAATATTTCGGCATAGCACAGATGCCTGTTGTCGGCTCTACCTACTGGAACATGGTATACGGCAGAGTACCCGGTGAAGCCGAACAGGATCTTGAGGGTATGCAGACAATGCAGAACCTTGCAAAGAACATGGCATGGATGATGAAGTGCTTTGAGCTTGGTAGAAAGAATGGCATTGCACTGCCCGATACAAGTGCGGTTGTAAGGACGGATTTTATAAGATAACTTAATATTCATAATGTAATAATAAAAGGGCTGAACTGCTTAGTTGCAATTCAGCCCTTTTACTATTCCCTTACTCTCAGCTCTCTGAATGCGACAGCGGCCGCCGCACCGACGTTGAGCGAATCGACACCGTGATACATCGGTATCTTTACCGTATAATCACAGCCGTCTATAGTCTTCTGCGACAGTCCGTAACCCTCAGAGCCGAGTATTATAGCAAGTCGCTGCTCGCTCTGAAGCGTCTTGTCATCAATACTTACCGAGTTATCTGTGAGTGCCATTGCCGCTGTTTTAAAGCCCATCGAATTAAGATAAGCGGGGCCGTGTGATTGCCACCAATGCTCATCCTCTCCGATATATCCCCACGGGATAAGAAATACCGTTCCCATACTTACTCTTATGGCTCTCCTGCAAAGAGGGTCACAACAGGACGGGGTTATCAGCACAGCATCTATGCCGAGTGCCGCCGCAGAGCGAATTATTGCTCCTGTGTTGCTGACATCGGCTATATTTTCGAGTACGGCAATCCTTCGTGCGTTTCTGCAAAGCTCCTCTGCTCTTTTCGGCGCAGGGCGCTCCATAGCGCACAGCATTCCCCGTGTCAGCTCATAGCCTGTAAGCCCGGACATTATCTTGCTGTCGGCGGTATATACCGGAATATCACCGCAACGCTCTATTATGCCGTTTGCACGGTCATTGATATACTTTCTGTCTGTGAGCATCGAAATCGGCTTACAGCCTGCGTCAAGGGCTACTTCTATAACCGTCTGACTTTCGGCTATGAATATTCCATGTTCATATTCGTACACCTTGCGAAGCCGTGCATCTGTCAGGTGAGTGTATATTTCAAGCTCGGGTATATTTATATCGGCAACATCTATTATTTCAGCCATATTGTTTATTATTTCCTTTCGGGCGGACTTTTTCGTATTGCAAATATTATCGAAAAGTGATAGAATATTATCACAGCGCATCCGCTTGTCGCACTGAATATTATAGCGTATCGGGCGGATGTTGTCAAATATGGCGGTACTAAAAATATGTAACCCGGGAAGGCGGCAAGCATGGATTACTTATACAAAATCACGGTACAAATAGATAATGAAAAAGTGCTGAGCTTACAGCAACACGATTTGGATGCGGTATATAAGACAGTAAGAGAAGCGTTTGCAGGGTGTAATTTTAAAGAAGTGCCGACAGATAATAAGCGGCTTACTTTTGTTATCGGGGACGGTAACGATTCTTTCAGCGAAGTCGGAATCGCGGCAAATGCGCTTCACGACAGCTGGCTCGGTAAGTACCTGAAAAAGATGGAATGGTACGATATGAGCGATGACAGTACTGAGGATATGCTCAGAGAAATACAAGAATTTGACAACGAATACGGCAAATAAATTTAACGGAGAACAATATGAAAACAGGACTTGTGCTTGAAGGCGGCGCTATGCGTGGAATGTACACGGCAGGCGCACTTGACGTACTTCTTGAAAACGATATAAATTTTGACGGGATAATAGGAACATCGGCAGGTGCGGTGTTCGGAGTGAATTTTCTGTCAAGGCAGGACGGCAGGGTCATCCGCTACAACTGCCGCTTCAACGGCGACAGGAACTACATGGGGATAAAGCCGTTACTTAAAAGCGGTGACTTTTTCAACACGGAATATGCCTATTACAAAGTGCCGAACGAGCTTGATATATTCGATGACGAAACCTATCAGAAATCGGGCGTGCCGTTTTATGCAACGGTCACCGATGTAAAAATGGGAAAGCCGGAGTATCTGCAGGTAAAAAGCGTACTTCGGGATATGGAAATGCTCCGTGCTTCTGCTTCCATGCCGTTTATATCAAAGCCTGTAATAATCGGAGGCAGGGCGTATCTTGACGGAGGAATTTCCGACAGCATACCGTTTGAGCATTTTTCCGAAATGGGATACAAAAAACAGGTGGTAATCCTCACACGTGATATGAACTACCGCAAAAAGCCGATGAACAAACTGCTGATACGCTCGTTCTACGGTAAATTCCCCGACTTGTGCAATGCGCTTGAAAACCGTCACAATGTCTACAACGAAAGCATAGACAAGCTATGCGAACTTGAACAAAGCGGCAAGGTATTTATTATCCGTCCGTCTGAGCCGATAACGATAAGCAGAACGGAGAGAAATCCCGACAGGCTGAAAAGCGTTTATGAGCTTGGGAGGAAGGATATGGAGATGCGTCTTGAGGGTCTTGAAGAATTTTTGGAGAAAGAACAGGAAATATAAATGGCAAACAAGAAATGTCCCGTTGCGAAAAAATGCAGTGGCTGTCAGCTGTCCAATATGACATACGAACAGCAGCTTGAATGGAAGCAGAAGGATACCGAAAAGCTGCTCGGCAGTTTCGGCAAGGTATCTAAAATTATAGGCGCAGACGACCCGTATAACTACAGAAACAAGGTGCAGGCGGTATTCCGCTCTGACAGAAACGGCAGGATAATCTCCGGCGTATATCAGTCGTCCAGAAACGGCATTGTCGGAATTGACAGCTGTATGCTTGACGATAAACGCGCGGACGAGATTATAGTAGGAATAAGAGGATTACTTAAATCGTTCAAGCTACAACCGTATGACGAGGGTACGGAGCGTGGCTTTTTACGTCATGTGCTTGTCCGTGTCGGAAAGAATACCGGAGAGATACTGGTTACTCTTGTCGGCGGAAACTCAATGTTCCCTAAAAAGCACGACTTTGTGAAAGCGCTTGTAAAGCGGTTCCCGGATATTACGACTGTGACATTCTCGGTAAACCGCACTCCCGAAATGCTTCTTCTCGGAGAAAATAACGAGGTGCTTTACGGCGAGGGATACATTACGGATATTCTTTGCGGAAAAAGATTCAGAATATCTCCGCACTCGTTCTATCAGATAAATCACGCACAGACCGAAAAGCTGTACGACTACGCTATAAAGGCGGCGAAGCTCACGAAGAAGGACGTTCTGCTTGACGCATACAGCGGAATAGGCACGATAGGCATAATAGCGTCTGACTATGTAAAGCAGGTACAGGGCATTGAATACAACGCATCAGCCGTCCGTGACGCAGTAAAGAACTGTCACGAAAACGGGCTTACCCGCAACATTGCTTTTAACCGGGGCGATGCAGGCGAATTTCTTGAAAAGAAGGCAAAGCTCGGCACTCATTATGACGCAGTGATTCTCGACCCTGCAAGGACTGGAGCGGACAGAAAGTTTTTAAACTCGCTCGTAAAAATCGCACCGGAAAGAATAGTTTATATTTCCTGCAATCCGGCTACGCAGGCGAGGGATCTGAAAACGCTAACGAAAAAGTACACAGTGACCGATATTCAGCCGTTTGATATGTTCCCGCATACGAGGCATGTTGAGTGCGTGGTTGCGATGTCAAGGAAAGCGGAGTAAATCGGGATAGATGGCTTAACGGTGCGGTTTGTGCGTGTTGGGCATACTACACTGTTTTGGTGGAATATGGTGATTTGGCGTATAGGGTAATATGTCTGCGGTGACAGCAGTTTCGCAGCGATACACGGGGCGTGGGTCGGGTGAGCGGGAGTGATGTTATGGTGGGCGGGATAGATGTTTTCTAAGGTGCAAACTCAATTTGAGTGAGCGATATGGTTATTGTATAATTGGGCGGCTCGACTGTTGGCTGTATGGCTGGCATTGGATTAGATGTTATGAAAGAAGGCTGTATTTGATATGGAAGAAAACTTAGTGCATAGTAGTCTAGACTTCTTAAAAATACTCGAAAGGTTTACGCTCGAAAATAAGCTCTTGGCTTGTCAAAAGTATTCCTGTAGAATAATGACATGCTCACAAGTGGATATGGACAAGGCTTACCATGAAAATATTATGCCTTGGGAAATTGAAGCTTTCGCAGCATATTCCATTGTTTATGATAGCGATGATGCTACGGAAGAACTAGATGATAAAACGTTCGGCGATACCATCACGCTTATAAGGAATTATTGGCATAGTGGCTTAACCGCAGCAGAAGAGAGTGGTGAGTATCCAGAAGCATTTATGATGATATCTGCATTACAGCAGTTACCTGTGCAAGGGGTATTTCTTCAGAAGCTATATAGATATCATTACTTTTTTACTTTTCAAAATGACAAATTAGATATGAGAAAAGTGTTCTTTGATAAGATGGGAGTCAATTACGAACAACTAGAAGAATTTGCTTTTTTAGTATTTCTCGGTTTTAGTAAAGAAACTCAAGACGTTATTAACCGACTGAATGTCAAAGTTTTTTAACGAGAGTTTTTGCAGATAAAGATGTTTTGCGTCTATTATCTATTGAAAAAGAAGAATACAGGGAACAATTATTCTCTCTGTATGCCAATAACATAATTGACCAGTATTATGGCTTGAAAATTCAATATCTTTATCCGTTTATATCAGGACAAGATTTTACTTATGTACCATCACCTTATCTCGTAATAAATGCAGTAACAGAGTCAATGTTAAATCGCATAACATTAAAAGATAATAAACTTCGCATGGCAATAGGCAAAGAAGTAATTGAAACCTATTTGTATGATATTGTTAGACAACTTGACACCATTTCATGGATTTCTCCAGAAATAGCATATAAAAACGGAAAATCCAATTCATTGACATCTGACGTTATTGCGGCGGAGGGTGATGCGGTTGTTTTTTATGATACAAAAGCCTTTACACCCAGCTTAAAACTAAGAAAATTTGATACTGCCGAAATAGAAAATGATATAAAGATTTATGCTGAAGATGTAATACAGATTTATAACCAGATTAACAATTATCTGCAAGGTTTATTCAAGTTGGATAAGGCGTATTCTAAAGAAAACATATATGGTATTGTGGTTGTGTTAGAGGATGCTGTTGTTTCTAGAAAAAAAGTCTATAAAAAAGTGTTCAATATACTTCAAGAGACAGTCACTTTATCTGAAGAAGAGAAGAACTATATTTGTAGCCACATTAAAGTGTTGCCACTTAGAGCTATTGAATGCATGATTTTACAGAATACTAGTTTATTGCCTGAATTGGTGTCGCAGATTGATAAACCTGAACGGTGGTTTGATTATACATATTCAAATGCTACAACCTCAAAAGGCCTAATTCCTTTATACGCTCAATATGAACACGATATGAAAGCAAGAATTAGTGAACGAATATAAAATTTCCTCCCGACCATCAAGGCCGAGAGGTCTTTAGCATATTCAAATCAAATTTCAATCTCAATAATAACCCCTGACTTCAGTTCCACAGAAAACCTATCGTCCCAGACGAAAATCTCCTTAAGCCACCGCCGGGCAAGGCTCTCGTCAAAATCGGTAAGCTCGGAATCCTGCTGCTCGATGAACTCGTTTAACTCATTTATACGCTTGACCTGCTCGTCACGGACGGCGGTGTCGGTGAAGTTTTTCTGTTTCATCTCACGGAGCCGGAATATCTCATCGGCGATGTCGTTGTAGTCCTCCTTGCGGGACGCATGGTTGATAAGTTCCTGCTGAAGTTCGGCAAGGCGCTTGTCTGGAGGATACAGGCACTTAGCAAAATTAGCAAGAAAAAAATAGCGGAGGTGCACTATGGCTTTTGACCCAGGCTTGAAAATAGGACAAATATTAAAAAATGCAGATATTGTTGACACCTTTAAGTGTGGCAACATGGGTGGAATGCGTCGTTCAAAGGCTACGAACACCTTGGTTATTGTACCTGACTATACAAAAGGCATTTATCATGACAAGTGGATCGGCGGCGTGCTGCATTACACTGGCATGGGTAAATCCGGAGACCAGGATTTGTACTGGTCTCAAAATGCAACGCTCGCAGAAAGTGGCTTCAATGGTGTCGATGTGCATTTATTTGAGGTGATGGATGCCGGCGAGTATGTTTATTGCGGAAGAATTGAGTTGGTGGATAAACCATATGCGGATACCCAGCCTGGTGAGGATTGTGTGCCAAGAAAAGTATGGATGTTCCCTGTTCGGCCAGTTCCGAATAATGACGTACAGAAGCCACAAATGTTTGTATTCAAAGATATGGAGGACTACAAGGCACGCGGTAAGAACGTGGATGAGGAATATACCAAAATGATGCAGGAACGCAAAAAGAGTAAAACAAAACCTCCGATTGCAAAGGCGCCGGTGTATGTAAAATCAGAACCGAAGTCACTTGTTGTTATCCCAGCGGATATTGTAGGTAAAACAGTGAAGCATAAAACCTTTGGAACTGGCAAGATTACTGAGATTGCCGGCTCCACCATTGTTATACAGTTTGAAACCGTTGTAGAAAAGAAGATGGGATACGAATTCTGCATGGAGAAGAAGCTGCTGGAATTTGTATAAGTGGACAATATGAAAACAATTAGAGTGGTAGCAGCAGTCATACGTCAAGGTGACAGGATATTTGCAACTGCAAGAGGCTACGGAGAATTTAAAGGACAGTGGGAGTTCCCTGGCGGAAAGATTGGGGCCGGAGAGACGCCACAGCAGGCCCTTATAAGAGAAATTAAAAAAGAGCTGGATGTAATGGTATCCGTAGGAGATCTGATTGATACGATTGAATACGATTATCCTACATTTCACCTGTCTATGGATTGCTTTTGGTGTGAAATTACTGACGGAGAGCTAAAGCTCCTAGAGGCGGAATCAGCTCGCTGGCTTACAAGGGAAACCTTGTATAAAGTTCCGTGGCTGCCGGCGGATTTGAATTTGATTAAGAAGGTTGCTACGCAGATGGAGAATGTGAAGTATATTGCCAGGATTGTAATAAAAGGTGCTTCCGGCTATGGCTCTGCAGATGAAGTATATAATGATAAAGTTACCATTACGCCTACTTCAATTTCTTATGAATACAAGCCGATGTACGAATCAGAGCTCAATCCAAGCAGAAAGTGGAGTTATAAAACAAATAGTCCTATTTTTAGGATGATGTACGACAAGGTTGCGGGTATGCTTCCGGCAATCATTGAAAGAGGCATACAGGAGTTCTGTACGGATATTGGTGGTATTGAGTTCAATATCACATATTCAGATAAGACGAAATTCAAAGAGATTTACTGGATCCCGGGAGATTACTTTGAAGAATTGCTTGTGGCAATAAAGCGCATGGTGCCGGAAACGGAGTATACACCAGCGGTATTACTTACATCGGAGGATTTCGATGATGATGAGGATGAGGCATAACTTATGAAGATACATTACTTTCAGAGATACCATGAAAAAGAGAACGTGGCAACAGCAAACACCATGCTTTTGCTTTCACGCTTATATTCATACTCGTCAGATAAGTTTTTCAGGTTTTTAAAGTCAGAATATTTTTCTGATTCCTTCAATCCGGAGATTGTATTCACATTGCAGGAAAAGAGTGTTGATAGTATCCCTGACGCGACAATTACGCAGGAAAGCTTCAAGATTGTTGTAGAAACAAAGATGTCAGATTGGTTCCATGAGAACCAGTTGCTTCGGCACTTAAATTCCTTTGCTGATGAAAAGTATAAGGTCATGATCACTCTGGCACCAGAAACAATGGAAGCCGGAAAGATGAAAGCTTTTGAAGAGAAGCTAAAGGAATATAACGAAAAGCAAAAATATCCGGTAATTCATATCAATACGACTTTTGAGGCTATGGCCAATGCTATAAGCGATGTGTTAGACGATAGAGATTACGATATGCAGGATGTTCTCGCAGATTATCTGAACTATTGTTATTCAGATGGACTGATTCCGGTTTCTGATGCATGGAAATATATGAGGATGCAGCTTGCAGGAACCACGTTTGATTTCAATATCAGTTCAGATGTTTATTATGACAATGCAGAGCGCGGCTTTAGAGCTCATGATACGCTTGGACTTTACAAGAATAAAAGTGTACGAGCCATTGGTAAAGTAATCGCCAGAATTACTGCGGTTGAAACTGAAAACGGTGTTAAATACAATGCAGAATTTGGTGAGTTGACGGATGAGAGAAAATCCATCATTGCTGAAGCTATGGCTGATGGTGATTTGCATAGATACGACCTTAGAACGACTGAACACAGATACTTCTTTGTGGAAAAGTTCTACGAAACTGATTATAAGAAGGTAACGCCAAGAGCACCAATGGGTACTAGAATATTTGATTTGACGCAGGTGCTTGGTACGGAAGATATTCCTGATATAGAGGAACTTGCGCAGCGATTAATGAGCGAGAGCTGGACTTGATTAATGTAAAGTTGAAAGAGGTGTTATTATGGACAAACGTGCTTTTTTGAAAACTGCAATTGAAGTGCTAAAATATGATGACAAATTTAAGAAAATAGGAAAAAGAGAAATCCTGATTAAACTTTTATCGAGGTCTTCAGTTAATTTTTTACCACAGTGGGGATTTGTCGGAGCTGGAGTTCCTGATCAGCGCTGGGAGATTGTCGAAGTTAGATGTCCGGTACCACTTTTAAATGAGGCACACGAACTAGGGTCGGATATAGATAAGATAGTCTCATATGTTTATGAAGAGTCTGAAGAACACGCTTTGCAAAAAGTCAATATTCGCCCATTGGTTATTGATACTCCACCAGAGATCGTGGAACATGAGGTGGTATTTGATGAACTTCAAGATACAGTGATTCAAGGTATACGAGATGCAAAATATATGATATGGGTTGCAGTTGCATGGTTCTCTAACGATACTATTTATAATGAGCTTATTGCAAAGAAAAATAGAGGTGTCAGCATTAGAGTTTTAGTATCAAATGAACCGACAAATAATACTACTGTTCAAAAACTCAAACGCGAAGGTGTAGACGTAAAGGTTGTCAATACATGGGGCGAAAATGGTAGAAATAGAATGCATCATAAGTTCTGCATTGTAGATTTAGATTATGTTATGCATGGCTCCTACAACTGGAGTAAGAATGCAAATTATAATGAGGAAACATTAGCCACAGCACTTGACCGTGAATTTGTATCTAAATTTGCAGATGAATTTATGGAAATTTACAACGAAATTGTATAACGATAGTCTTGAGCTATCGTTGAAAGGTTTGTTGATCAGTTATGAGTAACGGGCAGGCAGTTATGACGTACTTACTGTCGTGTCGTGCCATGTGGAGACTGTTGTATTGATATCACGGAGCTGATTGTTACGGAAAAATAATGCCAGTAAATTATAACGAATAGGAGAATTCTATTTATGGAATTATATATTGCTTTGTTGGAAATTAATTCACATCAAATAGTGGAGAAAATGAATAAAAAAGTGGATATTTCTTCAGTTTATGTAAATGAAGGATTTGAATTTCAGGTGCTTTATCAAGATGACAGTTTCTTTCAAATAAAGGTGTATGCGGAAAATGTATATACAACCAGACTATTAAATGCCTCGATTGAAAACTGCGGTATTAGAATTGGTGGGAAATATAATGTTCCCATATTAGTTTCTACTTATGGTGGATTTGCAGGTGTATTGTGTTCATATGTATTTATGATGAGCAATAGATGCATAGAATGGGACTATTTCTATCAGTCCTTAGGCATTGATTCTCATTGGATAATTTCACCTGAAAATTATCATATGTTAGAAAAACGCTTGTCATTTTATGAGAGAACCACCGGATTTTTAGAACTTGAACACTATATTGAAACAGAACGGAGTATTTATGAACAAACAGAAAGAATGGTTAGCAGAACAAAGGTATATGGCGAAAGTTTTCAAAGCAGTCATAATCCCAATATGCTTGGAAAAGTTAAGTTCAAAGAGAGCTTGACTCTTATTGCTGCAAGAGAGGCAGTGATTCATGGAAAACATACTGCTGTATTGAATTTTGCAAATCCTGTAGAACCGGGGGGCGGAGTCCTTAGAGGTGCGAGCGCACAAGAGGAGAGTATATGTAGAGTAAGCAATCTATATAACTCTCTCATCTCCGAAAAGGCATCCTCATATTATCAAGCAAATAAACAGGTCGTTTCCAAAAATCGATATAACAGCATGTTCCTTGGAACCGATAAAGTTATTTTTACACCCGATGTCTTGATACTTAAAGAAAATACAGGATATCGTGAGGGATTTGTTTACCACGAAAAAGAACTGTATACGGAGGAAACATTTAATGTCGATGTTATAACTTGTGCAGCACCATTTTTCAGCGGTTCAGGATATATAATTCCAAATGGAGATTTGCAGCATTTGCTTGAAAGAAGAATCAGAAACATCCTTGAAGTGGCAATTGAAAATGAAGTAGAGGTAATCATATTAGGCGCTTTGGGGTGCGGCGCTTTCCATAATCCACCCGTTGTTGTCGCAGATGCCTTTAGAGAAGTGTTATTGGAATCCAGATACAAAAATGCATTTGACGAAGTAATATTTGCAGTTAAAAGAACAGAAATAATATGTGAGAATATTGAAGCGTTTCAGAGAAATTTCTCCATATTTCCGGAACTGAACTATCAAGGAAGTGAGAAACAACACAAGGATCACTGGAAATGGGAATGCGATTGTGGTCTTGAGCATTCTTGGACTGAAATTCAATGTAGCCAATGCAAGACAACACGAAAAAAAGCCAAAATCGTAAGGATGCTATAATAGATAGTAAAGTAACGTCTTATCCCCGCGAACGAACTTTTTTTGAAGAAGATGGACAATTTAGATACATTAGACTAAATCGACTGGACTTGTTTCCATGGACTTCGATAGCTTATGTCATCAAAATGGTCGTGTCGATTCGTGTTGAGTGCGTGGTTTCGATGTCAAGGAAAGAGGAGTAAATCGGGATTGTTGGCTTAACGGTGCGGCTCGTGAAAGGAGTTTACAATGATAATTTACTGTATGAGTGATATCCACGGTTGCCTTGCGGAATTTGAGGACGCACTTTCACTTGTTCTCGATGATATAGAACAGGGCAAGGCGAAGCTCGTTCTTCTCGGCGATTATATTCACGGCGGTCCGGATAACCGTGGTGTTCTGGACAGGATAATGAGGCTCCGGGAACGTTTCGGTTCGGACAGCAGTTCCTATTGACAACTCAATTGATTTGTGTTACTATGAATAAGCTCTGGACTCATCAAAATGTTACCTGAGCTTACTGATTTCACTTAATGCACGTTTGTGGTTTACACAGATTTTGGGGTAGAGCCAGTGCATTCATTTCTCAATGCTCCGCTCTTCCCATTTTGCATTGACTATTACAGCTGAATATGCTAAAACGAATACAGCATATCACTTAATTTACGGCAGATATGTCTGATTGAGAAATGGCTATTTATCAATCAAGCGCCAAAGAGTCAGCAAAATAGCATACATAATCATTTTTATTGCAGTAATCCATGATCTTTTCCCTCAGTTTATCGTTTGTGCCATATTCAATAAGCAAAACATCCATACCGTTTTGTTTGCAGACATTAAGATATTCAATAAAATACTCTCTATTCTCCCAATTATTTTCGCCAAAGGATTTATCATCGAAATTTATTGATGTAAATACGGTTTCCTGATTAACCGCATTTATGCAAGTTGGGATAGAGCAATTATTTATTACTTCACTTATAAACACATCGCCGCCATTCACAATTACCTTTATTCCTTTTTCAGTAAAAGCGTTGAAAATATCTAGTAACGCATTGTATATTTTCTGCTCGTGAAATACATAGTAAACATCGGTATTATCCACAAATAGTCCTGAAACTCCCTTATCCACCAGTTCATCCGCTGCTTCAACGATGTGTGTCTGCCATTTTTCTGATGATACATCTATCCACTTTTCATTATCCCAATCCTTGTATTCGCCTATGGTAAAAGGCAAAAATTCTTCGTAATAGCTGCGAAAGTCTTCTACTGAACCAATATTAAGATAGGAATATATCTCGTTGTTTCCGTTTTGATGTATCACATCAATGTCCTCGGCTGTCAATAATTCTGCATCAATAACAAGAACGTCATAGTTGTTTAGCGACAACAGTTTTTCCTTTTCTGCTCCGATAAAAACACCATACGGATGTCTTACATCAGTCAACTTTTCCGTTGTCTTTACCGTACAGGCTGTAAAATAAATCACCGCAGAAATCAGAACAAGTATTTTAGTCATTTCTTTTTTGCTCCTAAAAAAGAATGTGCCATCTCCAAATTTATAAGGCAGATTTACACCCATTTTCCTCATTATATCGCATCCCAACTTAAAATTTCAATACCACCATACTAGAGCGTATCTGAAAACTCAAAAGAGTTGTATCATTTAGACAAAAGCCAAATGGAAGCAACGTGTACGAAAACAAGAAACGATGAAGCAAGCTTATCATAACGAGTAGCAACTCTGCGAAAAGCTTTGCGCCTATTTGCACTTCTCCTTTGGTTTTTCTTTTATTATACCATTAAAGTGCTTTTTGTGCAACTTTTTCTTTTCAGATATGCTCTAGTACGCAATCCAAAATTTGCGTCAATGATGCAGGACAAGATCAATATGCAGGTCGATACGTCCGCTATTGAGCAGAAGCTTTGTATGTAAAGAGGCAAAGGACAGACTTCCAAGACAGGATATTGTTCTTACACCAAAAACTGAAAATAGATTATTCTTTGTGGATGAAAGATATGAGCAGGGATTTCCGCCAGACGAGAATGAATCGTTCTGCATTGGAAAGTCGATAGCCGGATTGAAGTTGAATCAGTCGGCACAGAATCCGATTACATATCTGTATCCACTTGAGAAAGATAAAATTCATATTTAATGAAATCGACAAATCGGTATTTGAGAAGGTAATGAATGGGATACCACGATGCAAGATACCATGGAGGAATATGATAATGTCGAAAGATGAGTATTTGATAACCGATACG
>OLNY01000671.1_pt1 | contig 30510 bp, 17 predicted proteins | sample 1671981 | NCBI WGS metagenome assembly OLNY01 (sample SAMEA3136632, study PRJEB25190) | human gut metagenome | biome: human gut; feature: human-associated habitat; material: faeces | place: Austria | collected 2013
ATGCGAGCGCATAAAGCGAGCATTTAAACCGCCGCGACTAAAGTCACAAATATAGGGTATCGGTTCTCTTCCCGGGCGTCTGTTTGTCTAACGAATTAAATAGTAAATTAAATCAGTGGACGTATATTTTTGCAGAGTGTATAATGGACTTATAAATTTTACAGGGAGGAATAAAAAGTGAAGAAAATGATGAAAAAAACGTTTAGCTTGCTGCTGATTTTTATGCTGGCTTTTACTATGATTCCGACAAGTACATTGAAAGTATCTGCTAAAGCAGCGGCAGCGACTACACAGGCAAAGAAAGCAACAACAAAGACAGCAAAAAAGACAGCAAAAAAGAAAAAAAAGACAAAAGCAAAGAAGCAGAGAACTGTATTTATAGCGGCTGGACACCAGCAGAGAGGAATCTCTTCTACAGAAAGATTAGCGCCAGGTTCTTCCAGAAGAAAAGCAAAACTGACATCTGGTACTGCTGGTGTACGTACGCATATCCCAGAATATAAGACTAATCTTGCAATTGCAAAAGCGACAAAAAAAGAGCTGAAGAAGAGAGGATATAAAGTAATAATGCTCCGAACAACCAATAATTGTCCACTTTCTAACCAGCAGAGAACGAAGAAAGCGAATAAGAGTGGTGCGGATATCCATATATGTATTCACTGTAATGCATCAGGAGCAAGTGCGAGAGGTCCTTTGGTTTGTGTTCCCGGAAGTTCACGTTATGTTGGAAAGAAGATATTTAACAGTTCACGCCGTCTTGGAAGCTGCCTGTTAAGTTCCGTAGCAAAAGCTGTGAATAAGAAAAGTCACGGAACAATCCGCTCAGATTATTATACAACTATTAACTGGGCAAAGATTCCTACAATGATTTTAGAGTGTGGTTTCCTCACAAATCCAACAGAGGACCGTCAGTTGAATTCTTCTTCTTACCAGAAGAAACTTGCGAAGGGAATTGCGAATGGCGTAGATAAATATTTCAAATAGTATCGTTTTATGTAGTACCTGCATTTACAATTCTATCTTTTCATGCTATAATTCTTGGTTGGTTTGTTTTAGAGAGCGTGTGTGGTTCATATCTTGCAGAAAGCATTTATGAAATACGTTTGAGAAGTATAAAACAAAAACAAGATTAAAAAATGTAATATAGCAAATTACATAAAATACATAAGGAGGAAAAGATGGAAAATCAGGGGAACATGCAGAGCGGGAAAAAAGCGGCAGTAATCTATTTTCTGGCCGCTTTTTTTATTGCGTGCATAGGAATTGCAGGGGCTAATTATTTAAAAGGAGAGCTTGGCCTTTCTGCTGAAGAATTGGTAAAAAAAGTAGAACTGACTGTAGAAATAGCAGTATTATTAGGAATTGCAATAGCAGTACGTCATCTGCTAAAGAAAAGAAATAGAAAGATAGCAGGTATTATTGTTTTTCTTTTTGTTGCGGGAGTTTTTTCATGGCAGAATTCTGGAATCTGGCAGGAAAGCCAGTTGAAGCCGCAGCGATTAGAAACACCGGAAAGTGAATTTGATCGTTATGATATTAAAGATGGTCATTTTACAGTGGCAGAGGCAAACGCAAATATTGTAAAAGAAATTAATGTAGATTATCTTGATAATGTTACGGTACATTTTTCAAAACCAGTTACACAGAAAGTTATTGTGCGTGTTCTGTATGAGACAAAGACACAGCATGGATTTGATAATAAAACAAGAAAAATGCGTGTAAAAGTTCATAAGGGAGAGACAGTAGGCTGTGTTTCAATGAAAGTAAAAGATGTTACGAGAATTAAAATTGGTATCGGAAGAAAGATTGGAACACAGTTTGATTATGGATATACCGAAATTAATGGAAATTATGCAGCACGCATGCATCAAAAGAAAGTCAGCATGGCGAAATATTTTGTGCTTTTCATGCTGATTCCGGCAGGATATTTTATATTAGCAGCAGGAAAGAAGTGGCAGGAGAAAACGGATAAAAATATTTGCCTGCGAATTTTATCTTTTCCATTTGGATTTATAACAATTCTTTCACTATTTGCCACCTTCCTTGTAGTGAATTTAGTAGAATGGGTGAAGATGACATGTGGAAATGTTTCATTTTCCATTATTCTTTTACAGCTTACAAGTCCGATAAAAGGAACAGATAGCGGAATTATAAACAGTATCATCAAGACTGCAGTAGTTCCTCCGGTACTTCTTGCCGTAGCAGCTGTACTGTGCTATCTTTTCATTGTGCGGGGAATGTATGCATTAGAAGATCTTCCAGTGAAGAAAATTCCAAGATGGAGTAAGATTTGTATAGAAGTAGTTATGGTTGTATTTTTTCTGCATACTGTACAGGTACAGGGAACAGAGATAGGTATGTGGGATTACATACAAAGTGTGAGGGAGAGTTCTGATTTTTATGAAAAAGAATATGTGAATCCTGCAAAGGTAAAGATGACATTTCCTAAGGAAAAGAAAAATCTGATTTACATATTTATGGAATCTATGGAAAGCAGTTACGCAGATAAGGAAGATGGTGGAACTATGGATGATAATTATATTCCGAACCTGACGAAGCTTGCAAGAGAAAATGTACAGTTTACTGATAAGAAAGATGGAAAAGTGGGTGGACCTGTCTGTTTAGAAGCAACAGCGTATACTGCCGGTGGATTGGTAGCACAGACATCTGCAATTAACTTAAAAGTAATGAATTCTGGGGCAGTATCTGACTCATTCCTTCCTAACCTGACAGCACTTGGTGATATCCTTAACAAACAGGGATACAATCAGATGTTTTTGTGTGGAAGTGATGGAGATTTTGCAGGGCGAGATGCCTATTTTAAAACACATAAAGACTATCAGATTGAAGATTATAAAGCCGCAATAAAAGAAGGAGATATCCCAAAAGATTATAAAGTGTACTGGGGTCATGAGGATAAAGTTCTATATGAAAGAGCAAAAAAGAATCTGAAAAAATTATCTAAGGAAGGTAAACCTTTTAATCTTACTATGCTGACGGTAGACACACATTTCCCTAATGGATATATTTGTGATTTATGTGAGAACAAATACGATACCACTTACGGGAATGCAGTAGCCTGTGCAGACCGTCAGGTTTACGACTTTGTACAGTGGATAAAGAAACAGGACTTCTATGAAGACACGACAATTATTATTGCCGGAGATCATACTTCTATGGTAGATACAGGAAGTAAGTTCTGGAAAAGTTTAAGCAATGACTATCAGCGTACGGTATATAATGCAATAATTAATCCGCAATGTGCATATAAGAAAAAAGTTACGACAAAGAGAAAGTTTTCTACAATGGATATGTTCCCAACAACATTGGCGGCTCTTGGTGTAGAAATTGATGGGAATAAACTTGGATTAGGAACTAATTTATTTTCAGGAGAAGAGACGTTGAGAGAAGAATTAGGTGCTAATTATATTAATAAAGAACTGAAACGAAACGATAAAATGTATAATCAGTTTTATTAGGAGAAGATTGAAACAGATGAATAAGCAACAAAAGAATTATATAAAAGCTGTAGTAGGATTTGTTTTGGCTGCAATAATCCTCTGTGCAGGAATCATGACTGCCCTTTATCTTATGAGAGAAGAAAAAGGAATGGAAAACCTGATGGCACCAGTATTAAAAAGACTGATTGCAGGCATTTTGCTCTTTGGCCTTACTGTGTGTTGGAGACATTTTTTAAAAAAATCTGTCAGTAAAGTAGCAGGGATAATAGCCATTGTGCTTCTTAGTTTATTTTTTGCATGGCATATTTCTGGAATTCCGCAGGAAAAAGCATTAAAACCGCAGAATGTGAATCTGGAAAAAGCAGAATTTCGTGGGTATGAGATAAATGGAAATCATTTTCTTATTAAAGAAGCAAGACCTTTTATAAAGTATAAGATGCAGTCCTCGAAAATTGCCAATGTAAAAGTATATTTTGAAGAACCAGTGGCGCAGGATACAGATGTAAAAATTTCTTACCAGACCAAAGAAAAGCCTACTTATGAACAGAACCCAAGAGTATGGGCTAATATAAAAAAAGGAGAAAAAATAGCATTTGGAGAGATAGATGCTACTGGAATAACAAGGATAAAAGTTCGTTTTGGAAGCAAGATAGGGCAGCAGTTTGTATTAGATCATATAGAATTAAATGCAAATTACAGGGAGCGTGTGCAGAAAAAACAGATAACAATGATAATTTATTTTATGATGTTTTTGCTTATGCCGGCTTGCTATTTGCTATTATCTCATGCGGTTGAACTTCAGAAGAGGACGGATCAGAACAAAATATTGAAAGTATTATCATTTCCGTTTGGTTTATTAGTTCCGGTAGCCTTATTTATAACACTGCTGGTATGTAGTATGGTTGCATGGCTTAAAAGTACATGTGGGGATGTTTCATTTTCCATTATTGTGCTGCAGCTTACCAGTCCGATAAAAGGAACGGACAGTGGCGTAATAAACAGTATTATAAAAACAGGAATTATTCCGCCGCTCCTTGTTACGCTTACGATTAGCATAGTTTATCTTATTATGGTAAGAGTATTATACAATCTTGAAGATTTACCTGTAAAAAAGGTTCCTGCATGGACTAAAATCTGTCTGGAAATTATTCTGCTCATTGCCCTGGTTGGAACAATACAAGTTCAGGGAACAAAAGTAGGTATGTGGGAGTATATAAAAAGTGTTCAGGAGAAAACGGATTTCTATGAAAAATATTATGTAAACCCAGCTAAGACAAAACTTGATTTTCCATCTCAAAAAAGAAATTTGATTTATATATTTATGGAATCAATGGAAAGTAGTTATGCCGATCAGGAAGATGGCGGTATCATGGATGATAATTATATTCCGAATCTGACAAAATTGGCGAAGGAAAATATAAATTTTTCAGATAAGGCGGATGGAAAGCTAGGCGGGCCAACTTGTTTAGAGGCAACGGCTTATACGGTTGGAGGAATGGTTGCACAGACAGCAGCAATTAATTTAAAGCTTCATAATTCGGGATCTATGTTTGGAAACTTTCTTCCTAATTTAACAACAATGGGAGATATTCTTAATAAAGAAGGATACCAGCAGGTGTTTTTGTGTGGAAGTGAGGGAGACTTTGCCGGAAGAGATACATACTTTACAAGCCACAAAGATTTTCATATAGAAGATTATAACGCAGCGAAAAAAGAAGGATTCATTGCGCCGGATTACAAAGTATTTTGGGGGCATGAAGACGAAATATTATATAAACGTGCGAAGAAGCAGCTCGAACAGCTTTCTTCGTCTGACAAACCATTTAATCTTACAATGCTGACGGTGGATACGCATTTTCCACGAGGTTATAAATGCCGACTTTGTAAAGATAAATATAACAGACAATATGCTAATGTAATTGCCTGTGCAGACCAGCAGGTATATGACTTTGTAGAATGGATAAAAAAACAGGATTTTTACAAAAATACGACAATTGTTATAGCTGGTGATCATACGACAATGGTCGATACGTCCGATCCGATATGGGGTAATTTAAATAATAATTATAAAAGAACCGTGTATAATACAATTATCAATGCTGATTGTACCTATAAAGAAAATGTGACCGAAAACAGAGATTTTTCTACAATGGATATGTTTCCAACGACATTAGCAGCTTTGGGAGTACAGATTGATGGAAATCGCCTGGGATTAGGAACGAATCTGTTCTCTGGTCAAAAAACACTTCCAGAGAAATTAGGAAGAGGATATATTAATCAGGAATTAAAGAAAAACGACAAAGAATATAATGGATTTTATTAACTTCTGATTGTGCAGCAAGGGAGACGCCCTCTGGGAATGAAATAAGGATTATTTCATTCCCAGAGGGCGTCTCCCTTGCCTGCGGCAAATCAGAAATTATTTCGTCAGAATGGAGAGTATTTTATTGGAACGTGCAACAAATGCAGTCATCTCTTCCGGTTTCAGCGGATGGTTTGCCAGACGTGCAAGGTCATAGAGCTGCTGGCAGATTGTAGTAGTATTTTCGCTTTCGTCATTGTTTAAAACATACTGAACTAAGTCATTGTTCATGTTAAGGACGAGAGTTTCACCTTCTGCACCAAGTCCTGTGGAGCTGTTGCTCATTCCGTACATTTCCATCATTTCGGACATACGACGTGTTTGTTCAGAAACGGTGATCATAGAAGGCATATCGGCATTTTTCAGCTTTTCAACTTTTACGATTAAGTTTTCAACACCAGTTGCCTTTTTGAACTTCTCGGAAAGCTTTTCAGTGAGTTCTTTTTCTTCGTTCTCATCAATTGTTTCTTTGAAGTTATCAGTCAGTTCAGAGTCGATACGCAGGAATTTTACTTCTGGATTTCTCTGCTCTAAGTGAGTGATAAATGTTGTATCAATCTGGTGTGTCAGGTAGATGGCATCAATTTCCTGTTCTTTGAACATATTAATATACTGAGACTGTGCTACTTCATCTGTGATATAGAAAACATTGTTTTCGTATTTTTCTTTACCAGCTTCAAGATAATCTGGAAGTGTAACATATTTGCCCTCCATGTTCTTGAAGATGATGTAATCTTTCATCTTATCGTTAAATTTCTGGTCACGGATGCAGCCAAACTTAATGAATGGGCTGATGTCATCCCAGTATTTTTCATAGTTTTCACGATCGGTCTTGCACATACCGGAAAGCTTTTCCGCAACTTTCTTAGTGATGTAGTTAGAAATTTTCTTAACAAAACCGTCATTCTGTAATGCACTTCTTGATACGTTCAGTGGAAGGTCTGGACAGTCAATGCATCCCTTTAATAATAAGAGGTATTCAGGAATAACTTCTTTAATATTATCTGCGATAAATACCTGATTGTTATATAACTTAATTGTTCCCTCGATTGTATCATATTTTGTATTGATTTTAGGGAAATAAAGGATACCTTTTAAGTTAAATGGATAATCCATGTTCAGATGAATCCAGAATAAAGGCTCTTTATAATCGTGGAATACATCACGGTAAAATTCTTTATATTCTTCATCAGTACAGTCGTTTGGATGCTTTGTCCATAATGGATGAATCTGGTTGATTGGCTTAGGTGCATCCTCTTCATCCTCTTCCTCATCTTCAAGAGTTACTTCGGAATCACCATCTTCTGTATCAGTGTTATTTTCTTTTGCATCAGCGTCCGTTACGTCTACGTCAATTACCTTTTCTTCAGCGTCCTTTTTAGCAGCTTCCTCAGCCTTTTTCGCTTCTTCTTCCTCATTTACAAAGTAAATTTCAACTGGCATGAAAGAACAGTATTTGTTAAGAACTTCGCGGCAGCGGTATTCATTACAGAATTCATAACTCTCATCGTTGAGGTAAAGAGTAATTGTTGTACCACGCTCTGCTTTGTCACCATCTTCCATATCAAATTCTGTACCACCATCACATTCCCAGTGAACTGGTGTAGCGCCTTCTTTATAAGAAAGAGTATCAATAGTAACCTTATCAGCAACCATAAATGCAGAATAGAAACCAAGTCCGAAATGACCGATAATCTGCTCATCACTTGCTTTGTCTTTATACTGTTCCATGAAAGCAGCAGCACCAGAAAAAGCAATCTGATTGATGTATTCGTCTACTTCGTCCTCTGTCATACCAATACCATTATCAATAAAGGTAAGAGTCTTGTCAGTAGGATTAATACGAACTTCTACTTTATACTTCTCATCGTCAGCTTCTTCAAATTCACCCATAACAGAAAGCTTTTTCAGCTTTGTTACAGCATCGCATCCGTTACTTACTAACTCACGGATGAAAATGTCGTGGTCAGAATAGAGCCACTTCTTTATAATAGGAAAAATATTTTCACTGTTAATTGATAAACTTCCCTGTTTAGCCATAATAAGCATCTCCTTAAAATTAATTATATAAATGTAGGCTAATATTCTATGAACTAAGTCAAAAAAACTTCTGACCGGAATATTGCCTTTGTATTTTTATCAATACCATTCTTATACTAATACCAGTTTGCAGGAATGTCAAGAAAAAATTAGCACTCAATTTAAATGAGTGCTAACAATTGCGCTTCGCGTTAGCTACATTATGCCAGTAGTTTGAGTATTGGCCCTTTCAAATTTAATTTCCTAATGAGTACAATTTTCTGAGAAATCCCCAAATTGTCAAACAACAAATTTACCAATTAGTTTCCTGGTTAGCCTGTCGCTTTTGTTTGCTCTAACTAATTTCTCCATTAATTTATTCGAGTGGTCAGAAAACAGAAGCTTGAGAATCAAATCATTTATATTTGTGGTCTGGGAGCAAGTGTTGGATGCGAGCGCAAAAGCGACCATTCAACATGCCGCGACGAAAATCACAAATATAAATGATTTGATTCTCAGGCTTCGTCTGTTTAGCTCAACAAATTACTATTAAATTTATTACTACTTTTGCAGGTAGGATAAGTATGATATAATTTAATTCGTTATTATTGAGAGAAAATCATAATGCGTTATAGAGAATAATAGAAAGTAAGGTCGAGGAAATATGAATCAGGAATTAATGAAGGAATTTAAAGCAGATTTAAAAGAATTTCGAGAGATGACAGAGAAATTTTATGCAAAAGAAGTCAGTGTGAAAGATTATAAAGGGTTCTCTGGCGGATTTGGAAGTTATGCACAAAAAGGTGGAGAAGCGAGCATGCTCCGCCTGCGTATGCCAGGCGGCAGAGTGACGAAGGAAAAATTAAAGTTCCTCGTAGATTCTATTGAAAGGTATGATGTGAAAAGAGCACATATCACAACTTGCCAGACAGTGCAGTTTCATGATTTAGATGCAAAGGCGGTTTGCGATATTATGGAGCAGGCAATGGATGCTGGCATTGTTACTCGAGGAGGCGGTGGAGATTTCCCAAGAAATACTATGGTCTCTCCCCTCTCTGGGGTGGAACAGGGGGAATATTTCGATGTACTTCCTTATGCGGAAGAAGCAGGAGATTATCTGATGGGAATCATCAAGACGGTGAAGCTTCCAAGAAAGTTAAAAGTAGGATTTTCTAATTCTCCGGCGAATGTAACACATGCAACATTTAGAGATCTTGGATTTGTAGCAAAAGAAGAAGGAACTTTTGATGTATACAGTGCAGGCGGACTGGGAAATAATTACCGAATGGGAGTAAAGGTTGCGGAAAATGTAAAGCCTGAAGAGGTACTTTACTATGTAGAAGCGATGGTTCGGACGTTTACCACTTATGGCAATTATGAGAGTCGTGCGAAATCAAGAACAAGATATATGCAGGAGACGTTAGGTGTAGATGGCTACCGCAAAGCATATCAGGAAAAGTTAGCAGAAGTAAAGGCAGAATATAAAGATTCTCTTCTTATAAAGTTAGAAGGAAAAGTAGCTGAAAATGCAATAAATAATATGGGAAATAATGGTGCGGATGATGTTGAAGGAAAAAACACTGCTGATATGTCAGAAAATATAACAGAGAGCATAACCAAGAATGTAGCAGACAACATAGTAAAAACGGATGAAAATGTTGTATTAGAAACAGCAGAAAGTTATCCACAAAAAGAAGCAGCATCAGAACGTATTCTTCCACAGAAACAACAGGGACTATATGCAGTGGCATATCACCCAATAGGTGGAATTGTCCCAGTGAAGAAGTTTGGAGAAATTTATAATATAATAAAAGATATTGGAGACGCAGAAGTTCGCATTGCTCCAGATGAAACATTGTATATTATTAATCTGAATGCGTCACAGGCAAAGGAGATTGCTGCAATTACAGAAGACGGGGCAAAAAACTTGTTTGAAACATCTGTATCATGTATTGGAAGTACCGTATGCCAGATTGGACTTAGAGATTCTCAGGGATTGCTTGCAAGTATTGTGGAGACAGTAGAGCCTTATCATTTTGCAGATGGGGTACTTCCAAGAATTCATATATCTGGATGTACTTCTTCTTGCGGAACACATCAGATTGGAAAGCTTGGTTTCCACGGGGCATCTAAACGTGTGGATGGAAAAATGCAGCCGGCATTTGCTTTTCATGTAAATGGAACAGATGCACAGGGAGCAGAGCATTTTGGAGAAGAATGGGGTGTTATGGCTGCTGACGTCATTCCAGAATTTTTTGTGGAACTTGGACAGGTTATTTCCGATGAAAATTTGACTTATGAAGTCTGGTATGCCAAACATCCAGACAAACTAAAAAAAATAGCAGAAAAATATATTTGTTAAAAGAGTAAATGGAAATACTCGGCAATTTAATTGTGGAGTATTTTACAGAGATGAGATGAAAAACATCGTATTGCAGAGATAAAGGGAAGTGCTTTGAGTAAAATATCGGTTTATAACGGGTATTTTTCCAGCATGAACTCTGTGATACGATGTTTTTTAAGTTTTTGATAAAAAAATCATTCATTAGTGAAAGGAAAAGCTAAAAAATGTCTTTTTATATAAAAGATAGTCACAAAAGAGAAAAAAACGTATCTTAATAATAGTGGGAATTTAAAAATAAAGCAGAACGATGTTCTATATATACAAAGAATACAATTTATAAAAAGTAAACTTGTGCAATATCAAGCGTAAAGTTGCGGTAAAAAACATATAAATAAGGAGAATTTTTATTGGCGAAAAGAAGATTTTATGATAAAATTATAGAATAAAAGATGTCAGACGAATATGACTTATAAGCGATAAAGTTTAACAAAAAATAAAATTTAATAAATAAACAGAATTTACATAGTGATTATTTTTAAGAAAGCGGGGAATACTATGAAGAATGTGAAGGAAAACAAAAGAAGGTGGAAACAGCTCGTAGCAATCTTTATCGTTGCAGTAATGTTATTCACAACACCGCATATAGTTGGATTTGCTTCTATGGGGAAAGAGGAAGCAACGACGGCTGCGGCAGATGGTAATCCGGATAATTCCGATGTAAAAGTACAGAGTGAGGACGCTGATTCAGAAGAAGATATACAAACGGAAAGTCTGGATGCTTCGGAACAGTCAGAATCTTCGGAGGAGAAGACGACAGAGAAAAAGACAGAGACAACAGAAGCAGAGAAAAAAACTGGAGCGGACGAAAGTAAGAAAGAAAAAGCAGAAGAGACAACAAAGAAGGAGACAAAAGCAACGACGGAGACTGCGCCAGAAGAGACAACAACAGAAGCAACGACCTCTTCTGCCAAGCCAGAACCAATCGTGAAAGAGTATAAGAGCGATGAGGTGAATGTAACAGTAACGGCTGCTGATAAGAATGATTTGCCGGAAGATGCAGAATTAGTTGTTGAACCGATAGAATTAAGTGAGAAGACAGAGAAAAAGGTCGAGGAGGCTGCATTAAAGGAAAAGAGAACTGTGAAAAAGGTTCATGCATATGATATTCATTTTGAACTGTATGGTGAGGAGATCCAGCCGGGCGCATCTGTACAGGTTTCTGTAGATGTACCAGGAATCTCGGCAGGCCAGAACGCAGCAGTATTCCATGTTGATGATAATAATAAAGTAGAGAACATGAACGGGGATGTAGATAAGAAAGGTGATGTTGTATTTGAGACAAATCATTTTTCAACCTACGTTATTGTTCAGCAGGGAAGTACAAAGGTTACGGCAACAATTAAGCATTATAATGATGATTCAACCGCTGATGCGAACGGAGAAAAGAAAAAGATTTACTCCGATGATGTATTAGAGATTCCAGTTGGAGGAAGAATCAACGATTATGCTAAAGCAAGCAATTGGAATGTAAAGAAGGTAATTGTAGAGAATACAAATACTGATGGAACAAAAAACAGACAGAATTATGTGAATGAATCCGAATATTCTAAAATCACATTGTCAAAAGATTCTACAGTAGAGGTATATTATACTCCGAAAAAGACAACAGTAAAAGGACAGACGAAGTTCTATGATTATACGATTATGGCTGGACGAGGTGATGGGACTTACTGGAATCCAAACGGAAGTACATATTATTCTATCAATATGCCGTCGAATCCTTCTTATCATGGAATTGGTTCAGATAGTGCCCGCTTGACAATGGGAGAGTCTGGAAATGACAATGATAACCATACAATTTCACAAGAAAATTATAGTGAATATAGAAACTATACATGTAATGTCAGCAATATCAATGAGAATGGACAGACAAAGACTTGGAATGCGAATGCTTGGACTGGTACAAAACAAGTAGTCACAGGATTATTAAAGGGATTAGATAGTAATGGTGATGTTGAATTTAATTATCCGGAACCAGGATTTTTTGATAATTCAGATTTATCATTTACTTCTAACGGTAAAACTCGTTATTTAAGAAAGGTGTTTACAGATTATAAACTGGTATTTGCTCAGAATGGAGATTCCTATCAGCTTACGCAGGTTAATAAACCTGGAACGAATGGCTCAGAGGAGACAAAAGTTGCGGAAGCAGGTGAAAACTTTTTCCCTTTAGATTCTATAGATTCACAATATAAGAATGAAAATTCTACGGCTAATGCACCGAATGGGCATAATTATTATTTTGGAATGCGCTATGACGTTGATTTCAAATTGGGAGATTATATTGGTCCGTTAGATTATGAATTTACAGGAGATGATGACCTCTGGGTTGTTTTAGATGGGAATAAAGTTGTTCTTGATCTTGGTGGTATCCATGATGCAGCACCTGGCAAGGTTGATTTATGGAAGTATCTGTTGAACGAGAATCAGACAAAGGATCAGCTGACAACAGAACAAAAAGAGCAGGAACATACACTGACTGTTCTCTATATGGAACGTGGAGCAGGAGTTTCTAACTGTAATATGAATTTTACTTTACCATCAGCCCGTATTACACAGGTAACAGAAGCAGAATCCACGAATCTGGTACTTCATAAGATTAACAAAAAGAATGAAGCACTTCAGGGAGCGAGATTCACTTTAAAGAATGAGGCAACTGAGGAGAAACAGACATCAACTTCTGATGCGAATGGTAATGCAACTTTCTCCAAGCTGACGGAAGGAACTTACACATTAACAGAAGATGCTGCACCAACAAATTATATTCCGTCCGTAGATAACTGGGTGGTTAAGGTAGCAAAAAATGACGCAGGAACGTTAGTTGCTACGATGTACCTTTCAGATGGTGAAACCGCTTATACTAAGAAAGAGGGAGATTATTATGATGTTCTGAATCTTACTGAGCAGGAACTTATAGACAGTGTGATGGATTATAGTAAGACAGCAAAGGTGACAGATTGGGATAAGCGTACCTATGACATTGATATCAAAGCTTCATCTAAGTTGACCAAGTCTACAACGATAACGAATAATGAGGTGTCTGACACGATGCTGGTATTGGATGTTTCTGGTTCGATGTTGTTTGATAGTGCCCATACGACTGGAAGTCAGGAGTATGCTACATTTTATGGTGAATGTAATCAGAATACATTGAATAATCTTGACACGACAAAGATTTATTATTATGGAAAGGGTACCAGGACGGTATGGTATCAAAATCAATACAGTTATACAAATTTAGCTCACCCGATGATTTATGTAGATGGAAAATGGAAATACTTGGCGAGCGGAGACTTCTGGGTGGATGTACCTACCTCCTCAAATACATCAATTTATACAAGTGCTAGCCGATTGAATGGACTGAAAGAGGCGGCGATGGGATTTGTAAGTTCTATGGCACAGTCTTCTCCAAACAGCAAGCTGGGAATTGCAACATTCAACTCTAATTTAGAAGAAACCGTTGCTATAGAGACTATTGGTACGAATGTTAATGGTATTTTAATGAAGATAGCAGCGATGACAGCATCGGGAGGAACCCAGCAGGATAAGGGATTAAGCAATGCACGAATACAGTTAGAGACCTTATTATCTGATGGAAAGTCAAAAAACGTTATTCTATTTACAGATGGAGAACCAACAGGAACGGGTAATACCTGGAATAGTACAGCGGCGACAGCAGCGGAAAATGAAGCCGATAGAATAAAAGAAAAAGGCATCAAGATTTATACCGTTGGTTTTGCATTAAATGATAAGACAAAAGCATGGTTAGCAGGAGGCAAAGATGGGAACACACCTTATAAAGGAATTGCTTCTAAAGACTGTGCACTGACAGCGGATAACATTGATCAGTTAAAGACCATATTTAAGGAACTCCAGCAGACCATGACACAGAGTCTTGACATTAAACCGGCACAGATTAAGGATGTCATTGATCCGAGGTTTACGATTATTGGTGATGATAAGAAGGCGATTACTCAGGATTATACAGTCACAAAGAACGGAACGACTTACAATACAGAAACAGGAATTCCATTGTCCAACGGAGGAACTGTTTATTACGGAGAATTTGAGCAGAAAGATGCCAATGGAAATGTAGTAAAAGATGCGAATGGAAATCCTGTAAAGAAAACATATCAGTATATTGTATGGAATGATGAGACGATACCGAATAAAACAAAAGGAGAATGGCATAAGACGATTTCTGTTGTTGCCAAAGAGGAATATATCGGTGGTAATAATATTCCTACCAACATTTCTCCAGATTCTCAGATTACAACAAGTTACGGTGATGCGACATTGCCGCAGCCAAAGGTGAATGTAAAGGCAGATCTTCTTGTGAATAATCATGAAGAAAAAGTCTTTTATGGAGAGAAGAGCCCGTATAGTGATGATATCTTAAAGCAATTATTTGATACAGCAAATCCTCAGGGTGAGATTAAAACACTAGAAGGTACGACCAAGAAGGTAACATATACAATTGGCGCAGACGGTAATCCAATAGAGGCCAATGACTTTATATTGAAATGGTATAAAGATGCCGACTGTACAGAAGAGATAACACCAGGAGAGGAATATATGGAGGATGAGGCTCCAGAACCTTCTGAAAAGAATTATTATCTTAAAGTAACGTATAATAAGATGCAGCAAGCGACAGACAAGAGCGATGCAAATACAAAGATTGGAGATGAGGTTAAAAATAATAATGTTCCGTTAATGGCACATAATTCCGAAGATTCCAAGACGAGAGAATATGGAGTTTATAAGATTACAGTTGTCCCAGGCCAGATCGAAATCGAGAAAAAATTATTAAGTGACAGTAAGTATGTAGGTGCTCATTCGAAAAGCTCAAGCTTTACCTTTACAGTAAAGAAGATAAAGGATGAAAATGGAAATGTGTTAGACTCACCAATAAAAGTTGGCGATTTTACTGTGACTTTTGACAAAGGTGATACTTCTTTTACAAAAGCAGTTTCTGATGATAAAAACCTGCTCAGTAATTTGAAAAAAGGAGTTTATGAGGTTTCTGAAACATTACCAGCTTCTGATTATGAGTTTAAGAGTGCCGAGATAGCAGGAGAAACAAATTGTGCAAGTAACAAGGAAACAGATAAAAACACACTTACCTTTGCAATTGGCTATGAGGATTTAAACACACCAGGAAGTCGAAATGTTACTAAGAATCTTGGGAAGGCACTGTATACCAATGAAAGACTTTCTTCCATTACAATGAAGAAAATTGGTGAAAAAGACAGTGAGAATAAAGATACCCCTCTGAAAGGTGCCAAATTCAAGATTGAAAGAATTACAGAGACAGATGGGAAAGAATCTTATGAATCAGCGAAGGCCGATGGTTCCGATTATATTATCGAAACAGCCGAGGATGGAACTGCCGTATTTGAAGGACTTAAGGAAGGAAAATATAGAATCACCGAAGTTCAGTCACCGAAAGGATATAGCCTTTTAGCGAATCCAATAGAAGTAACTTTACCATATGTTACATCAGGTAATGCAGGAGTTGAAACAAATGGTAAACCTGTTAAAGTAGGAGATACAGATTATTATTATTATGATCTTACTTACACAGTTAAGAATAACAAACTCTTTGATATGCCAGAAGCCGGTGGAGGTTTCCGGGCAACACTCTTTGGTATTGCAATTATGATTATCGCCGGAGGCTGGTACATCATTCGCAGAAGACGAAAAATCGTATAATTCTTTACAATATTTTTCATTCTAATATACCGGGGCTCATCCGCCCCGTATATATAAAAGACACTCAGAGACAAACAATTTTATGTTTCAAAAATAACAAAGGAAGCGGGGAACGAATATGAAGAAGTTATGGAAGAAACTATTAGCAGTGACAACAGCAGTGATGATGGCTATTACGTTATTACCGGCAATGGCGAATGCAAATGCAACAGATGGAAAGGGAAGTGTAACCATTATAAAAAATGGTGAAAAGTCAGATGAATTTTTAGCTGGAGCAAAATTTTCTTTTTATAAGATAGCATCTATAACAAATTCAGAGGGAAAAGACTGGAAATATACAGTAGAAGAAGCTTATCGGGAAAAGTTAGGTGATAACGGAATTGCTAAAAATCTTAATGATCTTCCTTCTTCTGCCTGGGAAGCTGAGATTGATGTATTAGCAGCTACTAATGCTACTGCTATTAAAGAAAGTGAAGCGTCAGCAGAGAAGACAGGTTCTACAGGAGCAACAGAACTTCCATTAGGTGTATATCTTGTAAAAGAAACAACTACTCCAGCAGGTTATGTAGCAAGTAAGCCATTTATTGTATCTGTTCCATCAACAGATAACTATGATACAGCTGGAAAAGAAGGTACAGAATTTATTTATAATATAACAGCAAAGCCAAAAAACAGTAAAATGTCTGTAGATAAAACAATTGTTAATGAAGATAAGACAGCGTATATTGGTGGATTTGTAGAATATAAAGTTGAAACACAGATTCCTAAATATGGAACAGAGTATACAAATCCTGTATTTAATATCTACGATAAAATGAGTAATGGATTATCTTTTGTAAATGATGCAGCGCATAAGTTAAAAGTTTTTGTAGGCGGTACAGAAATAGTTGAAAGAGAGAATACATATACTTTAGCAACAAATGGATTAAGTGATGAAAAAACATTTGAAATTCAGTTCGCAAAAGCATTTTTAGAAAACAAAGAAAACAAAGGGAAAAAAGTCGAAGTAACATATTATGCACAGGTTAATAAGAATGCTGTATATATAAATGAGAACAGTGCTAATATCACATACCAGAATAAGCCAGGAGAAACAACAGATGCTACTCCAAGTGAAAAAAATGTATATACATATGGTATTGACCTGACCAAAAAAGGAGATAAATCTGCTGATGCAGATGGTTTAGACGGAGCAGAATTTACTTTAGCTGCTGCAAATGGTGAGATGATTTCTATTCTTGTTAATGGAACTAAGGTTGATGTTAATGGAAACAGCAAAGATAAATTTCGGACAACAACAGTAGGTAATAAGAAAGGTAAATTAGTCTTCAAAGGATTAAAGGCTGGCACATATACATTAACAGAGACGAAGTCTCCAAGTGGATATAGTTTAGCGAAGAATCCTATCACAATCGTAATTACAGCCAAAGAAGATGGAAGTTTGGCTGATGCAACTGTAGATGGAATTTCCGTTAAAAATAATATGACAGAAGATGGTGTGGTTCCAGTTGGACTTCAGAACAAGAGTGGCTTCAACCTCCCGGCAACCGGTGGCATGGGTACCTACCTCTTCACAATCGGCGGTCTTGTAATCATGGCTGGTGCAGCACTTCTTCTTATCGCTTCTAAAAAAAGAAGAGCATAATAAAAATGCACAGTAAAGAAGAATTTACAGAGAGAACATAAATAACAAAAAGAACATACTAGAACATATTAATTGAAGGAAAATGAGACAAAGTAAATTTTGTTTCTGAATAAGGATGATTGCCGAAAGGCATATTTACGGGGAAGCCATGTATGGCTTCCCCATGATTACAACAGGGTGTGAACGGGATGAAACAAAAGATTATAAATATAGTATTGGCCCTGTTTTTTTTAGCAGGATTAGGTGTTACATTGTATCCGGTGTTCAGTGACTGGTATATCAGCAGACATCAGGGGCAGGTAGTGGATAATTATGATAAGAAAGCGGCGGAAATGTCGCAAAAAGAGATTAACGATGCGCTTGAGAAGGCGAGGGAATATAACAGGGAACTTCTCGGTAATGTTGTGCTGACGGACCCGTTTGATCCGGATGCCGTAAAAAAACAGAATGAAGATTATGATAATCTTTTAAATATCGCCGGAGACGGTGTTATGGGATCGGTGGAGATACCTTCGATTGATGTATATCTGCCTATCTATCATGGAACAGACAGCGAGTCGCTCGAAAAGGGAGCGGGGCATCTTGAGAATAGTTCTCTTCCTGTAGGGGGAAAGGGAACCCATTCGATTATTTCAGCTCATACCGGATTGCCGTCTGCAAAAATGTTTGATAATCTTACAGAGGTAAAGGAGGGAGATGTCTTTTACATTCATGTACTGAATCGAACGCTGGCTTATGAAGTAGATCAGATCAAGGTTGTTCTGCCGGAGAACGTATCGGATCTGTTAATTGATAAAAATAAAGACTATGTAACTCTGGTAACCTGTACTCCTTATGGAATTAACAGTCACAGACTTCTTGTAAGGGGAACACGCATCCCGTATAAGGAGGCGAAGAAGAAGGATAACTCGAAGAAGAAGGGCAATACTATGTGGAAGGCATATGCGCTCATGCTTGTTCTTGCGGTTGTTTTAATTATTTTATTATGGTATTATTTTCATATAAGACCAAATAAGGGGAAGAAGAGAAAGAATAGCAGAACAGGGAAGAAAGTAAAGAAAAGACAGGTCAGAAGAAATGAAAAGTAAGATACTGGGAATACTGATTGCACTGCTTTTTGCAGCGGGGTATGTTACCTTGAATTATCCGGTTCTTGGAACATTGTATAATCAGATTCGTGAGGGAAAGGTTATGGATTCTTACGACCATGCAGTCTATACGATGGATAAGGAGAAGCGTAAGAAGTACTGGGAGGAAGCCGAGGAGTATAATGCGATGCTGGTGAGGGAGAACCCACAGCTATCGGATGCATTTTCTCAGGAGGCGAAGAAGTCAGACAGTGCATATAGTCATGTGCTGGATATGGAGGACAGTGGTGTTATGGGAGCTTTGGAGATTCCAAAGATTTCATTGTACCTGCCGATTTATCATGGGACTTCACAGGAAGTATTAGAGAAAGGAATTGGACATCTGGAAGGAACGTCGATTCCCATTGGCGGGAAGAACACACATGCAGTTTTGACGGGGCACAGAGGATTGCCCAGTGCGGAACTTTTTTCAAATCTGGACCAGTTAGAGAGGAACGATGAATTCTATATTCACATTCTGGGGAAGACACTGGCATATAAGGTGTTTCAAGTGGAGACGGTGAAGCCGGAGGATACAGGACATCTTACGATTGCGAAGGGACAGGACAGGGTAACGTTAGTAACCTGTACACCATACGGAATTAATACGCACCGTCTGTTGGTTCATGCAAGACGTGTGAAGTATGTTGCGGAAAGTACAGGCTCTCAAAAGAATACATTATGGAAGTGGCTGTTGAAGCAAAAGACGTTGCTGATTTCGACAGGAGTTCTTGTACTTTTGATTATTTACAGTCTGGTGCGTAGCAGGCAGCGAAGGCGGCAAAAGAGACGCAAACATAAAAAGAAGTCAGGCAGTAAAAAGAGAAAGTGATAAAACAAATCCATAACCAATCATGAAAAAGGAGGAGCAATTGATGAAATCTATAATAATTAAATACAGCAAATATATTCTTACCTTGTTAGCTGTAGCTGCGATGGCAGTAGGATTATTAATGCCGGCCCAGATTAAAGCGGCAGACAGTTATAACAAAGATAAGAAAGGCAGCATAACAATTAATTTAGATGATGTAAAGCAGGGAGACAGCATTACCAATAAGGCCAACGTTTCTATTAGCATTTATCAGGTTGCATCTATCAGTCATGATGGAGTAAATATTTCTTTTGATATTGTTAGTTCATTGAAATCTACAGGTGTAGATGTCAATGATATTACAACAAGTGATAAGAACCTGAATTCGGCGAAGAAGCTTACTACTGTCATTGACAATTCCGGTATTTCATCAGTAACAAAGAAAACAGATAGTAACGGTAAAGTTAGTTTTACGGATCTGGCGCAGGGAATGTATCTTGTCGAAGAAAAAGACAGCGCTTCTTATGGGATGTTTTCTCCATTTTTAGTTGCGATTCCATATATGGAAGATGGACAGAACTGGATTTATGATGTGGAGACTTATACCAAGGGAGTAAGTAATCAGCAGGGTTCTTTAGAAGTAACAAAGGCTTTAGTTTATATGGATCCGGAAACAGGGAAGATTTATAATCTGCAGGCGCCGAAATCTTATGAAGAGAATGGAGAGACTGTTCCAGGAGCAAGATATTATGTTGGATTGTTCTGCGATGCCGAAGGAACGATTCCTTATGGAAAGAATTACTTGAAGACAATTGATTTTAATGGAAGCCACAGTGAGACAATAAAGTATGATAATCTTCCAGACGGTATTTATTATCTGTTCGAAACAGATGAGAATGGTGTTCCATATGCTATGGGAGAGACCCATACAGAGAAGGATAGAACATATAAATGTGTAGTTGGAGATGGCTCCGGTGATTCTGCAGATAATAAAGTGCAGTTACAGGGCCGTCCACAGGGAAAGATGAATATCAGTAACGTATTTACTATTATTCCTGATGATTTCGTGGTTGTAGCAGAGCTGACCATTGAGAAGAAGGTGCTTGATCAGAATGGACAGCAGACAACAACAAATGATACGTTCTATGCTTCTGTCTACAAGCAGACAGGTTCAGACGATAATGTAGAGAATGAACTTATTCAGACAGTACAGTTACAGCAGAATGGTAAGGTGACTGTACCTGTTCGAGTTGAGAAGGATGGCAGCACAACGAAAGTTTACATAGAAGAGACAGATGCAGATGGTAACACGATTGATCCAGATAATTTTGCTTATAAGATCAGTGGTGAGGGCAATGTAGAATTATCTATGGAACAGCAAACTGGTACGATCACTCTTACAAATAGAGAAAAAGGTGACGAGGAGGAAGAGACAACCTCTAGTGAAGAGGAGACTACTTCAACAGAAAAGGAAAAGAAACCAACTAATAATATTAAGAAGTCTAAGAGTGGTAAGACTGGCGATACTACACCAATCCTGACATGGATTATCATTGGAGTGGCCGCAGCCGTTGTGATTATCTTCCTTGTAGTAAGAAGACGAAAAAGTGAATAAAGCGTGATATAGCGTTTTCAGTATGCAGATAGCAATGTTGAATAAAGCGTGACAGAGTGTTTGTAATACGCAAATAATATCTAAATATATGCATGTAAACGGAAATGTTAAAGTACATTTTGATAATGCAGGCAGGTATACAGAATCACAATGAGAAAGGGATTGTACTTTTTGGAGTACAATCCTTTTTTGTAAAGAAAAGTTTACAAGAAAAACCGAGAAAGTTGACATACGTCTATTATAATTTTTGTAGTTTTACTACAAAGGAGCGTAAGAAATTATTATAAAGGGGCGTATGAAATGATAATAGAAGAAATACAGGTGGCTTTTCCGAAACTTCGAAAATCAGAACAAAAGGCAGCTTCTTATATGTTAGAACATGTGGAAGAAATGGAAAAGATATCATTAGGGAAAATGGCAAAAGGAGCAGAGGTCAGTGAGGCCACCGTAATACGAATGTTAAAGGCGGTCGGTTACAAAAGCTTTAAAGAGATTAAGATTGCATTTGTTGAGGAGAGAATGAAGAAAAAGGAGATAGATGAGGCAAATAGAGGAATTCTGGGTATTTCCATGAAAAAAGGAGATCAAATTGAGGATGTGCCGGGGAGGATTATTCAAAATACCATCAATCTTTTACAGGATTCCTTGCAGGCTATCTCAGCAAAAAAGTTGAAGAAGGCAGTAAAAGCAATAGAAAAAGCAGAGCGGGTGTGCATTTTTTCTGTAGAAAATTCAAATGCAGTAGCAGAAGATTTGCAGACAAAGCTGATGTATTTGGGTATTTACTGTGAATATACAAAGGATTATTATCTACAGAGCATTCAGGCAGGACATATGAAAAAAGGGGAGGTCGCGATAGGAATATCCTATTCAGGAACGTCTATTAATACGGTAGATGTTTTGAAACAGGCAAAGAAGAATGGTGCGACAACAATTGCGATTACCAACTTTGATAAAACGCCACTCGTTGAACAGGCAGATATCGTGATATTAACTTCAGATAAGCAGTTCCTTTATGGAAATGATATTTTTTCAAGGACGATTCATATGGCGGTTGTGGATATGATTTATACGGGATTATTAGTGGATGATTACGAGAAATATAGCCAGAGATTACACTGTAGTGGAAAACTGGTACATCGTAGAAGTTACGATTCCTTGATTTCATAAGTAAGGTATAGTTGATTTTTGGAAATACAAAATGTTTTATAAATATAGCTAATCATATGTATCCACAAAATCAATAAGTATATAGGAAGATAAAATATTTTGATATAGTTCGGATTTGTGTAGAAATACTACATGAGTCTGGACTTTTTTTGTAAATTTTCCTTTACAAATCTTTACATGGATTTGATTGTAAATGAGAAAAACTGGTGATAATCTTGGAAGCGTGCAGAACATACGAAGCACAAAACATGGGAGGTAAATATGTTAGAACTTAAAAATATTGTAAAAAAATACGGAAACAACGTTATTTTAGATGATATTTCATTACAGATTAAAAAAGGAGAAATCGTTTCCATTCTCGGGCCGTCTGGAAGCGGAAAGACGACATTATTAAATCTGATTCTTGGAATCACAGATATTTCTTCAGGAAAGATTATTTATGATGGAGAAGACATCACAAATGTTCCATTAGAAAAGAGAGGATTCAATATCGTATTTCAGGATTATGCATTATTTCCGAATCTGACAGCTTATGAAAATATCGTTTATGGACTTCGGAATAAGCCGGGCATTTCCACAGAACAAGATGTGCAGGATTTCATTCATTTACTTGGATTAGAAGAACATTTAAATAAGAGAATCAGCCAGCTTTCCGGTGGACAAAAGCAGAGAGTAGCATTAGCAAGAACGATGGTCATGAAGCCAAAGATTTTACTGTTAGACGAGCCATTAAGCGCATTAGACGGTGTAATTAAGGAATCTATTAAGAGTAAAATCAAAGAAATCGCCAGAGAATTTTCCTTAACAACGATTATCGTAACACATGACCCAGAAGAGGCATTAACTTTATCCGATAAAGTATTGATTATCAATGATGGTGAGATTGCTCAGTACGGAACACCGAAAGAAATCATTCAGCAGCCAGCAGATGACTTTGTGGAAAATTTCATTTTAAATCAGTTAGAAATTAAGAGAACGAACATTTTCCACTTATTTGCCGAGTGTGCGGCAACTGCGTAGAACAGGGGGATATCGTACATGAATCGACAAAAAAATGTGGAGATTAAAGGAATATTTTCGATGATATGTATCCTGTTTGGTGCATTTCTACTGATTCCAATGATTATGATTCTTCAAAAATCTTTTATGGGAAATGAAGGATTTACCTTAGAATTTTATAAAGATATTTTAGGAGCAGATTTCCTTAAAATATTTATAAACAGTGTAGGAATTGCAATGGCGAGTGCAGTAATAACAACGATGCTGGCATTTGTACTGGCATACAGCATTCACTTTACAAACATACCTGCACCTGCCAAAAAAGGAATTCACCTGCTGGCGGTTATGCCGATGCTTTTACCGACAATTACTTATGGATTTGCAATTATTTATTCGCTTGGAAAACAGGGGCTTTTGACAAAGCTTTTTGGCAGACAGTTATTTGATATTTATGGATTAAAAGGCCTGATGATTGGCTATATCATCTATACATTGCCGATTTCCTTTTTACTGATTAATAACACGATGGGATACATCGATAAAAAGTTTCTGATTGTGTCAAGAGTAATGGGAGATCATGCCGGGAGAACTTTTTATCAGACAATCCTGCGCCCTTTGTCTGGCACGCTGGCAGCTTCAGTAATCCAATCTTTCTTCTTAAGCTTTACCGATTTTGGTATCCCGGCATCCGTCGGCGGAAGGACAGAGGTTGTTGCAGGAAGACTTTACAATGAAATGCTTGGAAGTGTACCAAACTTTAATAAAGGTGCAGTTGTAGCGATGATGATGCTTCTTCCATCTATTATCAGTATTCTTGTATTAAGTTATCTGGAAAAATACAATATTCGTTATAATAAAGTTTCTGATATAGAAATGAAAAAATCAAAGGTAAGGGACATTGGCTGTGCGGTTGTCTCAGCAGCAATCCTGCTTTGTGTTATAGCCATTTTTGCAGTAATTATTATCGTTCCATTCATTGAAGAATGGCCATATCGGGTACACTTTACAGCAGCACATTTTGTTTCTGTATTTCAGGATACAGAACTTCTCATGGTTGTAAAAAATTCGGTGCTGGTTGCCGTTCTTACCGCAGTTTGTGGTTCCCTGATTGTATATGGAGCGGCATTAGTAACCGCAAGAAGCAGTATTTCAGGAAAATGTAAAAAAGTAATCGAGAGTATTTCTCTGGTAACAAATACAATTCCAGGTATGGTTCTTGGTATTGCGTTCCTGCTTACATTTTCTGGAACAAGCCTGCAAAATAGAATTGCAATTATTATCTTTTGTAACATTATTCACTTCTTTTCAACACCGTACCTGATGATGAAGAACTCCTTAGAGAAAATGAATGCATCCTGGGAAACCACGGCAAGATTGATGGGAGACAGCTGGTTTAAAACGGTTATCCGTGTGGTAACTCCAAACGCAATGTCCACATTATTAGAAGTGTTTAGCTACTATTTTGTAAATGCGATGGTAACCGTTAGTGCGATTATCTTTATTATCGGAGCGAGAACAATGGTTATCACAGCCAAAATCAAAGAATTACAGCATTTTGCGAAATTTGATGAAATCTTTGTTTTATCGCTATTATTGTTTGCGATTAATATTGCGGCAAAAGTAATATTTAGTTTTCTTGCTAAGTTAGTAGCGGTAAATTCTAAAAATAAAAACAAACAAAAACTTGCACAAATAAAGGAGAATATGATGAGAAAGAAATTTTTAAAAAAAGGACTTATACGAGTTGCAGCATTTTGTCTGTGTACAATTTTAGCAGGAAGTGCAATTTTAACAGGTTGTGGAAAAAGCAGTGGTGCATCTTCCGTATCCGATCAAGTAGTTATTTATTCTAACGCTGATGATGAAGCGGTTGTTACAATGAAAAAAGCATTAGATGAAAACGGCTACAAAGGCGAGTATATGTTCCAGACATTTGGAACCAGTGAGCTTGGAGGTAAGCTTCTTGCAGAAGGAAAGAACATTGAAGCAGACCTCGTAACAATGAGTTCTTTCTATGTAGAAAGTGCACAGCAGCAAAACGGCATGTTTAAAGATCTTACATTTGATACCGGTGCATTAGAGGAATATCCTTCTTATTATACACCAATCACTTCTCAGGAAGGTGCCATCATTGTAAATACAGAAATGATGAAAGAAAATAATCTTCCAATGCCAACCTGCTTAAAAGATTTGGCCAAACCAATATACAAAGGATTCCTTTCTGTAGTAGATATCGAAGGTTCTTCTACAGCATGGCTTATGATTCAGGCTTTAGTCAGTGCTTATGGCGAAGATGGAGCCAAAGAAGTATTAAAAGGAATCTATGATAATGCAGGTGACCATTTAGAAGAATCCGGTTCAGGTCCAATAAAAAAAGTACGTGCCGGTGAAGTTGCTATCGGGTTTGGTTTAAGACATCAGGCAGTAGCAGATAAAAATTCCGGACTTCCAATCGACTTTGTAGACCCAACAGAAGGAAACTTCTCATTAACAGAATCTGTAGCCGTTATCGACAAAGGCGATAAAACAAATGCAAAAGCAATGGATATGGCAGAATGCATCATTAAGAAGGGCCGTCCAGAACTCATTAAAACATATCCAAATCCTTTATACGATGGGGAAACTGCTGACAAAGCCAACGAATCCGCATATCCAAAGAAATTTAGCGAGAAGCTTACGGTAGATTTATTAGAGAAGCATAAGAAGTTATCTGAGGAATGTAAGTAGGTATTGTTGAAAGTTATTTGAAAAAGATTTTTAGAATTGTATAGAAAATATCATGGAATATGAAAAGGCAGGTTGCAATGTAAGGAGAAAGCATATTTTCCAAAGCTTATTTAAGGAAGTTGTCCAAGAATCTTACATAACAATCTGTATAGAAAAAATTATTTTTAAGAGTAAAAAATAGAGAAATAAGGAACAACAGACACTGTAAAGGAAGAAATGCTTGTAGACCATTGTACTTGGGATGACGATTATAAATCCATCACCCAGAAAATCCGCAAAGAGCTTCTGGAACTTGCACATGTAGACGAATCAGAATATACAGCAGTATTAATGCAGGGAAGCGGAACTTTCGGTGTAGAATCTGTTGTCACAAGCTCCGTTGGAAAAGATGATAAAATCCTTGTTTGTGAAAATGGTGCTTACGGTGCAAGGATGGCACAGCTTGCAAAACAGGCAGGAAAAAATGTAGTTGTATATCACGAAGAATACAGCCATGTACCAGATGCAAAGCGAGTAAAAGAATATCTTGATGCTGACCCATCTATCACACATGTCGGTATGATTCATAGTGAGACAACTTCCGGAATTTTAAATGATATCGAAGCTGTTGGAAAAGTAGTAAAAGAAGCTGGAAAAACATTTATCGTTGATGGAATGTCCTCCTTTGCAGGAGTAGATATTGATGTAAAAGCAATCGGCATCGACTTCATCATTAGCAGCGCCAACAAATGCATTCAGGGTGTGCCAGGATTCTCCTTCATCATCTGTAAAAAGAGTGAACTTATGAAATGTAAAGGAAACTGCGGAAGCCTTTCCCTCGACTTATACGATCAGTGGGAGACAATGCAAAAGGATGGCAAATGGCGATTCACATCACCAACACACGTTGTACTTGCCTTTGCAAAAGCAATGGAAGAATTAAAAGAAGAAGGCGGCATTTCAGCAAGAGCAAAACGCTACCGTGAAAATAATCAGTTATTAATCAGGAGAATGCGTGCCCTCGGCATTGAAACCTACATTGACGATGCCCATCAGGGACCAATCATCACAACATTTTTCACACCGAAAATGGATAACTTCTCCTTCGCAGAAATGTACGAATACATCAAAAAACGCGGCTATGCAATCTATCCTGGTAAGGTAACTGATGCAGATACTTTCCGTATTGGAAATATCGGAGAAATTTATAAAGAAGATATTGAAAAAGTAAGCGATATTATTGAAGAATATTTTGAGAAATGCTGTGGTGGACTTGTGAGACAGACAGCGTAAAATATGAATTTTGATATAGAAAGGAGATAAAGAAATGGCAATAGAAGCAGTAATTTTTGACTGGGCAGGAACAACAGTAGACTATGGATGTTTTGCACCAGTACAGGCATTTATTGAAGCATTTAAAGAATTTGGAATCACACCAACCGAAGAAGAAGTCAGAAAACCAATGGGAATGTTAAAACATGACCATATAGAAACAATGATGAATATGGAACGTATTCACAACGAATGGATTCGCATTCATGGAAAAGACTTCACTGCAGAAGACGTAGATAAAGTATACGAAGCAAGCGAAGCAGGTATCTTTAAAATTCTCAAAGATTTTGCAGAACCAAAGCCATTCGTTCTTGAGACAATAGAAAAACTTCGCCAGGCAGGAATCAAAATCGGTTCCACCACAGGCTATACTGACGATATGATGGCCATCGTTGTGCCAAAAGCAGCCGAAAACGGCTACACCCCAGACTGCTGGTTCTCCCCAAACTCCGTAGAGAATCTCGGCCGCCCATATCCATACATGATCTTTAAAAACATGGAAAAACTCAAAGTAACATCCGTAAAAAATGTTGTAAAAGTAGGCGATACCGTTTCTGATATCAAAGAAGGACTTGCCGCAGGCGTTACCACAGTAGGCGTAATCGAAGGAAGCTCCATTATGGGACTTTCAAAAGAAACTTACGAGGCTCTTGCTCCAGAAGAACAGGAAAAAGAGTGCCGGAGAGTGGCACAGGTTTATAAAGAAACTGGGGCAGATCATATCATTAGAAATATGAGTGAATTAACAACGATTTTGCTTTAATTCATATTGGAATAACAGAATTATGGATGAGGAATAATAGAGTGAGTCGTATCGTAAATATTTCTTTCTATGAGAGTACAGAACAAATATTCGAATTTGTTCTGTACTTTTTTCTATTTGAATGGTATACTGGGTAAGTGACAATACTAAGAAAACAACTGCTATTTCTAAAATATCACAAATAGATTAGAGCTGATTAGGAGAAATCATATGGACCATTTCGAATTAGTGTCGGACTTCGCGCCGACTGGAGACCAGCCACAGGCGATTGAGGAGCTGGTAAAGGGATTTAAAGAAGGGAATCAGTTTGAGACTTTGCTTGGAGTTACTGGTTCTGGTAAGACATTTACGATGGCGAATGTCATTGCACAGTTGAATAAGCCGACGCTGATTCTGGCACATAATAAGACTCTGGCAGCGCAACTTTACAGTGAGTTTAAGGCATTTTTTCCACATAATGCGGTAGAATATTTTGTGTCTTATTATGATTATTATCAGCCGGAAGCATATGTTCCTTCTACGGATACTTATATAGAGAAGGATTCTTCGATTAATGATGAGATAGATAAGCTGCGCCACAGTGCGACAGCAGCGCTGATTGAAAGGAAGGATGTCATTGTTGTGTCATCGGTTTCGTGTATTTACGGCATTGGTAGCAAGAACGATTATGCGAAGATGATGATTTCGCTGCGCCCTGGAATGGAGATTGACAGGGATGAGGTTGTGCGCCGTCTGATTGATATCCAGTATGTGCGTAATGAGCTTGATTTTAAGAGAGGCAGTTTCCGTGTACGTGGAGATGTGCTGGAAGTTGTGCCGGTTTCTTCTTTTGAAGATGCGATTCACATTGAATTTTTTGGTGATGAGATTGATCGGATTATGCAGGTCGATGTGCTGACGGGAGAGATTAAGGCAAGTCTTAATTTTGCGATTATTTTTCCGGCTTCGCATTATGTTGTGCCGCAGGAACAGATTGAGCGTGCGGTGAAGACGATTAAGGAAGAACTTGACGAGAGAGTGGAATATTTTAAGGAGAACGATCAGCTTTTAGAGGCACAGAGAATTTCAGAACGAACGAATTTTGATATAGAGATGTTAAAAGAGACAGGATTTTGTTCTGGAATTGAGAATTATTCGAGACATCTTACGGGATTAGAGCCGGGGAAGGCTCCGTATACGCTGATTGATTTCTTTGGGGATGATTTTCTTATGATTGTCGATGAGTCGCATATTACGATTCCGCAGGTGCGTGGAATGTATGCAGGAGACCGTTCAAGAAAGCAGACATTAGTTGATTTCGGATTCCGACTGCCTTCAGCTTTAGATAACCGTCCTCTTAATTTTGATGAATTTGAGGAGCGAATTGATCAGATGCTTTTTGTATCTGCGACTCCGAATGTGTACGAGGGAGAGCATGAGATGCTCCGGGCAGAACAGATTATCCGTCCGACAGGACTTCTTGACCCACCGATTGATGTTCGGCCAGTAGAGGGACAGATTGATGATTTGATTAGTGAGATTAATAAAGAGGTAGCAAAGAAGAATAAAGTTCTGGTAACTACCCTGACGAAGCGGATGGCAGAAGATTTGACTGCTTATATGAAAGAATTGGATATTCGTGTGAAATATCTTCATTCCGATATTGATACCTTAGAAAGAATTGAAATTGTAAGAGATTTGCGAATGGGTGTATTTGATGTTCTTGTTGGAATTAACCTTTTAAGAGAGGGATTAGATATTCCAGAGGTTACGCTGATTGCTATTCTTGATGCGGATAAGGAAGGATTTTTACGTTCAGAAACTTCTCTTGTACAGACGATCGGACGTGCCGCACGAAATGCAGAAGGACACGTTATTATGTACGGAGATACGATTACAGACTCCATGCGTGCCGCCATCACAGAAACAAAGCGGCGTCGTGAAATTCAGATGGCATATAATGAAGAACATGGCATTACGCCAAAGACTATTCAAAAGGCAATTCGGGATGTCATTTCTATTACCAATGAAGAAGCACCAGAGAAGAGCCGAGGTTCCTTAAAGAAAGATACGGAATCTATGAATCGTAAGGAACTTACGGAAATGATAGCTAAGTTAACAAAGAAGATGAATAAGGCAGCGGCAGAACTGAACTTTGAAGAAGCGGCAGAATTAAGAGATGAACTGAAAAGATTGCTTTGAGGGATTATGACGATTAGAAAGGATACAATATAATGAGCGAAAAGAAAGAATACATTCGCATTCGAGGGGCGCGTGAGCATAACCTTAAAAATATTAATATAGATATACCGAGAAATGAATTTGTAGTACTGACAGGACTTTCAGGTTCTGGTAAGTCCTCACTGGCATTTGATACGATTTATGCGGAAGGACAGAGAAGATAT
>OLNY01000676.1_pt1 | contig 30420 bp, 30 predicted proteins | sample 1671981 | NCBI WGS metagenome assembly OLNY01 (sample SAMEA3136632, study PRJEB25190) | human gut metagenome | biome: human gut; feature: human-associated habitat; material: faeces | place: Austria | collected 2013
CTCCTCTGCAGACAAGCTCACCTCGTACTTCTGAATAGGCATAATCGTATCGTGCCGTATGTGATACAACAAAGATACAATTATTTTTAGTTTTATGCAACATTTAGATGTTACAATATGCTAGTATGTCAAACTATAAAACCACAATGAGAATCATTATCCACACAGTCAATGCGAGGAGCCTTAAATCTAAAATCATTAAAGATGCAAAAGAGCACTACTTGAGTACATGGGAATACAGATCTAATGGAAAAGATGAATTTATAACCCACTCACCAGAACAGTGGGAGGATAATGTGATTTTAGTATTTACTCCATCGCAAGATAACACCACACTAACCGTGGAACCTAGTTATTGGGAAGGCAAGAGTTCTCCAAGTGATGAGGAAAAAGGAATTATTTTAGGACGTTTTGCGGAACGTCTTTGGGTTCAATACAGAGCGTATTTTAGCTCATTCGAATCCTTTGCATGACCGTATGTTTGTCAATATTGATAGGGTGGAAAACGTCACATGAAATTCAAATCTAAGTATGGTGTCGTGTTTGTGGTGATGCTTTGTCTGTATTGAATAATTCTATAACCTATGTTATCTGAAATCAAATTGAATGGTTTTGCTTCTTTTAAGCAAGAGACTTGCCTTAAAACAGACAAGCCGGTTAATTTCGTATATGGCCTAAATGGAACAGGCAAGAGCTCTATCACAAGATATCTTGCAGACCCTCTTAACCCAAAATTTTCGCATTGTAGTATGGTCCCTGCTATCGACAATGCTCAAGAAGAAATCCTAGTCTATAACCAAGACTATATTCATGAAAACTTTGTTGAACAAAACCATCAGCAGGGGATTTTCACTCTTTCTAAAGCAAATAAAGATGCCTATGACGCAATCAAAAAAGCCAATGAACAATTAAGCAAATTGCAGGAACAAGAAAATTCGATCAAAGAAGAACAGAAAAAATCAGAAGGCTCATTGGCACGAGCTGAAGCAACGGCGAGAGAAAAAGTATGGGAACTCAAAGGAAAGTACTATGGTGGAGATCGTGTATTGGACTACTGTTTAGAGGGAGTAAAGGGAAGTAAAATTAATTTATTTAACAAGGTTCTGGATACTACAGTTGACCCAGAAGAAGTCCTTCGTCCAATAGAGACACTTAAACAGGACTTGATTCAGTTGACCGCAATGGAAGGGCAGACATATTCCACTATTGCGGAACTTCCTTTAAGTACAATAACTGAAACTGATATCCTGCTGGGTAGGAAAATAATTGTTGGCAATCATGAAAGTACCATATCCTCAGTGATAGAAGAGTTTGCCAATGCGACATGGATTAGGGCCGGTATGTCCTATGTCAAAGGAAACGGCGATAACAGATGCCCTTTTTGTCATCAGGGAACTATAACTGTTGAATATATCAAGGCTCTTAAGAGTTATTTTGACGAATCATATGAGCACGATATCCAGAGCCTTAAACGCATAGAACAAACAATTACCGAAATGCTTGTCCGTATGACTCCGGAGAAGGCATTTGAGGAGATCCCGATTCTTGCTTCTTTATCCGAAAAGTATCTATTGGCATTTAACTTATATAAAACGGCTCTTACGGATAATCTTGGAAAGATTCGTTTCAAAATCGAGCATCCAAATGTCGAACAAGAGTTAAACGATTGTGCGGAAGAAATATCTGCCATTAATGCTATTATTATTGAAGCAAATGTCAAGATTACAGATTTTAATTCTCGTGTCGCAAAACTTCCAGAAGTGAAGTCGTCAATCAAAGATGAGTTTTGGAAGTATCAACGTCGAGAATATGATTCTACTCTTGCTGCTTACAATGACGCTGAGAAAATTCACGCAAAAGACACAGAGTCGAATAAAAAGAAAATTGCCGAGATAGAGGCACAGAGAAAGCAGCAATTTAACATTATAGCAACAAAACAAAAAAATGTGGTAAATGTTGAAGAGGCCATATCTCACATCAACAACAACCTTATTAGTATAGGGATTATCGATTTCCATATTGTTAAGTGTGAAGGAGAAGATGCTTACCGAATCATTAGAACAGAAGAAGATGATAATGTGTTTCATACATTGAGTGAAGGAGAGAAAATGCTAATCAGTTTTCTGTATTTTGTAGAAACATGTATCGGTCGAAAGAATGCAGATGAACAAGAAAAAAAGAAGATAATCGTTATCGATGATCCAATATCAAGCCTATCCCATATGCATGTCTTCAATATCAGTTGTTTATTAAGAGAGGTTTTCATCGATAAACATCCCTTTGAACAAGTATTCATTTTCACTCATAGCTTATACTTTTTTTACGAGATTGTTTATCGTAAAAAAGAGGCTAGAGATGATTCGCAAAAGCTATTTCGCATCACTAAGAATGAAAAAGGCTCATTCATAGAAGAAATGAAGTATGCCGAGATTAGAAACGATTACGATTCCTATTGGTCAGTTGTTAATGATCCTAATGCTCCCAAAGCATTAATAGCTAATTGTATGCGGAATATATTCGACTATTTCTTTGGATTCGTGGATAGGCTTGAATTTAACAACATATTTAATATCCAAGAATTGAAAGACGTGCGTTTTATGGCTTTCAACCATTATATGAATCGTGAGTCTCATAATGGTGCCGAAAATATCAATGATTTTAAGGAGTTTAATTATGATGACTTTCAGGAGGCTTTTAAACTAGTATTTGAAAAAGCTGGTTATGGAAATCATTACAAGAAAATGAGAAAGATAGGGGCAATGAAAGCATAAGATTCTTTGACATAGATAGTTCAATTAACGATACTGAATTAACTCAAACCATGCGACAATTGTTAGTGGTCAAATTTTGGACCCGGAGAAAAGCCCCTTACCTTAGCCGGAAAAACGAGACCAATGTACAGCAGCGAAGACATGGAGCGTTTCTATGTGGAGTACCAGAGTGAGTGGGAGCCGCGCGGGATGACGATGCGGGCGTTCTGCGACAGGAACAACGTACCCTACAGGGTGATGGACAACTTTGTCCGTAACATCCGCAAGAAGATCGTGGAGGTGGAGGTGACGGGCCGCCCTGAAGAAGGCGAACCGGAGGCGCCGGCCGCGACCACATCCTCAGGCCGCGATATCTAAGTGCGGGAGGTTCCAGTGACGGAGCGTCCCGCCCGTCCTGCCGGACGCATATCGGTATGCATCCGTTTCGGGGACGGGACGGAGGTAAGCCGCAGGGGACTGGACTATGTGGGGCTGAAGGTGCTGATCGAAAAGCGCAAGAAGGACATCCGGATGGGGCTGGAGAAGCCGATATGGACGGCCTTCGTGTCGTGGGCGTCAGCCGAATATGATCAGCATCCGAAGGGAAGCGCGATATCTGGAGCGTTGGGCTATCTGTTAAAACGGAGAAAGGAACTTATGGCGTATCTGAAGATCCCGATGATGCCGATAGACAACAACGCGTGTGAACGAGGGTTCAAGCCGTTGGTAAAGGGCAGGAAGACATCCCTGTTCTTTCAGAATCTCATGGGCGCATGGCGCGCGTCGAAGATGTACAGCTTCTTTGAGACGTGCGCGATGAATCACCTGAATCCTCAGCAGTGGTTGACGCATGTGCTGAACAACATCAAGACCACGCCGGCGGACCAGTTGCCGAACCTGCTGCCGCAGAACTTTGACAAGAGTCTTCTGAAACTTGTCTAATTGAACAAAAGAAAAACGAATCAGAAAAATACGGCGAAAGCCTTAAAGGATAGACTGTGCCACGCAGCCGTGGTCTTGCTTTATCAATATGGGTGTGTGGGGACGGTTACATTGTATCTAGTTCACAAATGTCAACTAAGGGGAGACTATCTGAAAAGTCAAATATTCCTCAGTGTGAATCGAGAATCCGCTTCTGGCCTTGTATAGGTGTACGGAGTATTTCAGTCTCGCGAGGACTTTTCGGAAAGTCTGGGGGGATAATGATCACACTAGGCGAAAACTGTTTTGGGGTTTATCTCTTCCAGCAGTTTGTGCTCAAATTAATCTATAATTCACATATTCTGCAAGTGATAAATCCTGTCCTACTGCCTTGGATTTCTTTTGCTGTTGCACTCGTTATTTCTTTATTACTAACTATCAGCATTAGAAAAGCAACTATCAGAAAATCACTTTTATAATCTATTAAATGTCTAACGAATTAAATAAAAAAGTCATAAATGCCACTAAGTGGTCCAGCATAACTGAAATAGCAGCAAAACTAGTTGCTCCAATAACAACGATGGTCCTTGCACGATTGCTTGCACCAGATGCTTTTGGAGTATTGGTTACAGCCCAAATGGTTATATCATTTGCAGAAATTTTTACGGATGCAGGATTCCAGAAATATATTGTTCAACACGAATTTAAAAATGATGATGAGAAGTACAAATCCACGGCCGTTGCCTTCTGGTCCAATTTAATAGTTTCCCTACTTATTTGGTTAGGTATCTGCATCTTTTCAGCTCCAATAGCCAAATTAGTCGGTTGTGATGGCAACGGTATCGTAATCGCAGTATCTTGTATATGCATTCCTCTAGAAGCTTTTTCAAGTATACAAATGGCCCTATTCAGAAGGGATCTTGATTTCAAAACTCTTTTTTGGATCCGCATTATTGGAATACTTATGCCTCTGATAGTTACCATCCCTCTTGCCTTCGCGACGAAAAGTTATTGGGCTCTTATCATCGGGATGATCGCTCAGAATTTTTTCAACGCATTAATCCTTACCATTAAATCAAAGTGGAAACCACGTTGGTATTACAGTATCAGCAGATTCAAAGAAATGCTCTCATTCACCATTTGGTCAATGTTAGAAGCTATCAGCATTTGGCTAACCTCGTATATAGATATATTTATTGTAGGAACAATGCTTAGCCAATACTATCTTGGTTTATATCGGACATCCATGGGCACGGTGGGACAAATCACATCAATTATCACAGCAGCTACCACACCTGTCCTATTCTCGTCATTGTCTAGGCTCCAGAATAATAGAGAGGAATTTAATTCAATGTTCTTCAAATTCCAGAAATTAGTTAGCCTATTGGTTATGCCTATTGGTGTTGGCATTTTTATTTTTAGCAACTTAATTACAGAAATACTATTAGGACAGCAATGGTTAGAAGCCTCATCTTTCATTGGGATATGGGGATTAACCAGTGCAATTACTATCGTTCTCGCTCATTATGCAAGTGAGGTATATCGTTCAATTGGCAGGCCTAAGTTATCTGTATTATCTCAATGGCTCCATATTATTGTGCTGTGTCCTATATTGTTAATTTTTGTTCAAAAAGGCTATTCTTCACTATGTATGGCCAGGGCACTTGTTCGTTTAGAATTAGTTCTAGTGCAATTAATCTTGATGGGTGTGGTTGTAAAAATGGATGTGTGGAAGATGATTCAAAATGTCTTGCCATCAACACTTGCGGCTTCAGCCATGCTACTAATCCTACTATTACCTTCATCTGAGAGCATCCTTCAACAATTTGCATATATCTTCGTATGTGTATGTATTTATTTCATTATTATAATGATGTTTCCAGAAGAAAGAAAGTTGTGTTTAAATCTCAAATCTATTATTAAAAGATAAAATGAAAGTCCTAGTAGCAGGTGATTTTGCGCCAGTAGCAAGGCTTGCAAAACAGATAGAAGAAAAAAGATTTTCAGAAGTTTTTCCTGATAATCTATGCAATGTTATAAAATCATCCGACTTCTCGTTCGTTAATTTTGAGAGCCCTATAGCTGAAGAAGGTTCTAAGCCAATCCCAAAATGTGGCCCCAATCTTCGTTGCTCAAAAGAAGCTGTAGCGGCCGTGAAATACGCAGGTTTCACTGGAGTAACAATGGCAAACAACCATATCCTAGACTATGGAGCCGAAGGACTTCACAAATCAGTGGAGTATTGTAGGACCCAAGGGCTTGATATCGTAGGAATTGGCAACAACTTGGAAGATGCAAATAAAACTCTATACCTGGAAAAAGATGGAAAACGTCTTGCGGTCATCAATTGTTGCGAACATGAATTTTCAATCGCTACTGATACAGTGTCTGGTGCGAACCCATTGAACCCGATTCGTCAATTCTATGCTATACAAGAGGCGAATGGAAAAGCTGATTATGTTCTTGTCATCGTACATGGAGGACATGAACATTACCAACTGCCATCTCCTCGTATGCAAGAGACTTACCGCTTTTTCATAGATGCTGGTGTAGATGCTGTGATTAACCATCACCAACATTGTTATTCCGGGTATGAAGTATATCATCACAAACCTATTTTTTATGGTTTAGGAAATTTTTGCTTTGATAAGAATGGAATGAGGGAGTGCTTTTGGAATGAGGGATATATGGTCAAACTTGAATTTGCAAATGATAACATTGATTTTGAATTAATACCTTACACTCAATGTAATGAAACTGCTTCAGTTGATTTGGTGCAAGATAAAACTATATTCTTAAAAGACATTGCGAAGCTCAATGAAACAATTAGCAATCCATTACTTATAAGAGAAGCGTCTGAACGTTATTATGAATCTACAATCGGAGTCTATAACTCATTAATTCAACCTTATAATAATCGAGTTTTTAACAAACTGTTTTCAATGAAAATTTTGCCATCGCTATTTTCAAACGACAAAAAAATTAAATTGCTTAACAACATTAATTGTGAATCTCATCTAGATAGGTTTATCTTTGCTCTGAAGAAACTTGCTTTAAAGGAGTCACAAAAACACACCTAGATATAAGGCTATCGTCCAAAATTAATCAAAAATAAATGTCATCATTTAGTATAAAAAATATTAATCGCTGCGATTTCTTTTTGCTGGGATGGGTACTCTATTATCTTCAGGGTATTGTATATACGACAGGTGGTGCTATTTCCAGTGCTTTGTTGGGCATAAACCTGATAGTATCAGTAAATTGCGCCCTAAAGGTAATGAGATGGAGGAATAAGCCTATCTATTTCAGAGGCTTAAATATGCTGATGCTTTTATTCACTGTTTATGGATTTATATTGGTGTTGATGGGGCCATCTACTTTATATTATCCCATATCGGGAATAAGCATGCCGGCGTATAATTATATCAAGTCTATATATCTGTCGTTGTTGCCTATTTATCCATTCTACTATTATACAAAGAAAGGATACCTTACGGCTGAACATCTGCGAATATGGGGGGGGATATTCCTAGTGTCTGTAACACTGTCATATTTCCGTACGCAGCGTGAAGCTTTGGAGGCTCTTATTGAAAGAGGTTCTAAGGCCGACGAAATAACCAACAACTCTGGATATTTGTTTCTCTCGTGCTTGCCACTGCTGGTTCTTTACAGAAAAAAGCCGATAATACAGTTCGCATTCCTAGCTTTCGTGATGGCTTTTATTGTAATGGGTATGAAACGTGGAGCAATAGCCCTCGGTCTTGCATCATCCGTATATTTTATGTGGCAGGCTATCACCAAATCAAAGGGCAAAACGCGATTCTTGTTCATAGTTTTATCTGTAAGCATTTGTATTGGCTCTGTTTTATTCTTCATTCATCAAATGTCTTCCAGCGATTACATGATGAAACGAATTGAAGATACCTTGGCAGGCAATTCGAGTAGCCGTGATGGCCTTTATTCTTTCTTTTGGAAGTATTTTACAGAAGATTCCTGTTTTATACACTACTTATTAGGGCGTGGTGCAAACGGCACATTGGATATATACTATAATTATGCGCACAATGATTGGCTTGAAATAGCGGTAAATCAAGGATTGTTAGGAATATTCGTATATGCATTCTACTGGTTTGGTTTCCTTAAAACATGGAAACGTGCCAAAAATATCGATGCGAAGACTATCATCGCCCTGATAATCTTGATATTCTTTGCCAAGACTATATTTTCAATGTCTTATGCAGACATGACCTACGTATCGACTTCTATCCTAGGTTATGCTCTGGGAACCCTAAACGAATCAAATTAAAAATAAGAAATTTATGAGCAAAATACAATCCGCCCTACAAATGTTGAAAAGCGACAGAAGCACTTTCATGGCGGCAATCATTCAGAACTTCTTTGGATGGCTTCCAGATAAGACTTACCTGCAGCTTCTCTACCGTTTTAAAATGGGCCATAGACTCGACCTGAATCACCCAAAAACGTTCACGGAAAAAATTCAGTGGCTAAAGCTCTATAACCGTAGACCAGAATACACTCTCATGGTGGACAAATATGCAGTAAAAAAATATGTGGCAGACATTATCGGAGAGAAATACATTATCCCCACACTAGGTGTTTGGGATAAGCCAGAAGATATTGATTGGGACGCACTTCCTAACGAGTTTGTGCTAAAGACGACTCATGGGGGAGGTAGTGGAGGCGTTGTTATATGTAAGGATAAAAAGACTTTTGATAGAAATAAGGCGATATTGACACTTCGTGATAGTATGAATGGTGACATATATCGAAGCCTGCGTGAATGGCCATATAAGGATGTTAAGAAACGAGTGCTTGCTGAGAAATATATGGCCCCCAAAGATATGGTCAATAATCCTATTTACGATCTGTCTGACTATAAGTTCTTTTGTTTCAATGGGGAACCGAAGTATTGTCAAGTGATCCGCGACCGCCACAGTAAAGAATCTATTGATTTCTACGATATGAATTGGCGACATCAGGAATTCGTTGGGCTTAATCCTATAGCATCAAATGGTATAAATCCTGTTCCTCGTCCTTTGCTTCTTGATGACATGATATGTATTTGTCATAAACTAAGTGAAAACATGAAATTTGTTCGAATAGATATGTATGTAATTGACAACAGAATATATTTCGGAGAAATTACTTTCTACCCAGCTAGTGGTATGGGATTATTTAACCCGGATAAATGGAATGAGGAATTGGGTAATTTAATTAGTTTATAAGAATGGAAAGATTTTAAGCCTGTTCCAGATTATCCGATAGAGTTGCCAGCCAGCCTCAACGCAATGATTGCTCTTGCAGAGAAACTCGCCACAAATATTCCATTTTTAAGAGTCGATTTTTATAATATTAGATGATGAACTTAACACGAACGGAAAGACAGGAAATGGGCATTCGTAATCGTAATCGTAAACTCTGCCTGGAACGCAATACTGAAGACGCGTTCTTGAAGTCGTATGTAAAACTAATTGATAACTTGAAATAAATTCAAATGACATTTCAATCTCTTGAATATCTTATATTCTTTTCGATATTGTTCATTCTACACTGGACATTGTTTAGTAAGCGCAAAGAACATCAAAATGGACTAATAGTAGTTGCGAGTTTGGTTTTCTATGGGTGGTGGGACTGGCGTTTTCTTGGACTACTCATAATTACCGCATTATCCACATTTCTTTCAAGTCGATGGATGGATAATACAAACGATGCGAAAAAGCGGAAGTTCTTGTTGGTTGGGACTATCGTTATCAATGTAGGAATTCTATTCTTCTTCAAATACTTCAACTTTTTTGTACAATCATTTATAGACGCATTATCGCTTATGGGAATGAGTGTAAATGTGACAACACTACATATACTTTTGCCAGTAGGCATTAGTTTCTACACATTTACAGCTTTGAGTTATACCATTGACGTTTATCAGCATAAGGTAGAATCGACCAATGACGCACTCGCATACTTCGCTTATGTCATGTTCTTTCCGAGCATATTGAGTGGACCTATCAGTCGTGCCCAAAAACAATTACCCCAATATTTCAGCAGACGTAATTTTGATTTTGACAAATCAATAAGTGCCTGTAAATTAATATTATGGGGGGGGTAATGAAATTATGCCTAGCAGACAGATTGGGCATATACGTGGATACAATTTACGCAAATATCGCTCAACATAATGGTACAACGTTATTGATAACAAGCATTCTTTATAGCATCCAGATTTATGCAGATTTCGCAGGCTACTCATTAATGGCTATAGGTTTTGGAAAGCTTTTAGGTATAGATTTGCAAACTAACTTTATCCGCCCGTATTTTGCAAAGACTGTAACAGACTTTTGGAGAAGGTGGCATATCTCACTGACAACTTGGTTCCGTGATTACATTTATTTTCCATTAGGCGGCAACCGCTGCAGCAAAGCCCGTTGGGCTCTTAACACATTGATTGTATTTGCGATATCAGGTCTTTGGCATGGAGCCGCATATACATTTATCATTTGGGGAGCGATGCATGGAGTTTGTATGGTAATTGAGCGATTGGTATATGGTGAAAAGATCAAACAACTCTCTGACAAGTTTTCGATGTCAAACATTATTAGAATAATTATAACATTTACAATCGTCAATTTCGCTTGGATATTCTTCCGTATTAACAACCTCGGCGATGTAATGCAAATCTTCAAAAAAATATTTACAGAACCAGGAAAGCCATTCCTTGACACAAATACTCTCCTGATGGGCTTTGTTGCCATGGCTATTATTTTCATTTATGACCTCGTCAAAGAGAAGCATCTGAACATGCACTTGCTAAGTTCTCGATTTATGGTAGTACGCTATTTAACTGCTATTATGTTGATCGTCTATATACTTGCCTTCGGTGTTCTGAATGGCGGTTCTTTTATTTACTTCCAATTCTAGTATTATCATGAAGAAAGGTTTATCTAGATTTTGCATTGCATGCCTCACAATCTTGATATCTATAATTGTTGTAGATAATATTATAGGTAAAGTAATGGATTGGATGCTTCCACAAATAAGCAATCAAGGAGATACGGGAAAGACATACTTTTCACTATATGACGTAGAATCGCCTGTTGTAGTCGTAGGATCTTCACGAGCTTCTCATCATTATGTTACAAAGATAATAGAGGACACATTGGGAGTGCCGGCATACAATGTCGCTCGTGATGGTTGTTTCTTCAGTTATAACTGTTGTGTGGTGAACTCTATACTTGACAGATATTCCCCCAAAATGATTATTTGGGAAAATGGCACTGATTATTTATTTGATGGCTTCGATGACCCTTTGGAGAATCTTTACCCATATTATAAACGTAACAAGTGGGTAACGTCTGCCATTCAAGAAGAATTACCTTGGACCGAATATGCCAGACTGTCTAGCCGCATATATCAATACAATTCTGTAATCCACCGTATATTGATGCGCTACTATGGAAAAAAATCGTTTAAGGATGAGACAGAGAAGGGTTATCTGCCTCTACAGCCGAAAACGTTGAGAAAAGCTCTTGAACTGAAGCCGACAGCATACAACTATACGGGACTGAGCCTTACCAAAATTGATCGTTTCAGTGCCACTCTTTCACGTGCAAAAGAAAAAGGAGTTAAGGTCGTAGTCGTAGATTCTCCAATGTATCGGATATGTGATGAGAATAATGAATCCGCTGTGGAGATGCGTAAAATATGTAAGAAGCAAGGAGCATTATTCTTGAACAACTCTCAATTGCCAGAATTCATTAAACATCCAGAATATTTTAACGACGCGACTCATATGAATACAATCGGGGCTATCCCATATACTAAATTGATTTTGAAACAGATAAAAGAATATTTAGGGACTGTCGTGAAATGCCCAACAATTACGCAACAAGCTGATTGACAAAGTGGAAATTTCGTAACTTTGAAAAAGGGAAAAGAATTCCCCCAACCACCTACAAAAGTGAAAAATTGGGGGAATCGCAAAATTAATCTGCATGTCAAAAGTACGAAATTTTTCTGAAATAGCGCCAAACATTGCGTTTCCGGAGTTCAATTCTTACGAGCTCTGCTATTCAACTTTCGAAAAGAGCGAATTGGGCAGGATAAAGAAGTTGCTTCCTCTTCGCGAGATGGCAGAGAACTTCGATCTGGTAAGGAAAAGCATGAGGCCGAAGCTTGGGCGCAAGTCGTTCTTCACGCCTGAAGGGAAAGTGGCCCTGATGTTCCTGAAGATGTACACGGGACTCGGCTGCCCGAAACTGATGGAACAGCCGAACGGCAACATCCACTACCAGATATTCTGCGACGTGATAATAGATCCGACACGCCCATTGACAAACTACAAGCTGTTGGACGACATAATGATGGATCTTGCCAGAGTGAGGGCGACTGCGATGGAAGGCTCGTTCGGGACACAGAAAGAGCACTACGATCTCCGGAGGGTCAAGGTCAGGACGAAACGGACGGAAATCCTGTACGTCTTCTTCGGCATCCACACGGCAAACGTGGTTCAGCTGGCGGACAGGATAGAACAAAGGGCGCGTTTGGCAGCTGCCTGACACTGACACTTTGCCAATGTGAATCTCTTGTGGGGGAACTGTATCCTCGCCATGAAAAACAGACAAAGAATCCGGCCGAAACGACCGGAAACAGATATAAAATTGAAATTTTGAAGAGTCGGACGCAGAAATTGAAGGGATTGTCTGCTGCTTCGCTCAGATTGAAAACATTAAACGACAATCCCTAATTAACTTATTGGAAAGTGCGTTCTCAAATAGAACGTGCTAAAGAAGAACTAGCAGAATATGAAAAGAATACTTCTTTTTACCGATAGTTTAGGTGCAGGCGGAGCACAACGGCAGTTAGTGGGATTGTCACTTCTCCTTCAACAAAAAGGATACAATGTTAAAGTATGCACCTATCATCATCTTGATTTTTACAAGTCTTTTCTTGACGACAATAAAATAGAGAATGAATTGATACCTGGCGCGGCCAACGCAAAAAAAAGGATTTTGTCCATTATAACATACTTCAAAAAAGAGCGCCCTGATTGTGTAATCTCCTATCAGGAAACCCCATCGTTAATATCTTGTATTGCAAAATCATTTGGTTGTAAATTCCACCTTATTGTTAGCGAACGTAACACCACGCAAAACGTAGGTGTGAAGGAGTGGGTTAGATTCTTTTTTTATCGATGGGCTGATTATATTGTTCCAAATAGTTATGCACAAGAAAACTTTTTGACTTCACACTATCCATGGATGAAAGCAAAACTATCCACAATCAGCAATTTTGTCGACTTGAATAGATTTGCTTACACCATGAAAGAAAAGCGAGAAATCCCATTAATCGTCATTGCTGCAAGCATTTGGCCACCCAAAAACGCACTAGGGCTCATACAAGCCGCCAAACTATTGAAGGATAGAGATTGTAAGTTCAACATTGAATGGTACGGAATTACAGAAGCGTACTCCGAATATCTCTCTAAATGCAAAGACTTGATTGCTCAGACTGAATTGAAAGACTATATCAAACTTTTGCCAAAGTCGAAACAGATTCAAGAGCAATATAGGAATTGTGACTTTTTCTGTTTACCGTCCTTTTATGAGGGAACTCCAAACGTAATTTGTGAAGCGATGTCCTGTGGCCGACCTGTAATTTGTAGTGACGTTTGTGATAACCCAATCTATGTTGCTGAAGGTGAAAATGGTTTCTTATTCGACCCAACGAATCCTTCATCTATTGCTGATGCTATTGAACGAGCTTTGAATGTAACTAGTGACGAGTATATGCTTCTCTGCAAGAATTCGCGAAAAAAAGCGGAGCATCTATTCAATGAAAACGAATTTGTAGATAAGTACATCAATATTATTAATAATAAATGAAAGTTCTATTTTGTTCCCCATACTCTGACGCGCCAGAAGCGATAAAAGGCGGAATCAACACGTGGGGGCGTTATATTGTGGATTATTACGAACAGTTTGGGAAAAATCAAGTGGAACTGATACCGGTTTCACTTGATAGATCTGTCTTTGCGGCAACATCAAAAACTCTAATTAGGCGAGTTTTCAATGGCTGCCATGATCAGATGAAACCTATTCGTCGTGCCATCCGGTTAATGGACTCTGAAAAGCCATCAGTAGTTCATATATGCACAAGTGGAGGATTAGGTTCCATACGAGATTTATTACTCGTGCGTGCTGCAAAACATAGAGGTATTAAATCAGTTGTTCACTTGCATTTTGGCCGTATTCCTACACTCGCACAACAACGCAACTGGGAGTGGAGAATTCTCTCTAAAGTACTCCATATTTGCGACGTGCCCGTGGTAATGAATCGCCCGTCGGAAAAGACGCTCAACGAAAACGGATTCAAAAACGTGACCTACCTGCCCAATCCACTGGGATTAAGTATAATGAACTTAATTCAACAAACAGAGAACAAGTATGAACGCATACCGCGCCGCTTGCTTTATTGTGGTCATGTGCTTAAGACAAAAGGTATGGCGGAGCTGGTTGAAGGTTGTGGCCGCATTCCTGATATTGAACTGCGAATTGTAGGCAAGTACCTTCCCGAAATTAAAGAGGAAATGCAAATCTTAGCCAAGAAAGTGAGAGATGATATCTCATGGTTGAACTTTGTCGGAGAAGTGTCTCATGAAGATGTAATCCGAGAATTCTTTCAAGCAGATATGTTCGTATTTCCTTCTTATTCAGAAGGATTTCCTAATGTGATATTGGAAGCTATGGCATGTGGATGCCCGATTGTATCATCAAATGTGGGTGCCATACCAGAGATGCTTGATATTGAGGAAGCCCCATGTGGTATCTGCTTCGAGCCCAAGAATTCTGATGACGTATATAACGCTGTCAGTTTACTTATTGATAATGAAAAACTAAAGCAAGAATTTGCGATTAGATCAAAATCGCGTGTAAATAATATGTATACTATGCCTAGAGTTTGGGAGCAATTGATAAATATCTGGAGACAATGAGTATGATACGACGTATTAAAAATAATCTCTTCATGCGCAATTGCTGGATGATTGTAACACGCGCCAAAAACTTGTTCAGAGGCAAGAAGCAATTTGCGAAATGTGCTGATAATGTGATAATTACCCCCCCCCTGTACTTTTAATAATGCCAAAAACATTTGTTTTGGGCAGAATGTATGCCTAGGGCCAAAAGCGAACATTTCGACTCCGAATGCCAAGTTTATTTGCAAGGGGCATTGTGCCATAGCCGAAGGGTTGACAGTCCACACTGGTAATCATGCACGCATAATTGGTTTGTATGTAACAGATATCACTGAAGCCAATAAGCCCAAAGGATATGACAAAGATGTCGTAGTGGAGGAAGACGTATGGATTGGCTGCAACGTAACGCTTCTTTCCGGTGTCACAATAGGACGTGGTACTACTGTGGCGGCTGGTGCTGTAGTTGCGAAATCAATGCCGCCATATTGCACATGTGGTGGTGTCCCAGCGAAGTTTATAAAATTCTATTGGACAATTGATCAGATTTTAGAACACGAATCAAAGTTATATCCTGAAAAAGAAAGGTTTACCCGCGAACAATTAGAGGAAATATTTGCATACATGGAAAGGTAAAGCATCAGATATATTCAAATATATATTATATAAAATTATGACAATTCGCAACGCAAATGAAAATGACATCGAAGGTATTGTAAGGATACATTGTAGTGCATTCAAGGGATTCTTTTTAACAAGCCTTGGTGCCGACTTCTTGAAGTTCTATTACTTAAACTTTGTAAGAAGTAAGGAAACTGTTACCTTGGTGGCTGAGGACGGCAACAGGGTTGTTGGTTTTTCTGCCGCGACTACAAATTGCAAAGGATTCAATAGTCGACTGATAAAGAGCAATCTGTTTGGTTTTTGCATGCTCACTCTGAAATTGATTTTCACAAACCCGAAAGCATTACTTCGTCTAGTTAAGAACCTGACCAAGAAAAGTTCTGAAATTGATGACAATGAAGAGTATGCGGAGTTGTATTCTATTGGAGTAGATCAAAGTCAGCAAGGAAAAGGTATCGGCAAACTCATGTTGACAAAAACTGAAGTTGCTCTTAAGCATAAAGGCGTTGAAAAGGTATCGTTGACAACTGACTATAACGAAAATGAACACGCTATAGGTTTCTATAAATCAATGGGCTACAAAACACTCTATGAGTTCGTAACGTATCCCAATCGAAAAATGTACAGATTCATAAAAACATTATAATGAAACTACTGTTATTGCCTCCATACTTTACACCAGAAAAGCAATCGAGTGCTATGCTCGATCATCAAAGATATGAAGCTTTTGCTAAGGCCGGTATGGAGATGTCTCTTTTTGCTCCAACGCCGACTCGAGGCATCTCTAATGAGGTACGAGAGACATACCGGAATCGCAAACATGAACTGATGTACAATAATAGGATGTCAGTTACACGTTATCCATTAATACGAGAGGGGAAAAATCCAATCGGACGCGCGATAAGATATTTTCTGGGTTTTGCAAAGCAGTTTTTTATCGGAATACGGCAAAAAGATGTCGATTGTATTTTTTTAGTCAGCACACCTCCGATTCAAGGTGTGTTGGGTGGTCTGCTTAAAAAGCGCCTTAAAGTACCGTTTATCTATAATATTCAAGACATTTTTCCAGATTCCCTTGTGGGTTCCGGCTTGGCGAAAAGGGATGGATTACTATGGAAAATAGGTTGCAAAATAGAAGAATTCACATATCATTATGCGGACAAGATAATCGTAATTTCAGAGGATTTCAAACGCAATCTCCTTGCTAAAGGAGTTCCCGAGCATAAAATAGAAGTAGTGTATAACTGGGTCGATCAAAATGCTGTTGTTCCAATACCAAAGAATGAGAATCCTCTCTATGACGAGTTCGGAATCAACCGCGAAAAGTTCAATGTGGTTTATGCCGGTAATCTTGGTAATGCTCAGAATATTGATGTAATCATAGACGCAGCAAAAATTATGGTTGAGAATAAGAATGTAGAATTTCTTATTTTCGGATCAGGAGGATTGAAAGATAAGTACGTAGAAAAAATAAAGTATGACAATATTGTCAATGTGCGTTTCTTCCCTCTACAACCTATAGAGCGCGTATCACAAGTATACGGATTAGGAGATGTCTGCGTAGTAAGCTGTAAACCTGGTCTTGGAGGTGCGGCAATGCCATCTAAGATGCTCTCTATCATGTCGGCAGGGAGAGCCGTTGTAGCAAGCTTTGATAAAGGAGAATTAACTTATATTTTAGATAAATATAAGTGCGGTCAATATGCACCTGCTGGAGATGTAAACGCATTTGTTAAAGTGCTTCGCACGATATCTGATAATCATGAAAAATGCGAAGAAATGGGACGCAATGCACGTAACCTGATTCTTGAGCGTTTTACTCGTGAGTACGGAACTCAAAGGTATGTGGAAATTATTAAGTCTGTAGTAAAACGACAAGATTAATACAGACTATTGTTTTACACTATATACTATAATGTTTATTAGCAACTCGGTTTATTAATAATGAAACGTCTATTTGATATTATTGCCAGCGGTCTTGGCTTGTTGGTTTTGAGTCCGTTGTTTCTGGTAGTCGCTATCTGGATAAAACTTGACTCATCTGGGCCGGTTTTTTATCGTCAGGTACGCGTTGGACGGCACAATAAGGATTTCCGCATTTTCAAGTTCCGGTCAATGAGGGTCGGGGCTGACAAGGGAAGCCTTGTAACTATCGGTGGTCATGATCCGCGTGTTACTCGCAGCGGCTACTTCATACGCAAGTTCAAGATCGATGAACTGCCTCAGCTAATCAATGTTTTCATCGGCGACATGAGTCTGGTGGGTCCGCGACCGGAGGTAAGGCATTATGTCGATTATTGGACACCGGAACAAATGCATGTGCTGGATGTCCGACCAGGCATCACTGACCCGGCATCCATTAAATTCCGCAATGAGAACGAATTGATGGAGAAGGCAGAGAATCCTGAAGATTACTATATCAATGTGATTATGCAGGAGAAGATCAAGTTATATCTGGATTATGTGCAAAACGCATCTTTCTGGTATGATATCAAATTGATCTTCAAAACATTTTGGGTAATCGTCAAAGAGAGTTAAATTAGAGACTTTTAAAATAACAATACAATGAGTACAGATTTGAAAAGAAGAAATGTACCTTTCAGCCCGCCAGATATGACGGAGGCAGAGGCAAATGAAGTTCGTGATGCTATTCTTAGCGGCTGGATTACTACCGGCCCGCGGACAAAGAAACTTGAAAAAGAGATTTCCGGATATGTCCATACGGAGAAGACGGTCTGCCTGAATTCGGCGACTGCTTCTATGGAGATGGCTCTTCATATTTTGGGCATTGGCCCTGGTGATGAGGTGATTGTTCCGGCATATACTTATACGGCATCGGCGTCTGTCGTCGCTCATGTCGGTGCTACCATTGTCCTGGTGGATTCGCAGAAGGACAATGTCGAGATGGATTACGATAAATTGGCAGATGCTATCACTGAGCGTACCAAAGTCATTGTACCTGTGGATATTGCGGGTATCTGCGCTGATGTGGATAAGGTTCGTGAGATAGTGAACCGTCCTGAAATTCTGGCAAAATTCCATCCTGCAAATGATATTCAGAAGCTTCTGGGCCGTATCGCCATTTCCAATGACTGCGCTCATTCATTTGGTGCTTCGCGTCATGGCAAGATGGCTGGCGAGATTGCTGATTTTTCTTCGTTCTCTTTCCATGCTGTGAAGAATTTCACTACTGCCGAAGGCGGCGCATTGACATGGAATCTGCCGTTCGGAAACGAGAAGGTGGAGCGTCAGCAGGTGTATTGCGGAAGTCCTGTACCTTTCATTGAGGGTGAGACCTGGAACGAGTTTATCTACCGTCTCTCCCAGTTGTTCTCGCTTCATGGTCAGAACAAGGATGCGCTCGCGAAAACGAAGCTAGGTGCATGGGAGTACGATATCATTGGCCCATGGTACAAATGCAACATGACCGACATCATGGCGGCTCTCGGTCTCGTCCAGTTCGAGCGTTATCCGTCAATGCTGGAGAAGCGTCACGAGATGGTTTCATTGTACAATGCCGGCATCGATTCTCTGAACGCTGGCCTTGATGCAGCCCATCAGGTCAAGTATCTGAATCACAGGGCTCCAGATCATTGTTCTTCGCATCATCTTTACCTGGTCCGTCTCCAGGGCCGCACCCGCCAAGAGGCCAACAAAGTTATCGAGCAGATGGCCGAGCGCGGCATTGCAACCAATGTCCACTACAAGCCTCTCCCGATGATGACCGCCTACAAGGCTCACGGCTTCGACATCGCCGATTTCCCGAACGCCTATCACCTGTTCGAAAATGAAATCACGCTCCCTCTGAACACCAAAATGTCAATGGAAGACGCCGAGTACGTGATAGAGAATTTCGTGGAGATTGTTCGTGGACTGTAGGGGAGAGAGATGAATTAGTCGCTCGAATTTTGGAGTAATCTGTGGAATTATACAGGATTCGGGCGAATTATGGTATTTAGGGACTGTCGTGAAATGTTCAAATAGTTTTTTTGCTTTTCTAACTATTGATTGATAAAGTGATAGAAATTTCGTAACTTAGAAAAAGGGAAAAGAATTCCCCCAACCACCGACTAAAGTGAAAAATTGGGGAAATCGCAAAATTAATCTGCATGTCAAAAGTACGAAATTTTTCTGAAATAACGCCAAACATTGCGTTTCCGGAGTTCAATTTTTACGAGCTCTACTATTCAACTTTCGAGAAGAGCGAATTGGGCAGGATACGAAATTGCTTCCTCTCCGCTAGATGGCAGAGGACTTCGGTCTGGTAAGGAAAAGCATGAGGCCGAAGCTGGGACGCAGGTCGTTCTTCACTCCTGAAGGGAAAGTTGCCCTGATGTTCCTGAAGATGTACACGGGACAGAGCTGCCCGAAACTGATGGAACAGCTGAACGGCAACATACACTACCAGATATTCTGCGACGTGATAATAGATCCGACACGGCCATTGACGAACTATAAGCTGTTGGACGACATAATGATGGAACTTGTCAGAGTGAGGGAGACTGCGATGGACGGCTCGTTCGGGACACAGAAAGATCACTACGATCTCCGGAGGGTCAAGGCCAGGACGAAGCGGACGGAAAACATTTACATCTTCTTCGGTATCCACACGGCAAACGTGGTGCAGCTGACGGACAGGATAGAACAAAGAGCTCGTTTGGCGGCTGCCTGACACTGAAACTTGCAGTCAATGCGGAGCTCATGTGGGGGAACTGTATCCTCGCCATGAAAAACAGACAAAAAATCCAGCCGAAACGACCGGAAACAGATATGAAATTGAAATTATGATGAGTCGGACGCAGAAATTGAAGGGATTGTCTGCTGCTTCGCTCAGATTGAAGACATTAAGCGACAATCCCTAAATAATAATTTTAAATGGATGCAATAAATTTAGAGTAAAAACGTTATTTTTGCGGAGCAAAAAATTGCAGAAACGATGAATCGAAACATATACGTTACAAAGATAAAAACCTTACTCAATATACTGAAAGGCGAGATTAAGGATAGTGGAAAGTTGAATCTGCTTGATGTCAATGTCCATGTAGAAGATTTCTTTAGAGACCTTCTAAACTTGATTTATGGTTGGCAGTTACAGAACATGAATCAGTCGGACCCGAATGCTGCTGGTGGTGATTTGTGTTCTGACGATGATAAGATAGTGATTCAGGTGAGTTCCACTACGACGAAAGATAAGATTCAGTCATCAATAGATAAATTGAGTGCAGAGCAATTTGCTGAATACAGGTTTAAGTTCTTGCGCATAGATGGGGATGTTATAAAGCTCCGCAAGGAGTCGTACAATACTCATGATGACATTGTCTTTGATCCTTCGGTAGATATCATTGACATATCGACTCTTCTGAAAGATATTGCAAATTTGGATATAGCTTGTTTGAGAAGGGTCTGTGAATTATGCGAGAAGGAGATAGTTCCATTGGATACGCCAAAGGTCACAGAAACAGACTTGGCTATTGTTGTGAAAGCACTCGCAACAAATGTTAAGGATTGGTCAAAGGATCGTAGACCTATAGAGTTTGATGTAGATAAGAAGATTGATTTCAATCACTTGGAAGGAAAGAAACGTCTTATAAACGACTATAAACTCTATATTGGGAGACTGAATGCTGTATATGGTGAGTTTGTAGATAATGCTACGGACTATAGCTTCATTATTCTTCAGAACCTTAGTGATATGTACTCAGGCTATTTGGGGCAATTTGAAAGCAATGCTCTTTTTGACAAGATAGTAGATGAGGCCAGAGAATTGGCATTGAACAGTAAGAGTGCAGAAGATATTCCAGTGGATAGGGTGAATGTTTGCCTCAACGTGATAGTGGTAGATGCGTTTATCCGTTGTAGAATTTTTGAAGACCCGGAGGGATACAGATATGTTGATGCCTGAGAATATAGATCCGAAGAAAAGTATTTACTATACTGGAGCTATGGTATTGCAGCTTATACAAAGAAGTGGCAATATCAGTGTGATTAATCTCTATTCAGAGGTTAAATCACAATACGGGATTTCTTTCCCTGTTATGCTTTTAAGCCTTGACTGGCTTTATCTAATTGGAGCAGTAACGGTAACTAAAAGTGGAGAAGTGAAGTTATGTATTTAAGCAAGTTGACAATATCATCACCAGGAAAGGTGATTAGAGATATAGAATTCCATAAGGGGTTGAACCTAATAGTGGATGAAACTCCTGAAAATACGACAGGAACAGGCAACAATGTCGGTAAGACAACGGTATTGCGCCTAATAGACTATTGTCTTGGCGGCGATGTTGACGGTATTTACCGTAACCCCGAAGATAAACATGAGAGCTACGCGCTTGTGAAGGATTTCCTTACTGGTAACAATGTCATCGTGACCTTGATACTGATGGATGATTTGGATACGCCATCAATAAAAGTGGAGATAGAAAGGGATTTCAAGACGGGACGTAGTTCCCTTATTAGAATAAATGGTAAGGATGTAACCAGGAAAGACTTCGTCGCCGAGTTGGAATCTGCTATTTTCCCAGAGGTGAAGGCAGAGACGCCATCGTTCAGGCAGATTATTGCTCACAACATCCGTATTGACAATTTGCGCTTGGAGAATACGCTGAAGACACTCACAATGGGAAAGAATGAGGAGTATGAGGCGTTATACTTGTTTATGTTTGGATGCCCTAATGACAGTGCAGCCCGAAAGACTCAGTTAGCACAAGAGTTAGATACGGAGAAGAAATATAAGCGCAGAATGGAACGTAATCGTTCGAAGAATGAGTACAAAGCCGCTTTAAGCGTCATTGAGTCTGACATAGAAAAACTGGTTGAACGGAAGGACAACTTGAACATTAATGAGAATCTGCAACTGGATATAGATAGTCTGAATACTTTGCGAGCCGAGATAAACAAAGTGACTTCAAGGACTTCGTTGTTGAGTCTGCGTAGAGAACTTATCAATGAGACAGTGGAAAGTTTTGATAAGCAGAATTTTGGGGAAGATGTAGTTCAGCTCGAGATGATTTACAAACAAGCTTCTGCATACGTACCCAAGATGCAGCGAACTTTCAAGGAACTTGTGGATTTCCATAATACGATGCTTGAGAACAAGAAGGCATTTGTGGCTCAGGAACTCCCATCAATACAAGAAGAAATAGAATCTCTCTCAGTCGAGTTGGAGAGACTGCAAGAAAAAGAAACCGTGATGGCTGAGAAAGTGTTGAAATCTGACACTTACGAAGAACTGGAAAGTATCATTGTACAGTTGTCGGAATTGTCACGCAGAAAAGGTGAGTTTGAATCGTATGTATCCCAAATAGAGTCGGCAGAAAAGGCGATTAAAGAGAAGTGTGAAGAGATGAAGAAGATAGATGACGGCTTGTTCACTGAAGATTTTGCTCGGCGTCTGGAGGCTCAAAGAGATAAGTTTAACAAGATTTTCTCTGAAGTGTCCCGTGAGATATACGACGAGCAGTACATTATCAGTTATGATGTTTATAACCAGAAAGGGAAGCAATTGTATAAGTTCCATATCACAGATGTGGCTAATTTCAGTTCTGGAAAGAAACAGGGTGAGATATCTTGCTTTGACATTGCCTACACGGTGTTTGCCGATCAAGAAAGTATTCCTTGCTTGCACTTTATCCTTAATGATAAAAAAGAACTTGTGCATGGTAATCAGTTGAACAAATTTGCTGAAGCAGTTAATAAGTACAATGTACAGTTTGTTTGCTCAATGCTTTATGACAAGTTGCCACCGGTGCTAAGGAAAGACGAACACGTTGTTGTAAGGCTATCGCAAGACAGTAAACTGTTCCGAATAGAAGAATTAGCTCAATCAGAATAAAGAATAGGAATTTTATATGATATCATTAACCGCGGAACAAAAAACGATTGAGGGCATCTTTGGATCCCCCAATGAAACATACGTGATTCCGATGTATCAGCGCCCGTACTCATGGGGCTTTGACCAGTTGTATGAATTATACAAGGACCTGATGAGTGCTTACAATGAGGATGAGCCTTACTTTCTTGGTAATATCATTATGGCACGGAGTAAAGACTATAGCAACGATGGAAAGAGTTCGGTGGTGGACGGACAACAGCGTATTATAACCATCTGGACGCTGATAAAAGTTCTATCGCTCTATCTGCCGGATATAAATTCGCTGCAAAGAGCGCTTTACGTAGTACCTTGGTCTGGCAAGGATCAATTGCCAAAAATAGAATCAAAAATATTTGAGAATAACGACGATGATGCAATAGATGCTATCTTTAAGTATGATAAGGAAAAGATAGAAAGTCGTTACAAGGCGGTGGCAACCAGCGATGGTATCAATGAGAGGAAATGTGAATCGAAAGTGGAATATGCCCTATTGTATTTCTATCAGCAATTTGTGGCTTTGAAGGATGACAAATTTGACCTGGCTGGTTTTGCCCAGTTCCTGATGAGGAGAGTAACGATGCTCCCCATTGTGCAGAGTGCAGACGGACAAGAAGATGCAGAAAATAAGGCTTTAACCATATTTGAGACCATCAACAACCGAGGTATGGACTTGGAAGATGCAGACATCTTTAAAGCCAGACTTTACGACAGCGCCTACACCAAAGAGCAGCGTGAGGAGTTTATTGCTATGTGGGTGGACTTCAAAGCAGACTGTGACGAGCTGAAACTTTCGGTGGACGACATTTTCAGGTATTATTCGCATATCATCAGAGGAAGACAACGTATCACCTCGAACGAAAAGAGGCTGAGGGAGTTCTTCTCTAACGAACCGTTCTCGCCGCTGAAGACTTTGAATTACAAAGAGGTGCTGGAAGATCTGAATAAGATACTGAGCATCCTGAAGTATATGAACAAGGAACGTGGTGATAGTAATGATGTAGGAATCTGGCTACAAATTGTCAATGCCTACACGAATCAGTATCCGACCTATGCCTTGGTGGTGTATCTGTACTATAATAATGTGGATACGGACGAGGAAAAACATCGTTTTATCTCATTCTTGCAATCACTGATCAGGTATTGCTTCTATATGGGCAGTACGACTTCGGTGAAGTTCAACATCTATAACATGATTAAGGTGATAGCCAATAAAGGGGAAATAGATGCTAACTATACTGATGTTGCTCCAGACTATTTCTCGCATCTGGGAAGACTACAAAATGCTTTTGCACTGTTGGCCTACTATCTGGATTCGAAAGAACCTATACCTACGCGCTTCACTGTGGATAAGATAGTGAACTTGAGAGATAAGGACCTGCTGGGCGAGGACTGGCACTACCAGTATCTGAGTGATATTTGCAACAGCATAGGTAACCTGGTGGTGATGGATTTGCCCAAACGATATAACTCGTTGACAGATAAGTATGATTATTACAAGTTGTCGAAGAATGAATATGTGAAGAACATTCTAACTTCAAAGACATTTACATTCGAGAACTATAAAGAGAGAAATAGGCATTTGAAGATGCTGCTTGCTAACTTCTTTAACAAACCTGAAGAGAATGATTAACCATTTGAAGCTGGAGCACTTTAAAGCTTTCCGTGACGTGGCTGAAATGTCGCTTGACGGGAAGAACGTGCTAGTGTATGGAGAGAACGGAGCCGGAAAGAGTTCGCTGTACCAGGCGCTGAAGATTATTTTCCACAGGAAGCGTATCTTTGACAAAGAGATACCGGCAACGGTAACTGACCCGCAGGACAGACGGAATGCGGAGAAGGACGTGTTGAGCCAATATAACCATCAGTTGACGCCGCTTGTTGATTTCGATTTGGAGATTGACGGGACGGATTATAAGGCGTTTACCCCTACAGGGATAGATGTGACTATGATTTCGCGGGATGACATTCTTGCGGAGGATGAGATAGATGTGGTCAATCTGCTGAAAAAGTCCATTGTTGGAATCTCGGATGCGGAGACGTTTGTGGCGGAGAAGAAGGACACGATAGAAACCTATATTAATCTTTTCTTGAAGGATTATTTCTACGAAGATAATCTCACCGTTTCGCTGAAATACAGCAGACCTAATTGGTTTTTATCTATCAAAGATGCTATTAGGGACAACACAGGACGGTTCGAGAAACTGACAGAATACTACAATGAGGCAAAACTGCATGCAATTAAGTTATTGCTGTTGATGACTGCTGCATTATTCAATGGCTCTGAAGGACGCGGAGATGATAGAGTGCTGGTGCTGGATGACGTGATTTCTAGTATGGATGCCGCCAATAGAACAATGTTTATTGAGCTATTGGCAGACTTTTTCAAGGATTATCAGAGGATTATATTTACTCATAGTATTTCCTTCTTCAATCTTGCAGAATATGTTTTCTCAACTGTACACCAGCAAAGAGATGAGTGGAGGCGTTTTCAGATAGTTGAGCATCAAGGTAATTCAGAAGTTGTTGAGAGAGATTCGCAGGATTTTGCGAGAAATATAAAAAGTGATTATAGCCCAGGCCGCAATGAGGGAACAATTGGTAACCGTATTCGCAAACGCTTTGAGTTTTTGGCTGGTGAGGTTTCTAAACTAATTTGTGCGGGCGGTATTGCTGAAAGTGGACAAATATTACGTTCTATTCTTGCTCCCAAGAAACTGTATTATGAGTATGATAGGGCAAACAAAAAGTTGCACACTGTATATGATATGGTGGACGAATTAACAGCCATCATAGATGCAGACTCTGGGTGCCAACTTAAAACACGACTGGATAATGTAGTCGGAAGATATGTTTCTGGATCTGAATTAGGACAGTTGAGAGATACGCTTTGTGAAATGATGGTGTACCAAAAGGTTACTATGCATCCTTTGTCTCATGCCACAGGAGCGATGCCATTGTCAACCCAAACAGAGGTTGAGCGTTCCATAACTTTGTTAAATATCCTTGAAGGTCAGTTAAATTCATTGATAGGAAGAGATTTGTATTCGATATAGGTTGAGCAAAGAAGTATTGCAGATTATCTCCTTATAGTTCTACCGTCATAAGACATCTGCTTAACCAAGCATATAACTGGTCGAATATTGAACAACTTCATGCACTAGATAGAAACACATGTTTCTTTATAGGATTATCAATGACTGACCCAAATTTGAGGTGGTTGTTGGACATCTCGCGTATGGGAAGTGATCATGAAAGTCGTCATTTCGCTTTCTTAAAACGAGAATCCTTATTCAAACCAGAAGAGATTGAAAAGAATAAGTTGCACCTCAATACGATAGAATCTCAATTATGCGACTTAGGTGTACAGGTGATTTGGTATGAAGACCATAAAGAGGTGCCAGAGATATTGAGGAAGATTATCGCTCCTTTGCAGTAAGATGTGAAATAATCACTATATTTGCCCAAAATAACATCTGAAGATATGCTTATAAGGTACTCGGTAGATAATTTTCTTTCTTTCAATCAAAGGACTGAATTTTCGATGATTCCAGGCAAAGGCTCTTTGAAAAAAGAGCATAAGGCGTCGGCAATCAATGGCGTCAGCGTGCTTAAAACCAGTATAATTCTTGGGGCCAATGCATCTGGCAAATCGAATCTCATCAAGGCCATGTCTTTCGGACGATTCATGGTCGTGAAAGGCTTTCCTGCCGGACAGATGATTGATTATGAAAAATATCGTTTGAACAAATCTTCAGCTGAAAGTAATTCTAGAATGGAATTCGAAATTCAGGCTGACGGCAAGAATTACGCTTATGGATTTGTCTTCAATAATACTCGGATTGTGGAAGAGTGGCTATATGAAGTCACGAAGCGTTCGGAGAAAAAGATATTTGAACGTAATCCGCAATTTACAGGCAACTATGATTTGGCTCTGCTGCTGAAATTGAACGAGAAGGAGGAAGACAGGCAGTTTATCCGTTTCACAGCAAAGGGAACTCCGGATAACCAATTGTTTTTGAGGGAACTGATAGTGCGTAAAGTCGCGGAGAATGTAAGTTACTTGAGCGATATAACCTCAGTTTACAACTGGTTTCTCAATACATTGAAAATCGTCTTTCCGGAGGATAAGTATAACGTCGGTTTGGAGTCCGAGGTCAATGATAATGAACGGTTAAATACCATCTATAAAGAATTGCTCAAGTATTTTGGGACAGGAATCGTGGGGGTATGCCTGGAAGATGTCGAGCCGAGCAGTGTCGTTATACCGGATTTTATCCTTTCCGGGATAAAAGAGCGCTTGATGAATTCCAAGAGTGAAAACGTGAGGAGCATATTGGGCATCAACAACTATACCTACGTTCTGTCACGTGAAGGGAGCGGCCTGAAGTTCCAGCAACTTAAGACAAAGCACCTCACAAATGAAGGGAAAGAGGTCTTGTTTGATACGAAGGATGAATCTGATGGAACGAATCGAATCATTGACCTTATACCTCTGCTCATAGATTTGATTGAGGGTAATAATGTCTTCATTATTGATGAAATGGAGCGTAGTCTTCATCCCAATCTGATATATGACATCTTTGACTTATTCCTCGGTTCGTCATCGAGTACGCACAGCCAACTTATTGTAGCGACGCATGAGTCTTCTCTTCTCACCCAGAAATTGTTCAGGAAGGATGAAATATGGTTTATTGTCAAGGATGACAATGGAACAAGTCATATGCATTCATTGGAAGATTATAATGTCCGCTTCGACAAGGAAATCCGAAAAGACTATCTTCTCGGACGTTTCAAAGCCATTCCTCGTATAGGGAACAGGTATGACCTATCATTAAAACTTAGTAAAGATGCCTAGAGAAAGTACTCCACTAGTCCGTAAAAGTGGCTTTTGGGAGGCTGAGAAGTTTTATGTTCTTGCCTATGATAACTGATTCTAAAACTTATTGAATGTAGAAAAATACGATAGCGGTAATGATACTTAAATGGATTTTTGATAGAGTAGTGGCCTTGTTGGGCTTGCTCGTTTTGTGGCCGGTATTGGTGGTCGTGGCAATTATGGTGAAAGTGAAGATCCCTGGAGGGCCTGCGTTCTTCGTGCAGAAACGTGTGGGCAAGGATGGCAAACTCATTAATTGTCATAAGTTTAGGACGATGACGGTCAAACATAATGGTTCGACGGTTTCTGTCGCAGGTGATTCGAGGATTACTCCGTTCGGAGCTGTTCTGCGTCATTATAAATTGGATGAGCTTCCTGGATTGTGGGATGTGTTGGTAGGCAACATGTCTTTTGTGGCCCTCGCCCGGACGTTCCTGGTTATGCTGACAAACTCGTCGGTGATGACAGGGATGTGCTGAAGCTTCGTCCTGGCATTACAGGTCCGGCGACATTGAAATATCGACTCGAAGATGAGATGATTTCAGAGTATGAGGCGAAGAAGCAGGCTGAAGGTGATTCCAGGTCAATGCAAGAGATTGCTACTGAATGCAATGATACTGTAATTTACCCGGACAAGGTGCGGCTTAACTGCTATTATTACAGGCACTATTCATTCATCAAGGATATCGAGATGATTTTTGCGACAGTGCTGCATTTCGAGGTAAAGTTCGCCGGTGAGGAAGTGTAGATTAGAGTATTTAAGAAGCTTATTTTAAGAATTCTAAAGTAAATAATACTATGTCAGAGGAAAGAAAAACAATTTACCTTTGTCTGGCTCATATGTCATAAGAGGGCTGGGAACAGAAATATGTCAAAGAAGCGTTTGACACAAATTGGGTGGTGCCGATGGGCCCGAATGTGAATGCTTTCGAGAAGGATTTGGAGGCGTTCGGGAATAGCAAAACCAATGAGACTGAGCCGCTTGACAGGAAGGTGGTATGCTTGTCTGCCGGCACGGCTGCAGTTCATCTCGCTCTCTTGGCTTGCGGAGTGGGTCCCGGTGACGAGGTTTGTGTACAGTCTTTCACATTCTGCGCATCTTCTCATCCGATAACCTATCTCGGCGCAAAACCGGTGTTTATCGGTTCGGAGCCGGAGACGTGGAATATGGATCCTGCGCTTCTTGAGAAGGCAATCATTGACAGAAAAGAAAAAACGGGCAAATATCCGAAGGCGATTGTCCCGGTGGCTCTCTATGGTATGCCGTACAAGATTGACGAGATCATGGCTATTGCCGACAAATACGGTATTCCGATTGTCGAGGATGCAGCTGAGGGCATGGGTTCGCGCTTCAACGGCCAGGTTCTCGGAACTTTCGGCAAGTACGGCGTGCTGTCGTTCAACGGCAACAAGATGATCACGACTTCCGGCGGTGGCGCTCTTGTCTGCCGCAATGCAGAAGACGCCAATGAGGTCATGTGGTATGCGACACAGGCTCGTGACGCCTATCCATACTACCAGCACACTGCCATCGGCTACAACTATCGTATGTCCAATGTTTGCGCAGGTGTCGGTCGCGGCCAGATGACTGTTCTCGATGCCCACATCGCTCACCATCGTCATGTGCAGAAGCTTTACGAGGAACTGCTGGCCGATGTTCCGGGCGTACATATTCATAAGCAGCCTGAGGATCCGCGTTATGATGCGAATTTCTGGCTCTGTGCAGCGACATTGGACCCTTCCGTTCACGTTCAAGGTCAGGAAAATGCCTACAAGGAGGTGATCAAGACCGCAGTGGGCGGAGCTGCAGGTGTGATTCACGCCGTAGATTGTGCGACGACCGATTGTCAGCCGAACGAAAATGTGGAAGCTCTCCGCGTGTTCATGCTCGCCAAGAAAATCGAGTGCCGTCCAGTCTGGAAGCCAATGCACAAGCAACCGGTTTACGCAGGCGCCACAGCCTACACCAACGACGTGGAAACCGCTCTCTTCAAGATAGGCTTCTGTCTCCCTGCCGGCCCATACGTAACCGACGATGATGTCCGCTACATTGTCGATAGCATCAAAGAGGCGATTCGGTAGGGGATGTAACGGCTCAGAGTCCTGCAGACAGTTTCGATTTACCGTAGAATGTATCCAGATGGTCATAGGCTATCTGGATATATTCGTTTTTGAAGAGTTTGTTCTTGCGCTCCGGCCAGTTGTGGATGGCGGCGATTGTGTCCTCCAGGCTGATCCCGGGATTGTTGTGCCTGATGAAATCTACAGAGGCCAACACATCAAGTGCCAGGGTGGATTCAAATCCGGAGATTAGTCTGATGGTTTCTTTAACGTGAGTTTAGTAAATGTTAAAAAATAACCTGCTTCATTTTGGGGGCTCTCTTATGCGGCC
>OLNY01000693.1_pt1 | contig 29944 bp, 22 predicted proteins | sample 1671981 | NCBI WGS metagenome assembly OLNY01 (sample SAMEA3136632, study PRJEB25190) | human gut metagenome | biome: human gut; feature: human-associated habitat; material: faeces | place: Austria | collected 2013
ATAATTAGGAGGAACCAAAATGAGCGCAAAGAAACTGCTGACCCTGCTGCTGGCAGCACTGCTGGTGCTGTCCCTGGCCGCCTGCGGCAAAAAGGGCAACGACGACATGACAACGTCCAACAGCGAGCCCAAGAACGCCCAGGAGGCGGCCGCTATGTACAAGGCTCTGATGGACCAGGAGAACGCCATTCTGATGGAAAACCAGTCCCTTTGGGAGAAGGTGTTCATGTCTGCCGACAAGGGCATGACCATGCAGGAGGACGGCAAGAACTACGGTGATTTCCTGCTGGACACCATTGAATCCGCCAAGGACAAGTTTACCGCCGACGAGCTGAAGCTCCTGCGCCAGGGCGGCGAGAAGATCCGGGAGATTGAGAGCACCCTGACCGCCATTGAGGCCAAGTTCCCCGAGGCGGCTCCCAAGGCCCCGGGCAACGGTGACAGCATCCCTGCCGACAGCCCCACGACCCCCGGCGACGGCGACAAGACGCAGAAGTTCCCCGCCTTCGAGGGCAAGGACCTCAACGGCAACCCCGTCAAGAGCGATGACCTGTTCTCCAAGAACGCCGTCACCGTGGTGAATTTCTGGTTCACCACCTGCAATCCCTGCGTGGGCGAGCTGTCCGAGCTGGAGTCCCTGCATCAGGAGCTGACCAAGAAGGGCGGCGGTGTCATCGGCATCAATTCCTTCACCCTGGGCGGCGATGAGGCTGCCATCTCCGAGGCCAAGTCCGTTCTGTCCAAGAAGGGCGTCACCTATCCCAATGTCTACTTCCCCGCCCAGGGCGAGGCCGGCAAGTTTGTGGAGAATGTGTTCGCCTACCCCACCACCTATGTGGTGGACCGCAACGGCAATATCGTGGGCGATCCCATTGTGGGCGCCATCACCGACAAATCCCAGATGGAGTCTCTGAACAGCCTCATCAACAAGGCCCTGTCCGCTGACAAGGGTTAAGTGAGGACCGGGAACCCCAGCGCCCACGGCAGATCCCCGAATGGAGACTGATGGGTACAGGCACCTCCTGTACCTGTTTGAGAAATGATATTCCGGTGCATCCCCATCAGCAAAAAACAAGACGGCTGTTCTTCAAAGGAACAGCCGTCTCAGCCTGTCAAAGAGCCCCTGATTTCACGCGCTGCGCGCAGGCCGAGGCAGCGAGTTCTCGGGGCTGTCTGCAAAAAAGAAAGCACCATCTTCTCAGATGGTGCTTTTCTGGAGCGGGCGACGAGGCTCGAACTCGCTTCCCGGCATCCCACGAATGGCAATGGCCATTCGCGGGAGCCCTGCCTCACCTCGTATGATTTCACGCGCTGCGCGCAGGTCGAGGCAGCGAGTTCTCGGGGCTGTCTGCAAAAAAGAAAGCACCATCCTCTCAGATGGTGCTTTTCTGGAGCGGGCGACGAGGCTCGAACTCGCTTCCCGGCATCCCACGAATGGCAATGGCCATTCGCGGGAGCCCTGCCTCACCTCGTATGATTTCACGCGCTGCGCGCAGGTCGAGGCAGCGAGTTCTCGGGGCTGTCTGCAAAAAAGAAAGCACCATCCTCTCAGATGGTGCTTTTCTGGAGCGGGCGACGAGGCTCGAACTCGCTACCTCGACCTTGGCAAGGTCGCGCTCTACCAGATGAGCTACGCCCGCAAACACAAGATAGATTATAACCCGGCTGGCGGGATTTGTCAACCCCTGCGTTCTGCTTTTTTCAGCTTTTTTTCAGGATGATCTCGATGATGCCCACGTCGCCGCCCTCGGGATAAAAGTTCACGGTCCAGGGCTCCTTTTCCTCCGGGGCCTCCATGGCCTGCACCTGGTCCACAATGGCCCGGACCTGCTCCTCCTGGTGGTCAAAATACCCCACCTGCACCACCAGCTCGCTGCTTCCGCTGCGGGCGGCGGAGGTCAGCAGGTCGTGCAGGGCGGAGATGCTGGTGGTATACACCATGGAGGCGATCTGCTCCGGGGTCCGGCGATAGCCGATGGTCAGCTGGATGGCCGTGTAGTTCCGGGCGCTGTCGTCCACGGTATAGGTCAGATACTCCACGGCATAGGCCCCCAGGGGCGTCTCCTGCTGCACCTCCTTGCAGGCCCGCTCTGCGGCGGCGGAGGCGTCCATAGGCTCCGACCCGGCATACAGCCAGACGGTGCCCTCCTTGGCCCCGCCGGTCAGCAGCAGAAGAAGGTCATTCACCAGGTCCTGATAGCTTTCTGCCCGGAGAACGGACCGGTCCTCGCTTTCGTAGTAGGTGGAGCTGTGGGGCCGGACCACGCTGTAGTCCCGCTCCAGAAGCGAGCCGCACCCGGAAAGCAGCAGCGTCAGCGCCGCCAGAACGGCGGCCAGCACGGTTTTTCTCATGGCCGCCCCTCCGTTACAGGCCCGTGGGGTCATAGGTGCCGAAGCCCTCGCCCAGAATTTCATGGGCGTCGCAGACGATGACAAAGGCGTTGGGATCCACGGCCTGGACCAGCTTCTTCACGGGGATGACCTGGCGGCGACCGAAGGCGCACAGAATCACGCGCTTGTCCTTGCCGCTCCAGGCGCCCTTGCCCTCCAGCAGGGTCACGCCCCGGTCCAGCTGCAGCAGCTCCCGGGTGATGGCCTCATACTGCTCGCTGATGATATAGGCCACCTTGGCGGCGTTGGGGCCGTATACCACCCGGTCGATCAGCAGCGACAGAATATACAGGGCCACAATGCCGTACATGGCCCGGGACAGGTCCCGGAAGCACAGGGCATAGCCCAGGGTCACGGCCACGTCCAGTGCCAGACACAGGCTGCCGATGGATAGTCCCTGGAACTTCAGCTTCAGGAGCCGTGCGGCCATTTCCGTGCCGCCGGTAGTGGCGCTCTCATGCAGCAGCACGCCGCAGCCGATGCCCACCACGATGCCCCCGTAAATGCAGGCCAGAATGGGATCCATGGCCGGGAAGGTATACAGGGAGGCCAGCACGTCGATCATCAGGGAGCTGACGGCGGTGGCGTACAGGGACGAGATCAGCAGATCACGGCCGATCTTCCGCCAGCCCAGGATAAACAGGGGGATGTTCAGCACCAGGGCCACGATACCTACCGGCAGCATGGGCAGGAAGTGGTTGATGATCTGGGCAACGCCGGTGAACCCGCCCACGGTGAAGCGGTTGGGCACAAAGAACCAGTTGAAGCCCAGGGCATACAGGCCGCAGGCCACGGTAATCAGCGCGTAGCGCTTGAGAATTTTGGCAGCAGACATAGGGGACACCTCTCTTTCTGTTGTGTGGAAAAACGCAGGGATATCGGTCGGGGGGGCGGAAAACACTTTATATGATGCGTAGGGGGCGGCGTCCCCGGCGCACCGCCCGATTTTCGCATTACAGCAGCGTCAGCTGCTCCTCGCCCCGGTCCTCCGGCTTCAGGATGGCGCCGGCGGCAGGGATGGTGCGGGTGCGGTAGCGGGCCAGGTTCACGATGCCGCTTTCCTCCGCCGGCAGCACCCGGTCCAGGTGATACTTGGGCTTCAGGGTCATCACCGCCACGCCCTGGACATTTCGGGTGGTCTTGGGGGCCAGCAGGGACGTGTGCACCAGCAGAGCCCGGGGCTCTGTGGACACAAGGGCCAGCTCCCGGTCCTCCGGCAGGGGCAGGATGCTCACCAGGGGGCTCTTGTCGGAGTAGGCCCCCGTCAGCTTCCGGCGGTTGGACACCGTGGCATAGGCGGACAGCTCCACCCGGGCAGCCTTGCCGTTTTCATAGAAGAACAGCAGGCACCCGGAATAGTCCCCGGGCAGCACCATGAAGATGACCCGCTCGCCCTCGTCCATGGCCAGTCGGCCCGGCAGATAGTCGCCCAGGACGCTGGCCTTGCTGTCGCCGAACTCCGACACCCGGGTCTTGTACACCTGGCACCGGTCGGTAAAGAACATGATCTCGGCGTTGTTGCCGGTCTCCGCCTGCTGGCGCAGGCCGTCGCCCTCCTTGTATTTCTGCTCCCCGCTCATGCGCAGGGACTTGGGGGTGATCTTCTTGAAGTACCCCTCCCGGGACAGGAACACCGTCACGGGGTAATCCTCCGGCTGGTCGTCCTCCACGTATTCCTCCACCTCGTGACCGTAGAGGATCTCTGTCCGCCGGGGCACGGCGTACTTTTTGCGCACCTGCTCCAGCTCGCCCACGATGATCTTCCGGATCCGGGCAGGCTTTTGCAGGGTGTCCTCCAGGTCGGCGATCTCCTTTTGCAGGTCCTCGGTCTCCTGGACCCGCTTGAGGATATACTCCTTGTTGATATTCCGCAGCTTGATCTCCGCCACATATTCCGCCTGGACCTGGTCGATGCCGAAGCCGATCATCAGGTTGGGGATGACCTCGGCCTCCTCCTCGGTTTCCCGGATGATGGCGATGGCCTTGTCGATGTCCAGCAGGATGCGCTTCAGGCCCAGCAGCAGGTGCAGCTTGTCCTTTTTGCGGTTCAGCACGAAATACACCCGCCGCCGCACGCACTCCGTGCGCCAGGCCGTCCACTCGTTCAGAATCTCTCCCACACCCATGACCCGGGGCATCCCGGCGATGAGAATGTTGAAATTGCAGCTGACCGTGTCCTGCAGGGGCGTCAGGCGGAACAGCTTGGTCATCAGCTTCTCTGGGTCCGCGCCGCGCTTGAGGTCGATGGCCAGCTTCAGGCCCGACAGGTCCGTCTCATCCCGCATGTCGCTGATCTCGCTGATTTTTCCGGCCTTGATGAGCTCCGCCACCTTGTCCAGAATGGCCTCGATGGAGGTGGAGTAGGGGATTTCGTAAATTTCGATGAGGTTTGCCTGCTTGTCATACCGCCACCGGGAGCGGACCTTCACGCCGCCCCGGCCGGTGCGGTACAGCTCCCGCAGCTCCGCCGGGTCGCAGATGATCTGGCCCCCGGTGGGGAAATCCGGAGCCAGCAGGGTGGAGGCGATGTCGTGGTCCGGATTTTTCAGCAGGGCCACGGTGGTGTCACACACCTCCCCCAGGTTGAAGCCGCAGATCTGGGACGCCATGCCCACGGCGATGCCCTGGTTGGCGGACACCAGCACGTTGGGGAAGGTGGTGGGCAGCAGGGACGGCTCCTTCATGGAGTTGTCGTAGTTGTCCACAAAGTCCACGGCGTCGCAGTCCAGGTCCCGGAACAGCTCCGCGCAGATGGGGGCCAGCTTTGCCTCGGTGTACCGGCTGGCGGCATAGGCCATGTCCCGGGAGTACACCTTGCCGAAGTTGCCCTTGCTGTCCACGAAGGGGTGCAGCAGGGATTCGTTGCCCTTGGCCAGGCGCACCATGGTCTCGTAAATGGCCTGGTCGCCGTGGGGGTTCAGGCGCATGGTCTGACCCACGATGTTGGCGGACTTGGTGCGTCCGCCGGTGAGCAGTCCCATTTTGTACATGGTATACAGCAGCTTGCGATGGGAGGGCTTGAAGCCGTCGATCTCCGGAATGGCCCGGGAGACGATGACGCTCATGGCGTAGGGCATATAGTTTTCGTCCAGAGTCCGGGTGATGGGCTGCTCCACCACCGTCCCCCGCAGTCCCAGCACATTGGGGTCTGCGGGCCGGTGAACGGCTTTGGGTTCTGTTTTCTTCTTTGCCATAGGAAACGGGTTCCTTTCGTTGTGGGGTTATTGTCAGCTTACGTCGATCATGTCCAGGTACAGGTGTCCGTTTTCAGCGATATAGTCCTTTCGTCCGGCCAGGTTGTCGCCCAGCAGCAGGTCGAATACCCGGGCGGTCTCCTCCGCCTCATCGGGCAGCACACGCACCAGCCTCCGGGTCTCCGGGTTCATGGTGGTCAGCCACATCATCTCCGGGTCGTTTTCGCCCAGTCCCTTGGATCGCTGGACGGTGAATTTCTTCCCCTCCAGCTGGCGGACGATGTCGGCCTTCTCCTTTTCGGAGTAGGCAAACCAGGTCTTGTCGGCGTTTTTCTCGCGATAGGTGATCTCAAACAGCGGGGTCTCGGCGATATACACATAGCCCTCCCGGATCAGGGTGGGACACAGCCGGTACAGCATGGTCAGGATCAGCGTCCGGATCTGGAAGCCGTCCACATCGCCATCGGTGCAGATGACCACCTTGCTCCAGCGGAGGCTGCCCAGGTCGAACTGGTTCAGCTCCTTGGCCGCCTTGCCCTGCACCTCCACGCCGCAGCCCAGCACCTTCATCAGGTCCGTAATCACATCGCTTTTGAAGATCCGGGGATAGTCCGCCTTCAGGCAGTTGAGGATCTTGCCCCGGACGGGCATCAGCCCCTGGAACTCCGCGTCCCGGGACTGCTTGCAGGCGCCCAGAGCGGAGTCGCCCTCCACGATGTAGATCTCCCGCCGGTCCACGTCCTTGGTGCGGCAGTCCACGAACTTCTGCACCCGGTTGGCAATGTCGATCTTCTCCGTCAGCTTTTTTTTGGTGCCCAGGCGGGTGCGCTCCGCCGTCTCCCGGCTGCGCTTGTTGATAAGCACCTGGGCTGCCATGCGCTCGGCGGCGTCGTGATTCTCGATGAAATATACCTGCAGCTGCTGGCGCAGGAACTCGGACATGGCGTCCTGGATGAACTTGTTGGTGATGGCTTTTTTCGTCTGGTTCTCGTAGCTGGTCTGGGTGGAAAAGTTGCTGCTGACCAGCAGCAGGCACTCCTGCACGTCAGGGAAGGTGATCTTGCTCTCGCCCTTGGTGTATTTGTTGTTGTCCCGGAGATATTTGTCCAGTGCCGCCACAAAGGCCAGGCGGGTGGCCTTGTCGGGGCTGCCCCCGTGCTCCAGGAAGCTGGAGTTGTGATAGTGCTCCATCAGGTGCACCCGGTTGGAAAAGCACCACGCAATGTTCAGCTTCACCTTATACTCGGGCTTGTCCGCCCGGTCCCGGCCCTGTCGCTCCGCCTCCCAGCACACGGGCTCGGTGATGGGGTCTTCCCCGGCCAGCTCGGCAATATAGTCCCGGATGCCGTTTTCATACAGAAAGTCCTGGGTGTCGAACCTTCCGGCAGATACCTCGCTGCGCAGCCGGAACGTGACCCCGGCATTGACCACCGCCTGCCGCTTCATCACATCCCGGTAATAGTCCAGGGGGATGTCGATGTCGGTGAACACCTCCAGGTCCGGCAGCCAGCGAATGGTGGTGCCGGTTTTCCTCCGGGTCAGGGGCGTGACCTCCATCTGACCCGCGATCTCGCCCCGCCGGAAGTGGAGCTTATACTCGTTTCCGTCCCGGCAGACGGTGACGTCCATGTAGCGGCTGGCATACTGAGTGGCGCAGGAGCCCAGGCCGTTCAGGCCCAGGGAGAACTCATAGTTTTCCCCGGTGGGGTCGTATTTGCCGCCGGCGTACATCTCGCAGAACACCAGCTCCCAGTTGTACCGCCCCTCCTTTTCGTTCCAGTCCACGGGACAGCCCCGGCCCTGGTCCTCCACCTGGATGGACTTGTCCAGGAAGCGGGTCACGGTGATGAGCCGCCCGAAGCCCGCCCGGGCCTCGTCGATGGCGTTGGACATGATCTCAAACACCGCATGCTCGCAGCCCTCCAGCCCGTCGGAGCCGAAAATGACGCCGGGCCGTTTCCGGACCCGGTCCGCACCCTTCAGGCTGGATATGCTGTCGTTGTCGTATACTTTTTTCTTGGCCATAGATTCCCTCCGGCGGTCAAGGCCGCCAAAACTCCGATTATACAATCTATTGTAACGCAAAACTCCCCGTCTGGCAAGTGCCGCCGCCGGACGGGGCAAAAATGTTTTGCCGGGTCAAAAAGTTACGCAGGCCGGGCCCCCATAATTCTTTTGCAACCGGGCCGGTATCCGGTATCCGCAAGGGTTTTGCACATTATCCACAGGGTTTTCCACATAATTATGTTAACAGGAACATGGCGCAAAAAATGCCGGAACCCGAAGAAAAGGGAAAAACAAACCGCCGGCCTGCGCGGAAAGCGCAGACCGGCGGCGCGCGATGATTTTTTTACAGCCAGCTCTGGTCGAAGCCGTAGGGCAGCAACTCCCGCAGCCGGAAGCTCTTGGCCTGGCCCCGGCCGTTGAGACAGATGACCTCCATCTCCGGGGCAAACTCCATCATCACCTGGCGGCAGGAGCCGCAGGGCACGCAGTAGTCCTCGCTCCGTCCGGCGATGACGATGCGCACAAAGTCCCGGTGCCCCTCGCTGACGGCCTTGAAGATGGCGGTGCGCTCGGCGCAGATGGTGCAGCCGTAGGCGGCGTTTTCAATGTTGCAGCCGGTAAACACCGTTCCGTCGGCACACTCCAGAGCCGCCCCCACCGGGAAGTGGGAATAGGGGATATAGGCCCGGTCCAGCATGGCCACAGCGGCCTGGCAAAGCTCGTCTCTTGTCACGATGTGGTCCTCCCTTTCGTGGTGTTTTTTTCTGACACGCTTTTTACCGGGCGTTGTAGCGCCGGATGCCCAGGGCCAGCAGGTCCATGGCCCGCTCCAGATCCGCCTGCTTCAGCACATAGGCAATGCGGATCTCGCTGCGGCCCCGGCCCGGGGTGGCATAGAAGGGCTCGCCCGGAGCGAACATCACGGTGTCGCCGTTGTCCTCGAACTCCTCCAGCAGCCAGCGCTGGAAGGTGTCGGCGTCGTCCACCGGCAGGTGGGCCATGACGTAGAACGCCCCCTTGGGACACTCGCAGATGACGCCGGGGATGGCCTGGAGCTTCTGCATCACCGTATCCCGGCGGCGCTTATACTCCTCCCGGACGGCGGCAAAATACTCCGGGCCCACGTCGTACAGGGCGGCGGAGGCCACCTGGTCCAGGGTGGGCACCGACAGGCGGCACTGGGCATACTTCATGGCGTGGGCCATCAGCTCCCGGTTGCGGGTGATGAGGCAGCCGATGCGGGCGCCGCAGGCAGAGAACCGCTTGGATACGGTGTCGATGACGATGACGTTTTCCGCCGCGTCCGGGAACTGGCCCAGGGATTGCAGCGGCTCCCCGGCGTAGACGAACTCCCGGTACGCCTCGTCGCCGATGATGAACAGGTCGTGGGCCTTGGCCACGTCCACCAGCATCCGCATTTCCTCCGGCGTCAGCACCACGCCGGTGGGGTTGCCGGGGTTGGTGCATACGATGGCCCGGGTATGCCGGTTGATCTCCGCCTCCACCCGGGCCCGGTCGGCGTAGCGGTAGCCCTCGTGGGGACTGGTGGGAATGGGGTGGATGGACGCGCCGCAGGTGCGGACCATGGTGTTGTAGTTGGGATAGAAGGGCTCGGGAATCAGAACCTCGTCGCCGTCGTCCAGGATGCAGTTGAAGGCAATCTGCAGCGCCTCGGAGCCGCCGTTGGTGATGAGGATATCCCCGGCGTCGAAGTGCATGTCCAGCTTGTCGTAATATTTCTGAATGGCCTCCACCAGCACCGGCATACCGGGGGAGGGGGCATATTCCAGCACCGGCAGGTCAAAATGCCGCACGGCCTCAAAATACGCCTTGGGCGTCTCGATGTCCGGCTGGCCGATGTTCAGGTGATAGATTCTCCGACCCTTGGCCTGGGCCGCCACAGCGTAGGGGTGGAACTTCCGCATAGGGGACAGGCCGCATTTCTGGACCTTGCTGGAAAATTTCATATCTGGTGACCTCCTACAATTTTGACAGAATCGCGTGTCCTTTCTACCCTCCATCTTAGCGTATTTTCCGAAAAAGTCAACCGCAACTTTTCCGTGCCTTTCCCCACGGCCTCCGCAGTTGGTTTTGTCATAATTTGTAACATTTTGTTTCCGCCTTTTAACTGGACATTTTCTCCGGCCCGGCCTTATAATATGCTCTGTGAGTTCAGCCGGGGCTGCGGCCCTGCGGAGATAAAAAGAGGAAAACCATCATGGGATTTAATACGCTTGCATTTGTTTTCGCGTTTCTGCCGCTGTTTCTGACGGCGTTTTATCTGGTCCCCGCCCGCTGGCGGACGGCGCTGCTGTGTCTGGGGAGCCTGGTGTTCTACGTCATCGGCGTGTGGAAAAGGCCCTGGTGCCTGGCTCCGCTGCTGGGCCTGGCGGCGCTGGTATATTTCCTGGGCCGGGGGATGCAGCCCCGGAAAAGCCGGGGGCTGCTGGTGCTGGGCCTGGCGGCCCTGTTCGGCTGCCTGTTCTTCTTCAAATATGCGGGGCTCCTGGGTCTGGGAGTGACGCTGCCCCTGGCCATCAGCTTCTATTCCTTCCAACTGGCGGCGTATCTCATCGACGTGTACCGGGGCCGGGTGACGGCGGAGACGAAGCCCCTGCTGTTTTTCACCGGCGTGCTGCTGTTTCCCAAGCTGCTGTCCGGCCCTCTGATGGACCCGCTGTCCCTGCAGCAGCAGCTGTCCGCCCCGCCCCGGCCCGGTCTGGAGGATTTCGACAGCGGACTGCGGGACTTCGTGCTGGGTCTGTCCATGAAGGTGCTGCTGGCCAACCAGATCGGCGGCCTGTGGCGTCAGGTGGGCAATATCGGCTACGAGAGCGTGTCCACGCCTCTGGCATGGATGGGCATCGCAGCCTATTCCCTGCAATTGTATCTGGACTTCTGCGGCTATTCCTGGATGGCTCTGGGGCTGGGCCGGATGCTGGGCTTCCGCCTGCCCCGGAACTTCGAGCATCCCTATGCTGCCCGGTCCATGCGGGACTTCTGGCGCCGGTGGCACATCAGCCTCAGCTCCTGGTTCCGGGATTATGTATACATTCCCCTGGGCGGCAGCCGGGAGGGCAAAGCCCGGACGTATCTGAACCTGTTGGCGGTATGGGTCCTGACGGGCCTGTGGCACGGCAGCACTCTGAATTTCCTGCTGTGGGGCCTGTTTCTGTTTGTCCTCATCGCTCTGGAGCGGGCAGGCTGGGGCCGGGTGCTGGATAAGAGCCGGGTGCTGTCCCGGGTCTACATGGTGCTGATGATCCCCCTGAGCTGGCTGCTGTTCGCCATCCCGTCGGTGGGCCGCATCGGCGTGTACCTGGGCCGCCTGTTCCCCATCGTGTCCCGGGGGGTGGCCGTCAACGCCGGGGACTGGCTGCAATACGGCAAACAGTATTGGTGGCTGCTGGTGCTGGGCATCGTGTTCTCCACTCCGGGGCCGGAGAAGCTGTGGAACCGCATTCGCAGCTCCTGGCTGGGCACGGTGATCCTGGCGGTGCTGTTCTGGGCCTGCGTATACTGCATGTCCGTGGCCACCAACGATCCGTTTCTGTACTTCTCGTTCTAAGGGGGCAATTCTCATGAAGCATATCCACAACCTCCGCCCCTTGGCGCTGGCTTTTATCCTGGTGGTCACCGGCATCGCTGCCGCCGTGTGCGGCCTGGTGATGAAGGGGCAGCTGCAAAAATATGTGGGAGGCTACGACGACAAATGGGCCGTGGCGGTGCCGTTTCTGATGCTGCGGGACGACACGGACTGGCAGCGGATGCTGGCGGCCAAAAATGCGCCTGCGCCGGATCCCCAGCCGGACCCCGAACCGGCACCGGAGCCTGAGCCTGAACCGGACCCCGAACCGGAGCCGGAGCCCCAGCCCCCGGTGGTGGTCACCAATGCCGTGTACGGCCAGGACGAGAGCTTTTTCGACGATGCGCTGTTCATCGGCGACTCCCGGATGGTGAACGTGGCCAACTATGCCCGGCTGGGCAATGCCGACTATTTCGCCGACGTGGGCATGACGGTGTTCAAGATGTTCTCCACCACCGCCTCCGACAAGGACTTCGGCGCCACGGACCTGGCGTCGCTGCTGCGTTCCCGGGAGTACAGCCATATTTTCATCATGCTGGGCCTCAACGAGGCCGGGTATCCTCTGGGGAACCTGTTCGACGCCTATCGGGAGGACCTGGACCAGCTGCGCCAGCTCCAGCCCAACGCCACCATTTACATTCTGAAGGTTTACGGCGTCACCGCCGACATTGCCGCCGGGAATCCCAGCTTTGCCCACAGCCGCCTGACGGCGGTGAACAAAGGCTTTGCGGACCTGGCCGACGGCGGCAGCATCCGCTGCCTGGACTCGGACGAGTTGTTCTGCGGCAGCGACGGCTTCATGCTGCCGGAATACACCGGCGACGGCGTCCACCCCTATGGCAAATACGCTTATTTCTTCTCCCAGTGGCTGTGTGAGCAGATCACCCAAGGAAAATAACCGCCGGAGAGTGAATAAGACGGATCGGGAAGCACGCCCTCCGGCCTCAGCCGGAGGGCGTGCTTCGGGGTTTGGCTACAGGTTGCCGGGGAAGCGGGGAATGGAGGCAAAACCCCGCTGCAGCTCCTCCTCCGAGGGGACGCGGTCGATCAGCCGGCCATCGTTGTACTGGCCGTAGGCCGCCATATCGAAGTAACCGGTGCCGGTGAGGCCGAACAGAATGGTCTTTTCCAGGCCGGCTTCCCGGCAGCGGATGGCCTCGTCTATGGCTGCACGGATAGCGTGACTGCTCTCCGGTGCAGGCAGGATGCCTTCGCACCGGGCAAACTCCTCTGCTGCCTGGAATACCGCCGTCTGCTCCACGCTGCGGGCGGTGAGATACCCGTCGGCGTACAGCTGGGACAGAGTACTGCTCATGCCGTGGTACCGCAGGCCACCGGCGTGGTTGGCGGCGGGAATGAAGCCGCTGCCCAAGGTGTACATTTTCGCCAGGGGACATATCCTACCGGTATCGCAGAAATCGTAGCGGAACCGGCCTCGGGTCAGACTGGGGCAGGAGGCGGGCTCCACGGCGATGATCTCATACCGGGCCTCACCCCGGAGCATTTCCCCCACAAAGGGGGCGATGAGTCCCCCCAGATTGGACCCGCCTCCGGCGCAGCCGATGATTATGTCCGGATGCACGCCGTATTTATCCAGGGCCAGCTTTGTCTCCAGACCAATGACGCTCTGGTGCAGCAGCACCTGGTTGAGCACGCTGCCCAGCACATAGCGGTAGTCCTGTCGGCCGGCGGCGTATTCCACTGCCTCGCTGATGGCGCAGCCCAGGGAGCCGGTGGTCTCCGGAAACCGGCGCAGGATATCCCGGCCCACCTGGGTGGTATCCGAGGGGGAGGGGGTGACGCAGGCACCGTAGGTACGCATGACCTCCCGGCGGAAGGGCTTCTGCTCATAGGAGCACTTTACCATGAACACACGGCAGTCAAGCCCCAGGTAGGCGCAGGCCATGCTCAGGGCCGTGCCCCACTGGCCGGCTCCCGTCTCCGTGGTGACGCCGCGCAGGCCCTGCTTTTTGGCGTAATAAGCCTGGGCGATGGCGGAATTGAGCTTGTGGGAGCCGGAGGTGTTGCTGCCCTCGAACTTGTAGTAGATCTTTGCCGGAGTCCGGAGCTTTTCCTCCAGACAATAGGCCCGAACCAGCGGAGAGGGACGGTACATCCGGTAAAAATTCCGGACCTCCCGGGGGATTTCGATATAGGGTGTCCGGTCGTCCAGCTCCTGGACTGCCAGCTCCCGGCAGAACACCTGCTCCAGCTCCGCCTGGGTCATGGGACGCAGAGTGGCGGGGTTCAGCAGCGGCGCGGGCTTCGTCTTCATATCGGCTCGAACATTGTACCAATACCGGGGCATTTCCTCCTCGGTGAGGTAGATCTTGTAGGGGATGTCCTTCATGCTGTTTACTCCTTTCAAAAAATAAAAACGCCTGTCCCACGGAATCTTCTCCGTGGGACAGGCTGCTTGTGAACATAAAAACCTGCGGTACCACCCACATTGGCGCTAAAGCGCCCACTCTGCGCGCACCATCATGCGCTCCGCCGGGATAACGGCCGCGGATGCCGTCGGGTATTACAGGCCGTGATGGCTTTCTCCCCGCCCTCGTAAAGTCCATTCGCCGCAGCTTCCCCTGCCGCCATCCCACCACCGGCGGCTCTCTGAAAGGCTCCCCTGCGGGTACTCCTCTTACTCATCGGTTTTTTGTATTACCCGTACTCTACCACCGCTGCGGCGGTTTGTCAACCCTCTTTTTGCCCCGGGCCGCAACCCGCCGGGAGACGGGACGGTCCCAGCGGGGAATTTGCACGAAATGTAGGTTTGTCAAACAGAGTCGGCCTCTGTGTGCTGGTTGGGGTGGCTGTGGGGCCGCCTGGACTGGCAGGGCCATACCACAGCGGAGCACTGTTACTGCGTACTTCATTAGGGAAAGCGGCGATTTTGCATCTGTGTTTCGGTACAGAGAAAAATCACCGTTTGGATAGCAAAAAAGCCCGATATAATCGGGCTTTTCGCAGGAGACATCTTTTTTGTCTCCACATTATGGTGGACCTGAAGGGATTCGAACCCTCGACCTCTCGGATGCGAACCGAACGCTCTCCCAGCTGAGCTACAAGCCCATGTTGCAGGGCGTCGCACGCCCTGCTCATCCATTATACACATTCTGCGCCAGAATGCAAGCTTTTTCTTACCTGGCCCGGAAAAATTCACTCTATTCCGGAAGCTCTCCCTCCCCGCTGCCCATTTCCGCCTCGGCCCAGTCGGACAGGGATTCCAGCACCGGCAGCAGCCGCAGGCAGCACTCCGTGGGGCTGTACTCCACCCGCACCGGCACCTCGGGATATGCCTGCCGCCGCACCAGCCCGTCCCGCTCCAGCTCCCGCAGCGCCGCCGCCAGCACCGTGTTGCTGATGCCGTCCAGCTTTCCCCGCAGGGTGTTGTAGCGGATGCTCCCGGCATTGGCCACGGAGCACAGGATCTGCACCTTCCACTTGCCGCCAATGCGGCTCATGGCCCAGTGCAGCGGACATTTCTCCATACAGGGGCAGTCGTAATGGGACATGGTAAGCTCCTCCTGACCTGGTCAGTTCTTTCTGCGTGCTTGCTTTTTTCCGGGACTGTGCTACTATTGTATCAGATAAGGAAAAAGGAGTAAATAGCAAATGCACATTTATCTTCAGGGCCTGACCATGGGCCTTGCGTATGTGGCCCCCATCGGCCTGCAAAATCTGTTCGTCATCAACAGCGCCCTGACCCAGAAGCGGACTCGGGTCTATCTCACCGCCCTGATCGTGATCCTGTGGGACGTGTCCCTGGGTATTGCCTGCTTCCTGGGCGCCGGCGCCCTGATGGAGGCCTTGCCCTGGCTTCAGAAGGTCATCCTGGGTCTGGGCAGCCTCATCGTCATCTGGATCGGCGTGGGGCTGCTGCGATCCAAGGCCTCCCTGGAGGGCGGCAAGGACGTGAACGTGCCCCTTTGGCGTCTGTTCACCACCGCCTTTGTGGTGACCTGGATGAATCCCCAGGCCCTCATCGACGGCACCATGATGCTGGGGGCCTTCCGGGCCAGCCTGCCCCAGGGCGGCGATCTGCCCTTTATCTTCGGCTTCGGCAGCGCCTCCGTCCTGTGGTTCCTGACCCTGTCCACGGTGGTATCCCTGCTGGGAGGCCGGTTCATCGAAAAGGTCCTGAACATCATCAACAAGGTCTGCGGCGCGGTGATCATCTTCTATGGCTGCAAGCTGCTGTGGAGCTTTGTGAAGCTCATGGGTTGGCTTTGATCCGCCGGGACGAGGCAATATACAGGGGGATGGCTGCTAGCTGCGCCGCCACCGAATGCCCCGCAAACACGAAAATGGCAAAGGGGGCGGACAGCACGATGAAGGCCATGGCCTGGGACATTTTCTTACCGCGCATAATGGTTTCCTCCCTGCCGGCTGCTTTTCTCACAGCCCATGTACCCCAGTCTCCCGGTTTGTCAAGGCCCCGGCGAAAAAAAGGAGCCGCCCTGCAAGCAGAGCGGCCCAAGCGGGTGGGATATTGGAAAGCTTCCGATATTTATGATACGCCATTTTGCCTGCCGTGTAAATAGGAACCTTTGTCACATCTGGTCGAACGACAAAAAAATCTTAAATTTTTGTGAATCTCTGCCAAAAATGCCCGTGCCTACTTTTCAAGGCCCGGGCATTATGTTATAATGCGGATAAGGATAAGGGGAACCATCTCCCCGACCCTTGCCCCGAAAGGGATACCTGCGAAAGGAGCAACCAACTATGAAGTTCACATTTACCTGCAAGAAGATCGCCCTGAACGACTCCATCAAGGACTATGCCGAAAAGAAAATCAGCAAGCTGGATCGGTATTTCCCGGAGGAAGCGGACGCATTTGTGACCTTCGCCGTAGAGAAGAAAAACCGCTGTGTGGTGGAGCTGACCATCCGCGCCGCCAACGGCACGCTGTTCCGCGCCCAGGAGGAGGACCCCGACGGCGACATGCGGGGCGCCATTGACGAGGCCGTTGCCTTTATCGACCGCCGTATCCGCAAGAACAAGACCCGTCTGGCCCGGAATCTGCGGCCCGATGCCCTGGCGTCCACTGTTCCTGCCGAGTTTGACGTGGTGGAGGAGCCGGAATTCGACGTGGTGCGCACCAAGCGCTTCGCCGTGAAGCCCATGACCACCGAGGAGGCCATTCTGCAGATGAACCTGCTGGATCACACCTTCTATGTGTTCCGGAATATGGATACCTCCGCCGTGTGCGTGGTGTATCGCCGCAACAACGGCGGCTACGGCCTCATCGAGACCCAGGACTGATTTGTGTATATACTGCGGGGGCGGACACGAGTCCGTCCCCGTTTTTTGACCGCCAGAATGCCATCACCCACCTGAAGGAGGTGGGCGATGGCATTCTGAGTGTGGAGAGAAACGGTAATGAGGAAGCTGATATCTGTGTGTCAGGACGCGGACTCGCTGTCGTTGACAGCGGCGGCAGCTGCCTGCTTCTTGGCCTTCTTGCTGGCAATCACCGTCTTGATGACCGGAGAGAACAGAGACACAACGGCCAGGATGATGAACACGCAGCTGATGGGCCGGGTAAAGAAGGTGCCCACGTCGCCGTTGGACAGGATCAGGGCCCGGCGGAAGTTCTTTTCGATCATTCCGCCCAGAATCACGCCCAGGATAATGGGCGGCAGGGCGAAGTCCAGCTTCTGCAGCACATAGCCCACAATACCGGCAATGATCATCATGTACACGTCGTTGATGCTGCGGTTGCAGGCGTAAGTACCCACGAAGCAGAAGGTGAAGATCAGGGGCAGCAGGATCTTCTGGGGAATATCCAGCACCCGGGACCACAGCCGGATACCGGCAAAGCCCAGGAGACCCATCAGAAGGTTCGCCATGAACAGACCCACGAACAGCATATACACGCTGTCCTTATGCTCGGTGAACAGCAGCGGGCCAGGGGCCAGACCCAGCATGGTCAGGGAGCCCAGCATGACCGCCGTACCGGCGTCGCCGGGAATACCCAGAGACAGCAGCGGGACAAAGGCGCCGCCGGAGATGGCGTTGTTGCCGCTCTCACAGGCCGCCAGACCCTCAGGAGAGCCGTGGCCGAACTCCTCCTTGTGCTTGGACCAGGACTTGGCCTGGCTGTAGCTGACCCAGGAGGCGATATCGCCGCCGGTGCCGGGCACCGCGCCGATGAAGGTGCCGATGATGGAGGAGCGGATCAGCGTGAGGAAGATCCGCTTCAGATCGGCCTTGGAGGGGAAAACGTGCTCGATCTTCATCCTGTTTTTCTCCGCCTTGTAGCCCTTGGCCATCTCCTCAATGGTGTTCAGGCCCTGGGAGAAGGCGAACAGGCCGATCAGCAGAGGGATGAAACTGATGCCGCCCATCAGGTACACAGATCCGAAGGTAAAGCGGTTCACGCCGCCCATGCCGTCGACGCCGATGGTGGCCAGCAGCAGGCCGATGACGCCGCCGATGACGCCCTTGATGACGGATTTACCCGTCAGGCCTGCCACAATGCTGATGCCGAACACGGCCAGTGCAAAGTATTCCTGTGCGCTGAACTTCAGGGCTACCTTAGCCAGCAGGGGGGCGAAGATGCACAGGCAGATGGCGCTGAACAGGCCGCCGAACAGAGATGCCAAGGTGGAGATGCCTAGGGCACGGCCGGGCTGACCCAGCTTGTTGGCCATGGGATAGCCATCCAGAGCCGTGGCAGCGGAGGCGGATGTGCCCGGGGTGTTCAGCAGGATGGCGGAAATGGAGCCGCCGTAAATGCCGCCGCAGAACACGCCCAGCAGCATGTACATGCCGCCCATGCCGGAAAAGCTCAGGGTAAAGGGAAGAAGGATCGAGAGGCCCATGACTGTAGACAGGCCAGGCAGAGCGCCAATGACGATACCCGCGAACGTGCCGATAAACACGGCCAGCAGATTCATGGGCAGAAAGACGTTCTGAATCGCAGCCAATACATATTCCACAGCAAGCACCTCACTTAAACAGGATACCCTGCGGCAGTCTGACACGCAGGCCGAACTTGAACAGTGCGTACACAGCGGCCGTAGCGATAACGCCTACCAGGATGGCACGAAGCCACTTTCTCTCACCCAGCACCCACATAACGGAGGGGATGAAGATCACGGACGCCAGGATGAAGCCGCCGAAGTGCAGGACCACGCAGTACACTGCAAAGATCAGCAGCATCCAGTAAATACCCTTCATTTCAGGGGCTTTCAGATTGATAGGAGCTTCATTATTGTCGCGGTAAGCCTTGCTGACAAAGCCTTCAATAACCATGCCGATGGACAGCACCGCCAGCAGCACCGCCAGGCAGCGGGGCCAGATAGCGGAGCCCGGGTCCTGGCCAATGGTATTTGCACCGATGGGGTGCGCGTACTCAGCCGTGGAAACAAAGACGAAAGCGCTGATTGCAAAGAATACCGCCGCAGCTCCGATGTTCCATTTTTTCATAATTCAGATTCTCGCAGCTCGGAGGTGGTAGATAGGGGTCAGTTCAGGGTGATACCGGTGCACAGCTCGGCATACTTGGCGTCATCGGCCTTCAGCATGTCGTTCAGAGCGGTGCCGGTGAGCTCAACAGGCTCCATGCCCAGGTTGCGGATGGCAGCCTTGTACTCGTCGCTGGCAACAGCCTTGGCAAAGATATCGCTCAGATAGTCGATCTTGGCCTGATCGGTGCCGGCAGGAGCGCAGACAACAACCCAGCCGCGGAAGTTGGTGTCGCTGTTCATGGTCTCGGAAACGGTGGGGATGTCGGGATAGCTTTCCATACGCTGGTCAGCCAGGAAGCCCAGCATCTTCAGAGCACCGGCGTCCACCTGGCTCTTGGCAGGCTGCATCTGGGTGAAGGAGGCGTCCAGATGACCGCCGGCCATAGCGGCCACCACGTCGGCGGAGCCGTCGTAGGAAACATGGTTCAGGGTGATGCCGAAGTCACGCTCGAAAGCGATGGCAGCCAGATGGGTGGCAGTGCCTACGCCGGAGTTGCCCACGGTGACCTCACCGGGATGGGCCTTGCAGTAAGCCACGAACTCCTCCACGGAGTCATACTTGCCGTTGTTGGCGGCAACCAGCAGGCCGTAGGGGTCAGCCATGGTGGCAGCCAGGGGGACGAAGGAATCCAGACCCAGCTGGGTCTTGCCCTCGTACTTCATCATCAGCAGGTCCACAGCGATGGGGCCAAGGGTGTAGCCGTCGTTGTCGGATGCTGCGGTGGCAGACATACCGATCAGGCCGCCGGCGCCGGTCTGGTTCTCAGGCATAAAGCTCACGCCGCTGGGCAGATACTTGCTGGCAGCGTCCAGCAGGGCGCGCACGGACATGTCGGTGGGACCACCGGCGGAGTAGGGAACGATCACGGTGATGTTTTCCTTGGGATAGTCCGCCTTGTCACCGTCGCCGTTACCGGAGTTGCTGCAGCCGGCCAGGGCCAGGATGGCCAGGGACGCCAGAAGCATTGCGACAAATCTCTTCATTTGGTTTTTCATTTTCGTCCTCCTAAAATGTAATATGAACATTTTGACAGCGTTCGTTTCTGAAAAACTATCAAAATATCACACAATGTTTTTGCGGAACTCCCCTGCCCCGCTTGACTTCGCGTCCATTTCCTAACATCTTCTATATTTAGATTTTATAAAGGATGTCTGGAAATGTCAAGGGAAATGTGATGCAATTACCAAAGACCAGCGCAATGAACAAAAAAACTTGTCTAATTTGTTCAATGTGCACTTGCGCATGTTAAAAAATGCGCATTCCGGGCCACAAACATAGTGATAAGGCGAAAATAATAACACATCCTGAGAAAAAATGGTATTTCAGAACATTTTTCTCTCAGGATGTGTTACATATGATCAAACGAAATGAACAATTTTCCCCGCGTCCCGTGCCGCCAATGATACGCCGGGCGGTCACGGGCAGGGGGCATGGAGGGTTCATCAGCCGTTTACGGCGTCGGATGCAATGAGGGCCTCGGCCTCTTCTTCCGTAAGGCCCAGCTTCTCCATAAACACCTCTTTGCTGTGCTGGCCCAGCAGCGGGGCCGGTGTGAAGGTGTCGATCTTGTGATTGGTGAGCTTGATCTGGTTGCCGGTGAGCTTCATACGGCCGGCCTTGGGGTGGTCCACCTCCACGAACATCTCGCGGGCGCCGGCGATATGGGGATCCTTCACCACCCGGTCGATGGTGTTGATGGGCGCGGCAGGAATCCCCTTGTCCAGCATGGCCTGCACCGCGTCGTCGATGGTCCAATCCTTCAGCCAGTCCTCAATAATGGGCTTGAGGTCGGCATGGTGCAGCACGCGGTCGTTGTTGGAGGTGAAGCGGGGATCCGTCTTCAGCTCGGGCTTGCCCATCAGGTCGCACAGCAGACCATACAGCTTGTCGTTGCCTGCGCCGATGACCAGCATGCCGTCCTTGGCCTGGAAGGAGTCATAGGGATACAGGGCCTCATAGCGGTTGCCGATGCGCTGAGGGATCTTGCCGGTGGCCAGATAGATGATGTTGATAATCTCCAGAGAGGAAACCATGGAGTCCACCAGGGCCACGTCCACCTTCTCGCCCTCGCCGGTCTTCAGGCGGTTGATATAGGCCGCCAGGATGCCCACGCAGCAGCTGATGCCGCCCATGACGTCGGCAATGGCGGTGCCGGTGCGGGTGGGGGCGCTGTCGGGCCAGCCGGTGGTGCTCATCAGGCCGCTGATGGCCTGACCCACAATGTCATAGCCTGCCCGCTCATGGTAGGGGCCGTAGTGGCCGAAGCCGGAGACGGAGGCATAGATGATGGCAGGGTTGATCTTGCGCAGCTCCTCATAGCCCAGGCCCAGGCGGTCCATAACGCCGGGACGGTAATTCTCCAGAACCACGTCGCTCTGGGCCACCAGCTTGCGGAACACCTCTTTACCGGCCTGGCTCTTGAGGTTCAGGACGATGCCGCGCTTGTTGCGGTTGAGGTTCATATAATAGGCGCTTTCGCCGTTGACAATGGGGAAGTTGCTGCGGGCGTCATCGCCCTTGCCTGGACGCTCGATCTTGATGACCTCGGCGCCCAGATCCGCCAGCATCATGCCGCAGTACGGGGCGGCAAGCACGCGGGACAGATCCAGCACCTTCATGCCGGACAGCAGACCTTTATGCTCCATAGTGTGTACTCCTTTTTTTGCGCAGGTGCGCCAGTCAGATTTGCTTGATTCAGATACGGGCCACGCCGGACTTGCGGGCAGCCTCGGCCACAGCCTTGGCCACGGCGGGACCCACCCGGGGGTCAAAGGCGGCGGGGATGATATAGTCCTCGGACAGCTCGTCGCCCACCAGGCCCGCCAGGGCCTCGGCGGCGGCCATCTTCATCTCCTCGTTGATGTCGCTGGCGCGGACGTCGAACGCACCCCGGAAGATGCCGGGGAAGGCCAGAACATTGTTGATCTGGTTGGGATAGTCGCTGCGGCCGGTGGAGACTACTCTGGCTCCGCCCGCCTTGGCGTCGTCGGGGAAGATCTCCGGCGTGGGGTTGGCGCAGGCAAAGATGATGGCGTCCTTGTTCATGGTTTTGACCATTTCGGTGGTGACGGTGCCGGGAGCGGACACGCCGATGAACACGTCTGCGCCCACCAGCATATCGGCCAGGGAACCGTCCTTGCGGCCCAGGTTCGTGACCTGCGCCATCTCCTCCTTGATCCAGTTCAGGCCCTGGCGGCCGGCATAGATGGCGCCCCTGCGGTCGCACATGGTGATATCCTTGAAGCCCGCGGACAGCAGCAGCTTGGTAATGGCAATGGCGGCAGCGCCGGCGCCGGAGGTGACGATCTTCACGTCCTCCTTCTTCTTGCCCACCACCTTCAGGGCGTTGGTCAGACCCGCCAGGGTGATGACGGCGGTGCCGTGCTGGTCATCGTGGAAAATGGGAATGTCGCACTTTTCCTTCAGCTTGCGCTCGATCTCGAAGCAGCGGGGAGCGGCAATGTCCTCCAGGTTGATGCCGCCGAAGGAGCCGGAGATGTTGTAAACGGTCTCCACAAACTCGTCCACGTTCTTGGTCTTGACGCAGAGAGGGAAGGCGTCCACGCCGCCAAAGGACTTGAACAGCACGCACTTGCCCTCCATCACGGGCATACCGGCCTCGGGGCCGATGTCGCCCAGGCCCAGAACGGCGCTGCCGTCGGTGATGACGGCGCACAGATTGTGGCGGCGGGTCAGCTCATAGCTCTTTTCGATGTCCTTCTGGATCTCCAGGCAGGGCTGGGCCACGCCGGGGGTATAGGCCAGAGACAGGTCGTCCTTGGTCTTGACGGGCACGGTGGCCACCACCTCGATCTTACCCTTCCACTCGCCGTGGAGTCTCAGGGATTCCTTTGCGTAATCCATAGTGTAATTCCTTTCTTATTGTTCGTCCATGGCATGGGGCAGAGTGGACCCGCCGTAGGGCATTACCAGCACGGAGGCGTCGGGGCCCAGCTTTTGGAAGGCGTAGTCCAGAGCGCTCTGCACATCGGAATAGGGAGTGAGGAAAATGGACCGGACGAAATCGGGCTCCATTTCGCTGACCAGGCAGATCTCCGCATTCTGCAGGACCATGGCAATGGCGGCGGCCTTGTGGCCGCCCAGCTGAAAGTCCCGGCCGATGCGCTCCACCATGCTCTCGGGAGAGGGCATGGTGGTCATCCACTCCTGGAAGGTCGTGCCGCCCAGACCCTCCCGGCAGGAGCCCACCAGGATCACCACGCCGCCCTTGGCGACGGCATGCTTGGCGTTGTCCAAAGCCTTCTGGGTCTGGTAAAGGTTCAGGTCCTTGGGCGCGCCGCCCTGGGACACGATGACGATATCCGCACGGTGGTCGATGTCCTTGCGGTAGAGCCTGTCCAGAAAGCGGCAGCCCTCCCGGTGGGCCAGGGTCACATCACCGGCCACGGCGCAGACGATCTGCTTGTGCTCATCCAGCACCACGTTGAGGATATAATCCACCCCGCACATGGCGGCGGCCTCCTCAATGTCCCGGCGCAGGGGGTTGCCCTCCAGATTTCCGGCGCAGGCGCTCTCCCGGACCATCATGGAGTGATTGGACTGGATCGCGCTGGGAGTGGAGACGCCGGGCATAATGGCCTTGGCGCCGCCGGAATATCCGGCAAAGTAGTGATATTCGATGTTGCCCAGGCAAATGCGCCGGTCTGCCTCGGCCACCACCCGGGTGATGTCCACCGGCGTACCGGCAGAGGTGACGCCCAGATGCACCACATCCGCGGGGTCGCTGTCCACGCAGCGGATCTGCGCCCAGGCCTGTTCACCGGCCAGATGGCGCATTTCTTCCGGGGTCTGGGCGCGGTGGCTGCCCAGTGCGAAAACCAGAGTGATATCCTCCGGCCTGGCCCCGCCGGCATACAGCTCGTCCAGCAGGGCGGGCATGACGGTATAGGTGGGCATGGGCCGGGTGATATCGCTGGTAATAATGGCGATCTTCTCGCCGGGGTGGATGACCTCCCGCAGCAGAGGAGCGCCAATGGGGGAGGAGAGGGCCCTGCGGACCTCTCGCTCCCCGGTAAGCGCATGGGGGACTGGGTTGGGAGTCAGAACACCCTGAAGATTCCGTTCAGGGACGGTAAAGCGCTGTACGCCGTTACCGAAACCAACTTCAAGTTCCATCCAGAGCCTCTCCTGTTGTTCAGCCCCAGATCTCTTCGTCCGTGGGCATGGTGGAGCCGGGACGAACCTTGGCCACACGGCTGACGTTGAACAGGTGGCGCCAGCTCAGGTTCTCGCTGATGGAGTTGTTGCCCCAGCTGCCGCAGCCCAGAGTGGTGGTGGCGGACAGGCTGTTGAAGAAGCTGCCGCCGTTGTTGGTGGAGCAGATCTGGTTGATCAGGAACCGGGATACCGGCAGGGTCTCGGCAGCGTAATCAATGTGGGCGTCGTTATAGGAGTGGATGCAGACGCTGTGGCCCTTGCCCTCCACGTTCAGGTTGGCGTTGGCGATGGCTACGGCCTCCTCCCAGGTGTTGTAGCGGTAGGCAGCGATGCAGGGGCACATCTTCTCCTTGGAGAAGGGCTCACCGGCGCCGGCCTTCTCCACCTTCACCAGCAGGACCACGGTGTCGGCGGGAACGGTCAGACCGGCCATCTTGGCGATGTGCTGCGCGCTCTGGCCCACGGCGTCCTTGTTCATCTTGCCGCCGGGGAAGATCACGTTGCGGACGGCGTCGATCTCCTCGGGCTTCTCCACATAGTAAGCGCCGTTCTTCTGGAAGGTCTTGACCATGTCGTCATACATGGCGGCGGGGGTGATGGCGGTCTGCTCGCCGGAGCAGATGATGCCGTTATCGAACTTGCGTCCGGCAACGATCATGGGAACGACCTTCTCCAGGTCCACGTCGTCGTCGATGATGCACTGGACGTTGCCGCCGCCCACGCCGTAGGCGGGCTTGCCGGAGGCATACGCAGCCTTGACCATGCCGGCGCCGCCGGTGGAGATGCACACGTCGCACTGCTTCATGATCTCGCCGGAGATCTCGATGGTGGGCTCGGCCACGCACTGCAGCAGATCAGCGGGAGCACCCAGCTTCACGATGGCCTCCTGCATCAGCTCGCAGGCCCGGGTGGAGCACTTCTTGGACCGGGGGTGAGGCCCAACGATGATGGCATTGCGGCCCTTCAGGGCAAACATGGCGTTGCACATGGGGGTGACGATGGGGTTGGTGGTGGGGGTGATGGCGCCCACAACGCCCATGGGCTTGGCCACCTCGGTGAGGCCCAGCTCAGGCAGCTGGCGGATGATACCAACGCTCTTGCCGCCCTTCATGTCGCTCCAGATCACGCGGGCCTTGCCCTTGTTCTTGTTGACCTTGTCCTCATAAACGCCCATGCCGGTCTCGTCCACGGCCATGCGGGCCAGAGGCTCGGCGTTGTCAAAGATGGCCTTGGCCATGGCCTTGCACAGGGCATCCACCTGCTCCTGGGTGTAGTTCTCGATAACGGCCTGGGCAACGCGTGCCTTCTCAACCAGTTCGCTTACATACTTGGCAGCTTCCATTGTAATGTACCTCCATAAAAATTTTTATATAAGTGCAATGATAAACGGGTATCGCCTATTTTGCCGGGAAAAACCGGGTCCTTTACAGGCCCAGGCGCTCGATGCGCAGCTCCTCCTCGCGGGTGAAGTTGCTCTTGGGCGTGTAGCCGGGCAGAGGCATCAGCTTCTCATGGATGGCGTCGATGAACCAGTGCTCATTGGGGAAGAACTGCTCCTCCATTTCGGGGCAGGGAGTGATCCAGTTGCGGGCGCCCAGCACCACGGCGGGAGCATCCAGATCGTCGAAGGCCAGCTCGTTGATATGGGTGGCCATGTCGTTGATGATGCTGCCGCGGACGCAGGCGTCGGAGGCCAGGATGATCCTGCCGGTCTTTTTCACGGAGGCCAGGACCTTCTCATAGTTGAAGGGCACCACGCTGCGGGCGTCGATGACCTCAGCCTCCAGGCCGAACTGCTCCTTCAGAATGTCGGCAGCCTTCAGGGCCTTGTACAGGGTGGGGCCGATGGTCAGGATGGTGATATCCTTGCCCTGGCGCTTGATGTCGGGCTCGCCGAAGGGGATCTCATAGGACTCGGTGGGCACGCCCTCCAGGTGGAACTCCTCGCCCTTGTCGTACATGGGCTGGCTCTCCATGAAGATCACGGGGTCGGTGCCGTTCAGGGCGGTGGTCATCATGCCCTTGGCGTCATAGGGGGTGATGGGGTACACAACCTTCAGGCCGGGCACATGGGCGGGCAGAGCGGTCCAGTCCTGAGAATGCTGAGCGCCGTACTTGCGGCCCACGGAAACCCGCAGGACCATAGGCAGCTTCAGCTGGCCGGCGGACATAGCCTGCCACTTGGCCATCTGGTTGAAGATCTCGTCGCCGGCGCGGCCCATGAAGTCGCAGTACATCAGCTCGGTGACGCTGCGGCCGCCGCACATGCCGTAACCAACGGCGCTGGCCACGATGCAGGACTCGGAGATGGGGGAGTTGAACAGACGGTTGAAGGGGATGGAATCGCTGAGGCCCTGATACACGCCGAAGGCGCCGCCCCATTCGCGGACATCCTCACCGTAGGAGACCAGGGTGGGATCCTCGTAATACTTGTCGATAATGGCCTCGAAGATGGCGTCGCGGATGGTGTACTGCTTCAGCTTGGACACGGGCTTGCCGTCCACAACGGCGGCGCGCTCCTTCTTGGCGATCTTCTGGACCCGGGGGTTCTCGGACTTGGGTGTCAGCACGAAGGGAGTGCCCTGGGCCATGCTGACCTGGTGACCGTTGTTGAAGGTGAAGCGGGAGATGGCATCGGGATCCTTGATAAAGTCCAGACGGGGGGAGATCTCCAGATCCTTGGACAGCTTCATGACCTCGGTGATGCGGGTCTTGATGTCCTCGTTGATCTTGTCGATGTCGGCATCGGTGGCCACACCGGCCTCAATGAGCTGCTTGCGGAACAGCAGGATGCAGTCGTTCTGCTCCCAGGACTCGATCTCCTCCTTGGAGCGATAGGCGTTCTGGTCGGAGGTGGAGTGGCCGCCCAGACGATAGGTCAGCACGTCCAGCAGCACGGGACCCTTGTTCTCCTTGATAAGCTGCAGCTTGCGGCGATAGGCGTCGATAACGGCCAGGGGGTTCACGCCGTCCACGCGCTCGGCATTCATCTGGTTCTCGGTGATGCCGGCGCCCACCCGGGCCAGCTGGCCATAGGCCATGGTCTCGCCGTTGGTGCGGCCGCCCATGCCGTAGCCGTTGTCCATGAAGTTGAAGATCACAGGCAGGCCGCCCTTGTACTCGTCGGGCCACAGGGTCTTCAGCTGATCCATGGCGGAGAAGTTCAGCGCCTCCCACACGGGGCCGCAGCCCAGGGAGCCGTCGCCGCCGTTGGCGATGACCACGCCGGGCGCCTTCATATTCTTCTTATACAGAGCAGCGCCGGCGGCGATGCAGGGGGAGCCGCCCACGATGGCGTTGTTGGGATAAATGCCGAAGGGCAGGAAGAACAGGTGCATGGAGTTGCCCAGACCCCGGGCAAAGCCGTTCTCGCGGCCGAACAGCTCGCAGGTCAGGCCGTACAGGAAGAAGACGATGGCCTGCTCCTTGACGCTCTTTTCGGGCAGGTGCTTCTTCACCACCTCATAGGGCTTGCCGTCGAAGGTGGTCTCCATGATGTGGAGCAGCTCCTCGTCGGACATCTTGGTGATGGCGGACAGGCCCTTGGCCAGCACCTCGCCGTGGCTGCGGTGGGTGCCGAAGATAAAGTCATTGCTGTCCAGCAGATAGCTCTGGCCCACGGCCGCAGACTCCTCGCCGGTGTACAGGTGGGCGGGGCCGGTGTAGGTATACTCCACGCCGTTGTAGGCCTTGGTCAGGCGGACGGACTTCAGCATGGACTCAAACTCGCGGATATACTCCATATCGCGATAGATACGCAGCATATCTTCCTTGGTGAAGCTGTCACCCTTCAGCTCGTCGGCCACGGTCTTCTGATACTTGCAGACGTCGATATCCTGGAAGTGGATCTCGCCGGGGGCACGCAGCTGTTTGGGATCATAGAATTGTGCTTTGGACATGGTGCAACACTCCTATATTTCTAAATAAAAGTATATCGGTTGGAACGGGTGAAATCAGAGCTTCACGGCGAAGGCCGCCTCGCGGATGATCTCGCTGACGGAGGGGTGGGGATACACGATCTCCCGGATGGCGTCCACGGTCATCTCCTTCTCGATCATCACGGCACAGGCCAGGATGAACTCGGAGGAATAATTGCTCATGACGTGCGCGCCCACCAGGGTGCGGTATTTCTTGTCGAACACGAACTTGGCGATGCCCACAGGGCCCTCGTTCTCGGCCACATAGCGGCCGGCATAGGCCATGGGCAGCTTCACGGTAACGGCGTCGATGCCGGCGGCCTTGGCCTGCTCCTCGGTCATGCCCACGCAGGCCACCTCGGGGTTGGTGTACAGCACGCTGGGGATGGCCTTGTAGCGCATCCGGTCCTTCTTGCCCAGGATGGTGTTCACAGCCACCTCACCCATGCGGTAGGCGGAATGGGCCAGCATGGAGGTGCCGTTGCAGTCACCCACGGCATAGACGTTGACGGCGTTGGTGCGGCAGCACTCGTCCACCTTGATGGCGCCGCGCTCCACCACCAGGTTCAGGTTCTCCACGCCGCAGGTGTCCGCCACGGGCTTGCGGCCGATGGCCAGCAGCACCTTGTCGCACAGGACCTTCTCCTCCCTGCCGTCCTTCTCGTACACGACGCCGTCGGCGTCGATGCGGACCACCTTGGACTTCAGGCAGAACTTCATGCCGTCCTTCTCATAGCCCTTCTGCAGCAGGGCGGAGATCTCGTCGTCGATGGGCCCGGCGATCTTGGGCATCATCTCGATGACGGTGGTCTCGCAGCCCACCACGCCGTAGTAGGCGGCCAGCTCCAGGCCGATAACGCCGCCGCCGATGACGGCCAGGCGCCGGGGCAGCTCCTTCAGTGCCAGAGCCTCGCGGTTGGTCATCACGAAGCCGGAGGCCAGGCCCTCCTTCACCCCGGGGATGGGGGGGACGAAGGCCCGGGAGCCGGTGGCAATGATCAGGTTCTTGCCGGTGTAGACCTTACCGTCGGCCTCCACCTGGATGCCCTCGTCGCCGCGGCCGCGGATCATGCCGGAGGCATTGACCACTTCCACGTGGCTGGCCTTCATGGCCGCGCCCACGCCGGAGACCAGGGTGTGGATGACCTTTTCCTTGCGGGCCACCACGGCAGGCTGGTCCACATGGGACCCCTGGCACACCACGCCGAACTTGCGGCCGTACTCGGTGGTATAGTGATAGATCTTTGCGGAATTCAGCAGGACCTTGCTGGGGATGCAGCCCTCGTTGAGGCAGGTGCCGCCCAGGGCGCGCTGCTCGATCAGCAGGGTCTTCAGACCGGCCTGACCGGCGCGCTCTGCGGCCACATAGCCGCCGGGGCCGCCGCCCAGGACAATAACGTCATAGCTCATGGTGATATTTCCTCCAAATCAAATCTGGCAGCGTGTGCCGCGTCCTTATTTCGCCAGCAGCAGGTCGAAGTTGGCAATGTTGTTGGCCAGAGCCTGCAGGAAGCGGGAAGCGGGAGCGCCGTCCAAAGCGCGGTGGTCATAGGTCAGGGACAGGTTCATGGTGGGATAGAACTCAGGCTGACCATTCTTCATCCGGATACGGGTCTCGATGTTGCACACGCCCAGGATACCCGTCTGAGGAGGATTGATGATGGGGGTGAAGGTGGTCACGCCGAAGGCGCCCAGGTTGGACACGGTGAAGGAAGCGCCGGTGAGCTTATCGGGAGAGATGGAGCCGCTGCGGCACTCGGCGGCCAGCTCCTTCATCTTCAGGCTGATCTCGGCCAGGCTCATCTCGTCAGCGTGCATGATGGTGGGCACCAGCAGGCCCCGGTCGGTATCCACGGCCACGCCGATATTGGCGTGCTTGAACAGCTTCATCTCATTGTCGCTGTAGTGGGCGTTCAGGGCGGGGAAATCCAGGATGGTCCGGGACACGGCGAAGATCACCATGTCGTTGAGGCTGATGCCGGGCAGACCGGCCTTTTCGCCCTGGGCCTTGATGCGGGCCCGCAGCTTCTGCATGGCGGTGACGTCCGCGAAGCTGTTGTGGGTCAGCTGGGCCATGTTGGACAGGGAGTCGTGCATGTTCCGGGCGATGAGCTTGCGCAGGTGGGTGTTCTTGACGGTCTCAAACTCCGCCTCGGCGGCAGGAGCGGCGGCAGCGGCAGGAGCCGCGGCAGTCTCCG
>OLNY01000696.1_pt1 | contig 29885 bp, 17 predicted proteins | sample 1671981 | NCBI WGS metagenome assembly OLNY01 (sample SAMEA3136632, study PRJEB25190) | human gut metagenome | biome: human gut; feature: human-associated habitat; material: faeces | place: Austria | collected 2013
GCCTTTACGATGAATCCGTATTTCTTGCCGTTTACGAGGTCCTTTGCGGTGAAACTGGTGGAAGTGGTGGTGCCGAGGTTATGATAGCTGCCGTCTACATAGCTGTAAACGATGTAGTTGGTAGCGCCATTCACAGCGTTCCAGGTGATTGTTACCTGTTTGTCGCCGGGAACCGCCTTTACGTTCTGCGGCTTGTTTGCTGATGCCTTCGGAGTTGCGTAAACCGCGTCGTCGTTCGACCAGTCGCTCCACTTTCCGCTGACATACGACCTGACGATGAAGCCGTACTTCTTGCCGTTTATGAGGTCGGAAGCGGTGAAACTGTTCGTGGTGGAGTAGCCAAGCTTTGTATAGGTGTTGTCTGCATAGCTGTATATAGCGTAGTTGGTAGCGCCGTCCACCTTATCCCAGGTGAGCTTTACGGTGTTGTCGCCGGCGGAAGCTGTTACGTTCTGTGGAACCGTGGTTTTTACCGCCTTTGTGTACGCCTTTATTCTTACGTTAGATTTATAGTTTGTGGTGCAGTCAGACCAAGTGTTGTAGAACTTGTAGAATGAAAGTCCGGTGCTCGGGCTGTATCTGTCAGTGATGACGTAGTGCTTTCCGTTTTTGTCATAGAGGTCTACTGCAACGGCGAATTTCTCCCCAGCCTTGACGGGAACGCTCACCGGGAGGTCTACCGTGTGATAACCCGCGTACTCCTGTGTGCCGGAAATCACCGCGGATTTGGCAAGCGTGCCGGTGTCTGGTGTGGAGCCGGTCAGACCGGTGTAGACATTAATGGTGTAGTTCCAGCCCGCTTCTGCGGAGTAGAAGGAGACCGCCGTTATTTCGTCGTTCTTGTCGGCGGTGAATACATTCGCGCCTCCGCCGATATTGGTATGCGACACCCGGCTGGTTGAGTATATGTATCCGTTCTGGCGAAGGCAGCCGCCGTCATACTGGTATATACTGCCGTAATTAGTGGTAGGTTCCATCGTGAGAGATGCGAACTCGCCTACTGTGGCGTCATTGTAGGACAAATAGAAGTATCCGCTTGTGCCCCATGTGCTGCCCCAGCTATTTCTGCACAGCCATGCACCGTCGTTGTTGGGGGTGCCGCCTGTCCTGAAGTTGCTCTTCGAGAAATTATCGTCCCAGCCGACCACGGTTATGGAGTGATTGGAGGTATATCCATTTGGGCAGTAATACGCGGTGTACTCGCCGGAGTTCTTTGTAAGGTAGTTTGAAGATGCGTAGTAGGAGATCTGTACCGCGCCGTCGCGCATGATAGCTTCCTTAATGGAGTTGATGTCTTTCTCGTCATACAGGTTGACATTCTGAAGGTGCGCGTAGGAATGATAGCGGTAGGATTCGTCAACGCCGGAGTTGAAGTCCGCGTAAGGAACGTTGGATTCCTCCTCAGCGCCTATCCAGGACATCATGGTGAACATAATATCGACCATGTTGCCGCCTGCGGAGTAAGCGGTGGGTGCGCCCAGACCTGAGAAATCGCCGTAGAGGGAGTCACCCTGCGGTGCTGTGGCACCTACAGCAAACCAGGCGAGGTGCTTCTCGGAATAATCAACCGATGAAGCGGACGCATAGCCCTGTTTTATCATGCTTGATTCTGCCATAGCCATGCCGGCATGCGCCCAGCAGCTTCCCTCGGAACCCTGGTTTCTTACCGCCGGGAGATATCCCCGGTCGACCATGCTGTATTTGGACGGCAGGGTGCCGTGATAGGCGAGCGTCCCGGTCGGGGTAAGGTTTGGCGTTACCTCGTTGCCGTTCTCGTCGATGTACTTGTAGTGAACATAGCCGTACTCAGAAGCGTCGCCATCAGCTACAAGCGTGATAACCTCCGGGGCGTCGTTTTCAGAGCCTGAAACCTCAGCCCGGGCGCCGAGGCTCACAGCCGTTGACAGCATCGCGGCAGCCGAGAAAAGTGAAACGAATTTTTGCAGCAGCTTCACAATAAGTTTCCTCCTTTTTAAATATAAAAACTTCCAATTTTTATTATAACAAAGCAACCCATAAAAGTCAAGCAATAATTACAATTCGGTTATGTCTGTTACCGAATTGTTACCATATTGTCACCGCTCTGTAATTGACTGTCAGAAAAAAATATGCTATAATTAAGCTGCAAACAAAATCGGCTGATACAGGAGGCGGCAGCATGAAGAAACTGAGGATAATCTACGCGCTGTTATTCAGCATGGCGCTGTTTTTGGCGATTCCGCTGAACGCCGCAGCAGATTTCGGGCCCAAACCGAGCGTGAGTATAAGCTTCCGCAATGCAGGCGGTCAGACCTGCTATTCTGCGATTCTTGCACGCGGGAGTTTTCAGCCTTCGCTCGGGGAACTTGTGACTGAGGACGCCTACAGCACCGAGTGGTTCGGGGAACTCACCCCGCAGGAGCAGGAAGCGGTGCGCGCGTTCGCGGACTACGCCGGACGATCCGCACCGGACGGCTACGCGCTCTTCAACAGGCTGTGGGACGTCAGCCGGGAGAATGTTGAGATGACCTACCTGCCGCCAGATGACTTCATAGTGCTGGCGTACTTCCCGGACAGCGGCAGCGTGATCGCAAGCGATATCTGCCGCACCTATATGTTCAACAGCTATTTCACCGCCGACCTCTCACGCTCCGACAGTTTGCTGTACATCAAGCAGTCCTATAATGTCGGGATATGGCTGCTGGAATTCGCGGCGCGGGTGCTCATCACTATTGCGGTGGAGCTTGTCGTGGCTCTGATCTTCGGCTACTGGGAAAAGAAAACGCTGCTGTTCTTCGCGGCGGTCAACCTCGCTACTCAGGTGCTGCTGAACATGATACTGGCTCTGGTCAATATCCGGTACGGCTTCCTGCTATTCCTGTTCGCGTACATGTTCGGGGAATTGATCGTGGTAACGTTCGAGGCTGTTTTCTACAGCGCGTTCATCGGGAAGTACAGCCGTCAAAATGGCAAGGTGCGGGCGGTTTTCTACGCCATCTGCGCGAATCTGGCGTCGTTCTTCGCCGGAGTGGTTTTTTCGGTGAATTTCACGGCGCTGATGTAACCTTTATTCCGTGCGGCTGTCATTAAAGGCAAGGAGGGTGATCATATGAAAAATACGAAACTTATAACATTACTAGTCGCTGCGGCTCTTCTGACCGGGTGCAGCGGTTCAGCGCAGACCGGCGCTGATTCACCGGCGGAGGACAACGCACATGCGCAGACAACCGCGGAGCAGTCCGGACCGGAGACCTCGGCAGTTTCCGCTGACGCTGCGGGATCCTCCCCTACTATTGCGGAGATGCTGGGAGTCACGGACTACGAAGCGCCCTGGAACCGCTCGGATTATCCGGAGCTGGAGCTGTCAGAGGTTCCTGCGAAGGGAGAGGGCAGCGTAAAAATGACCCTCAGCCCCTACGCCCTGGACGACGTATGCGTGTGGCTGCTCGCCGACGACGCGTATTCCGACTGCGGGAAAATATACTGCACCCGCATGTACATAGGGCTGACAGTCAGCGGCGTGGAGCAGGATATAACCGAAGCTCCTCAGACCCTAGCCGCCCCGGACGGCACGTTTGAATTCGACCCTGCGAATCCGCAGGAGCAGGCAGGGTATACCTCCATGCCGCAGACATACTACGGCATAAACGGATTTTCCGCCGACAGCGCCGCCGGCTGCGAGTACTACACCATCGGCAGGCGCGGCGAGCAGGACGGATTCTATCTCAGCCCGCTGGGTCACACCGATGAGCGCTGCATGCTCACTCCGGGCGCAGGATTCACGCTCCCGCCGGAGCAGCTCTCCGGGGAGTACACTATCTCGACATGCCCGGCGGTGGTAAGCTGCGACGGCTCGCTCCCGCAGCAGGAGGCGCTTGACGTACTCACGGAAAAGTACCTTGATTTCCTCACCGGAGAGGATACGAACCGCAGCTTCACCGTGCTGGAGTACCGCGGCGTAACCTCGGAGATACTCGGGCGCGCCATGGAGGCTCCGGCGGGGGAGGACGGCTGCGCGCTGTCTCCCTGGGACAGCCTCCAGACCTGGGAAATGTCCTGGGAATCGTGGCTGGTGGACATCAACGCAGAGTTCCGCGGGGAGGGGTACACTGACGACATGGCAATAGGTCAGCTTGATCCGGATGTCTGGTACAGCCTGCCAAACGGAGGATTTCCGAAGGCGTGCTGGCTTATGTACGGCGACGGGGATAACTGGTATCTCTGGTCGAGGTACGCCTACAGCGAAATACCCCGCGTCCTGAAGTAAACTGACCCGGAAAATCACTTGACATGCCCCGGCGAATGTGGTATAATTCTATTTTACATCGTTCCGGAGGTACTGCATGAACTGGTCAGAAATAAATCTGAATAACTGGGTTTTGTGGCTGGGGCTTGGTATAGTCGCCCTTGCCATACTGATATGGATATACATACGGCTGCACGAGAAGCTCCCCTACGAGCTGAACGAAACTATACTGACAGAGCGCGAGCGGGCGTTCTACCGCATTCTGAAGCCCATCGCGGACAAGTTGGAGCTTCAGATATGCCCGAAGGTGCGCGTAGCGGACATCGTGTCGATAAAGAAGGGCACGAAGGACTGGCAGAAGTGGTTCAACAAGATACGCTCGAAGCACGTGGACTTCCTGCTGTGCGACTACGACATGAACATCGTGCTGATGATAGAGCTTGACGACCGCAGCCACGAATCCGAGCGCGCAAAGAAGAACGACGCGCTGAAGAACGCGATCTTCGGCGACCGCCTTGTTCGTATACGCTCTCTGAAGGACGACGTTGAGGCTGAGATAACCGCCGCGCTGAAAAAACTGTAAAAAACGACCCGGCACCGAGATGGCGCCGGGTCGTTTCTATGAGTCCGGAAACGCTTGATTACAGCTTGGAAATAGCGTCGTTAAGCTCGTTGATACGTGTGTCGATGGTGGCGAAGTTCTCCTCGCGGAGCTGAGTGTAGGTCTTTTCGCCGGTGAGGAATACCGTCTTGGTGAGGGATTCAACCGGGGACTCAGCCTTGCCTGCGTCGGCTACGTCGGTGCCTATGCCGTTCTTGAAATCGAAGATAGGCGTGAGCTTGCTGGTGCCGTCCAGGGTGGTCTGGCTGTAGATGAAGTCGAGGTTGTAGTCGGTCCAGCCGTTCTTATCCTTGCTCTGCTGCTTGGAAGCGGCGGTAACTGCCGGGTCGAGCGAGGAGGTAACGGAGCAGTCAATCCATGCGGCAACGCCTGCGTCGTTCGTGGAGCCCTTGCACCACATCATAGCGTCCTGCTTCATGAAGTGGTAGTACTTATCTGCCTGCGGGTCGCGGGGGTAGGGAACTACGCAGATCTCGTCGTCGTTCCAGCCGAAGCGCTGTGCGAACTTGTTAAGTCCGGAATCGCCCTCAAACTCCCAGGTGCCGCCGTTGCCGTAGAACAGGATATCGCCCTGCGCCCACGCCTTGGGGTTGACCGACCAGCCGTTGAGCTCGTGCAGCGGGTAGCGGAGGTTCTCCTTCTGGAGGGTGGAGAGCAGATCCATAACGCGCTCTACGTTAGCGTTGTTCATATTGTTGATGAGCTTTGTGCCGTCGTTCTCGATGATGGGCGTACCGGTGGAAACAACGAACTCGTTCTCGGGGTTGTATCCCTCGATAACGTACTTGCCGTCGCCGGACTGTTGGAACTGTCTTGCCATGTCGAGGAACGTATCCCAGGTCCACTCGTCGTTCTCGAACAGTGTGCGGGGGTCCTTCAGACCTGCGCCCTCGAGGACGCTCTTGCGGTAGTAAAGCAGGGAATCAAAGGATATCTCGTAGATAGCGCAGTAGTATCTGCCGTTGAGACGGAACTGGTTGAGTACGTCGCGGGCGCCGTCCCACTTGGAGCCTTCCAGGTTCAGAATGGTGTCAACGGGCTGGTATCTGCCCTTGATAACGCCGTAGGGGAAGTCGCGTATCTCGAACGGGAACAGGTCGGGGGAGTCGCCGGACTGGATAGCGGTAGCCAGCTTGTCGTAGCGTTCGCCGTAGGCTACGTTGATGTACTCGAAGATCCTGCCCTCGCGGGAGGGGTCGTCGCCGGCAGCAGGAACGCCGTAGACGCTCTTGAACATCTCGGCTGCCGCGGTGGTCTCGTCGATATCCCACCACGCCATCCACTTGATGCGCTTGTCGACCTTCAGGTCGGGGTTGTCGAGGCTTGCGGAAGCCTCCTTAGCGGCGTCGATAACGGCGGGGTCTGTGTCGTAGGTGGTGGTTACGAGCGGGGTGGTGACAACGGCGTTTGCGTTGGCGTCGGGAGCCGCGTTGCTTGTTCCGGAGCCGCTTACTGTAGTTCCGGACTCCTCGTCGCAGGCGGTCAGCGACAGGATCATACCTGCTGCGAGGACGCCGGCTGCGGCTTTCTTAAAGTTTATCATAGTGTTCCTCCATACATGCCCGAAGAATCGGGACTTCCTGAATAGGGCGGGCTTGCCCTAGCTACTATAATTATAGCCCTATTTCAAGGTTGTGTCAATGTGATAAACATATGAAAATCGCGCGTGAAATTGTGGATATTAAATAAGTTAATGGTGGCAATTAGTTTTGTTTAAGTAAATTGGGCAATTAAGCGCGGGCGAGAGTATTGATTAGGATCCAGAATCATGATGCGGGCTCAGTATGGGTTTCAAATTCAACTATTTTAAGGCACAAAAACAATAGCTCATTGGTGATTGTAATTTTCTCCGAAGAGTCAAAGGCGCTCATAGTGCTTCCGTGTACAATTTTGTTTCTCATTTTGATAAATTGGTCCATTTTGGCTGGAGTAATGTCATAATTTGTCAGGGATTGTGAAATTGATGTTATTTTATAAGTTTGCTTAATTATTTTGCAGAGTTTTTCGGCACGGGTTTCGATAGTCGCGCTTCTTAATATGCTGTTAATTCTATTTGTTAAGCGGTCTTTATAAGTTTTGTCATCAAATTCAAAATTCTCATCTAACCAGTTCTTTAACTGTGACATTTTATCATCGTCCAGCATGTTTTGGGTCTTTATGTATTGGATATATTTGGTCTCGATGTATTCGATCATTGTAAACAGAGTGAAGTATTTGCTTGCAATATCCCTGCATCTTGCTGCACGGTATAGTATGTCCATAAATAATGCCGACTCGTTAGCTGGCTCATTGGAAAGAATGAATCCATACTTTTCAAGCGAAATATGGTGGCTTACCATTATGGATAAAGCATCATGAATGCCCATATTATCGCGGCAGATTATCTTGTTGGTATTGGGCACTTTGTTAACATCTACAAATTCGCTTTTTTCTGTGATTTTTGCCTTGGATATATTAAATGAAAGGTTGGGCTGACATGGCTCATTTTCAGCGGACTGAAGTTCGATTATCATTGTGAGTTTTCTGCATAGTTTTTCGAGAAGGTTATTGACTATGATCATTGCCTTGTCATCATTTTCCGCCATTAACTCAGCAAATGTCACGTTAAAGTTGCTGTCAATTGTTATAGAAGCTTTCGTTTTAGGTTCAATAAATGAATATTCCTCAAATACTAACTTTTTCTCCTTGGAGAAATCCATGGTGTTTGGGTATAGGTACTCAAGAGTCAATTGAATTGATATTTTGTATTTAGTCATAACAGGTCCTCCTTTAGGGTGTTGTTCTATATTACAGATTATAGCACTTTATAACAATCGGTTCAAGTTCAATGAGCGAAAAACATTCACAAAATGCAATAGTATAAACTGCTTTCAATATAGCAAAGTGACAAGAACTGAGGTATAAAAATAGATAATCCGAGACCTGCATTTTGGCAGAGGCTTCCGGCTTGTCATATTTGTCCCGGACAGCGCATATATTCCACCAGAAAAACCAGCGGCGGCAGGCTGGAAAATCACATGTCACACAATTGCAGGAGGGACATTTATGCGTATGATAACACTTACGAAAAAAAAGGTAAAACGCCTGACAGCCATAGGGCTTCTCGCAGCGGCGACAGCGGCGGCAGGAGTCGGAGCGATACTAACCTCGGTTGGCACGCAGGCAACCGAGCGTCAGCTCCCGGTATACTGCGTGGAGCGCGGCGATAATAAAATCTCGCTGACCTTCGACGTGGCTTGGGAAAACTCCAACACGCAGGAGCTGATAGATATTCTCGACGAATACGACGCCCGGGCTACTTTCTTCGTGACCGGCGACTGGTGCGACCGCTATCCCGACGACGTTAAAATGTTCGCTGACGCCGGCCACGAGATCCAGAACCACTCGGACGTCCACCCGCACGTTAAGGGTATGAACGTAAACGACCTCATCACCGACACCAAGTCAGCCTCCCAGAAAATAAAGGACATCACCGGCACTGAACCGACCCTCTACCGCGCCCCCTACGGCGAGTACGACGACACCGTGATAACCACGGTCGAGGGCATGGGGCTTACAGTTATCCAGTGGGACGCTGAAGCGCTCGATATAGATGGAAAACCGCTCCCGGAGCCAGTTCAGGCAACGGGGGCGGTTTTTTCAGAAAAGAGGGCGCTTTAAAGATATTGATACCCGCGGCGGGGGTTCCGTCCGGGGCTGTTGTGCTTCCTTAAAACTGCGTGGTCATGGAACGCCGCGTCACACGGTCATTTCTGATTTCTTCATGCTGAGAATGTGATTCTTCACGCGGGCTTCTATCTCTTCCTTGGTGAAGTAATCAAGTATCATCGTACCGCCGAGGATATTCAGATACTTTGAAGCCTCCTGGTAGATGAGCTTGCGCTCCCTGCCGTTGGAAGCGGTTTCGCGCTCCAGGTCGTTCAGCGCACTGAGAAGCCCGAGCGCAACAGGTCTGCTGCTCATGTAATTGCTCGAAAATAAGATAAGGGTCTTTCTTGAAAAGTCATCTTCGAAATAGTGCGTAAGCTCGAACGGGTCTTTGCGGTCCGGGTCGTAGGTCAGCCGACCTACCCACCACAGCTTCGCCAGCGTGTTGGTTATCAGCGAACGCCGTCTGCCCTGACCGTAAAAATATCTCGACAGCACGTCCTCTTTGGTTATCTTCTTTGACGAGGAAGCCTCCCAGCGCTTGTTTAAGAACTCCCACATATCGCCGTGGCACATTCCCGCCCACAGCCGTTCGTCGGAAGCCTGCGTATCCGTTATGTTCATCATAGCTGAATACAGCGTGATGACGTTCTGCACGTCAGCCTTTCCCTGTTCCTTTTCGGTGCATACAAGGCTGATATCTCCGACGGTGGTCATAAATTCTCCGAAAGGCTCTTCCTCGCCGAAAAATTCATATATCCAGTCGTTGACCGGCAGGCGATACTTCTCAAGGTTGCCTTCAACGTTCGCACGCAGGGAAGCCAGTGCGTCGTATTTCAGAAAATGCAGCTTCATTGTTCGTCCTCCACGCTGTCGCCAAGCTGTGCCAGAGCAGTTATCGCCTTGTTTACCGGAAGCTCCAGCAACTTCTGCGCCAGCTCGAATGATTCATAGGTGTCAAGCGTGGTCTGATCCAGCTTCAGCCCCTGCGCGGAGAGCGTTCTGCGTATCGCCCTGAACCAGCGCCGCTGTTCGAAATCCTCCGTGCCGCTGCGCTTAAGCGTTTCGAACACATATATCAGCGCCGGAAGAATAAGTATTGAATGGAACACCGGCAGATACGCCGGGGAATCGGACATCACGCGGTAATTGCTGAAGCTTTCCGCGCACAGCGTGATGGCGATTTTTTCTCCGTCAAGGTCTATTTTCATGCTTTCATCTGAATCCATCGCGCTCCTGCATATCGAGAAAATGGACGGCACCTTTGCCAGCTCGTCGGTCTCCTTGATTATGTCAACGCTGCACTGACCGCCGACCGCAAGTATCCCGCCGCGCTCGACATCAAAGCTGATGTCGCTGTAGTCCGCGTTGAATGCAGGGTTTGTATAGCCGTGTATATCCTGCTTTGCGACTATGAACGCGCACACGGAGACCTTTCCGTTGAGCCGGCTTTCCACGATGTGCCGCGAACAGCTTTCAGAGGAGCATCTTATTATCTCCCGGAATGCGGTGTACGGACACTCTATATGTATCACGAACTCAGCCTGCCCCTCGCCGATAAGCTGCTGCAGCGTGCTGTCCTGCAAATTCAGCGCAAAGTCAAACACGACCTCCCGCGGGCCTTTGCTGATATTCGGCGTGAATGTAAAGCTGCTGCCGGTGTAGTCGTCGTTCGCCGAGGACAGCACCGGATAAGGGTACAGCTTAGATCTGATATCCATACAGCTTCACCTCCATCGAGCTCTGCTCCGCGTAGTCAATAGTGAAATCCACCGACAGCCGCTGACCTGCGGAAAAGCTTCCGAGAATTATTTCGTTGTCCTGGCAGGACAGCTTTTTACCGCTGCTGGCAAGGAACGAATCCCGCACCTTAACGTCAACGGCGCTCTGCTCTCCCGAAAGCTGAAACTGTAAATATCCCCACTGTGCGCTCTTTGACGGCGTGAATATCAGCCGGTACCGGTGCTGTCTGGGGTCGGTCATGAACAGCCTTACACGCATGATGCGCATTTCGATTTTCTTCTTGACGGCAGAATCGCTAAACGGGTCCTCAACGCCGACCTGAAAAATATCGGTTCCTTCACCGTCCGTACCTTCACTGTCCCCGTCGCCGCCGCCGAAACCGCCTCCCGACCCGGAACTGTTTTCATCATCGTACATATCATTGCTTCCGGTGCCGCCGCTGCTTTCACCTTCGGCGATACCCATTCCGCAGTCAGCGGGGGCGCCATCGGAATCCGCATAGTTTTCCGAGCCTTTCTGTCCTGTCTGGATATCCGACATGGCAACGTCAAAATCTTTGGTGACGCTGCTTATGGTCTCGGTTTTATCGCCGCCGTCGGATACGCCCTCGTCGTCCGGCAGGAATTCTCCCATTCCCTCTGCGTCAACCTCCTCGAGAGTGGTCTGCATTCCGTACTGCTGCACTATCTCCTTCAGCCGCCTGGACAGAGCCTGTTTATTTTTCTTCGCGGCGGAGGGTTCGCTGTGGCGCTCTGGCTCCCATGCGTCATGCTGGGGATTCTCCATCTCCCTGAAATACGCGTTTATCTTTTCGTCTTTAAGGATACATACTCCTGCGAAGAATATAGTACCAGAAATACGATTCTGGTCGAATATCTTCATTCCGCTGCTGCGGCTCATGAGTATCTTGCGGTGCAGATCCTTTTGAATAAGAAGATGCAGCTCTATCGTGCCCAGATCCTGAAAGCGCTCGCTTATCACTACGGCCTTGTCGGAAGTCATCGCCTGATAATAGTTGAATACTTCCGGGATGACCTCGCGGTATTTTTCCACGAGCGCCGGGAGGGTCTCAGAAGATATCTCGGTATCGCCCACGCTTACCACCAGATCGTTCTGGAAAACGGATATCAGGAATTCCGAAAGCACCGACCTGATGATATCGTCCTGCCAGTTCTTCCCCTCGGAGAACGCGGCGATGAACACATCGGTGCCGCTTGTCCGGCGGCGGAATTTACGATCGAGGGATATGCACTCCGGTATGGCTGCATTTTTTCTGGTTTCGCCGTAAAACCCCATGCCGGCGGTCTGACAGGCGACCTGAAGTTAAAAATGCAGACGCACCTATAATGATATAGCGTTGGTATTTAAAACAGCTTGACAAGAAAATATAAAAAGGAGTATAATTAAATGAGGTAATGTTTCTTGCCATATAAGATCATAAACGACAGACATGCGGCTTAACACCGCAGTAACCGCTTTGCATTTTGCGTCAGGGGGCTATGATGAGAGAATTAGAATATCCTTTTGATCCTGGTTATATTATGAAAAAAAGACGCTCGATCAAAAAAGAACTCTTGAAAACTGATAAACCGTTCATTGAAAAGCGTATAGCAGTTCTCGGCGGATCGACTACGCACGATATAATTGATATACTGGAACTTTTTCTGCTGAACTATGGAATCAGACCGACATTTTACGAGTCGGAGTTCAATCAGTACTGGCAGGACGCGATGTTCGACAATCCGGAGCTTGACGAGTTCAAGCCGGAAATAATCTTTATACATACATCGTTCAGGAACATCACAGAGCTTCCGACTATTTCCGATGACGCGGCAGCGATCAGCGATAAGCTTGACAGGCAGTATGAGCATTTCCGTGTAATGTGGGAAAAGCTGTTCAGCAAATTCGGAGCGGTCATAATTCAAAACAACTTTGAAATGCCGTTCTATCGTCTGATGGGCAACAAGGAAGCTTCAGACCTGCACGGTTCGATCAACTTCGCGGCTTCCCTGAACATGAAATTCTATGAATACGCACAGAAAAACAAGAATTTCTTCATAAACGATATAAACTACCTGTCTGCCGACTACGGACTGTCAAAATGGGCAGATCCTTTTGTGTGGCACATGTATAAATACATTCTGGATCTGAATGCCATTCCGCAGTTTTCGCTCAATCTTGCGAATATCATAAAGTCGCTGCTGGGCAAGAACAAAAAGGCGTTCGTTCTCGACCTTGACAACACGCTCTGGGGCGGTGTTGTCGGTGATGACGGCGTCGAGGGCATCGAAATAGGTCATGAAACGTCGATGGGGCAGGTGTTCAGCGAGTTCCAGAAGTACCTTCTTGACCACAAACAGCTTGGCGTAATGCTCAACGTATGCTCAAAGAACGACCATGAGAACGCAATCGCCGGTCTGAACCACCCTGCCGCGACATTGAAGCCCGACGACTTCATAATCATTAAGGCGAACTGGCTCAATAAAGATGAAAATGTAATGCAGATCGCCAGGGAGCTGAATATTCTCCCTGACAGCCTTGTCTTTGTTGACGATAATCCCGTAGAGAGAGGGATCGTGCGTGAAAATGTTCCCGGCATTGCTGTACCGGAAATCGGTAAGGTGGAACAATATATCACAAATATCGACAGGAATGGGTATTTCGAGGTAACTAACCTTTCCGAAGATGATATAAAGCGAAATGAAATGTATAAGGCGAATGTTGAACGCGCTAAGCTGGAAAGCACATTCACGAATTATACGGATTACCTGCTTTCGCTGAACATGACGGCAGTTATCAAGGATTTTGATGATGTGTATATCCAGCGTATCGCACAGCTTACCAACAAATCAAATCAGTTCAACCTCACGACAAAGCGGTTTACACAGGCTGAAATGGAAGCGGTCATGGCAGACGACAGATACGTTCGTCTGTATGGAAAGCTGGAGGATAAGTACGGCGACAACGGTGTGATCACCGTCGTTCTGGGACGAAAAGAAGGCACAGTCCTTCATATCGAACTCTGGCTGATGAGCTGCCGTGTGCTCAAGCGCGGCATGGAGCTAGCCATGCTCGACAGCCTTGTTGAACAGGCAAAGAAACAGGGCATAAAAACACTTAAAGGCTATTATTTCAAGACTCCCAAAAACAACATGGTCAGGGAATTTTACGGCGCCCTTGGTTTCACGAAAATCAGTGAACAGGAAAACGGCGATTCTGAATGGGAACTTGAAATTGATAACTACGAAAACAAAAATAAAGTAATTAAGGTGGTAACAAACAATGAACAGAACTGAAATTTTAGAGAAACTCAACGAAGTATTCCACGATGTCTTTGACAATAACGATATCGTTGTGACTGAACAGACCAATGCAAATGATATCGAAGAATGGGACAGCCTGATTCACATTACACTTATATCGGCGGTCGAAGATGAGTTTGACGTTTCCTTCGACATGAAAACGGTCGTTTCCATGAAGAACGTAGGAGATATGATCGACGCAATAGAGGAACAGATATAACAATCCTGATGATCTGGCTGGTATTGAGGTGTTATACAGGTAATGATTTTTACATCGTTTGAGTTCATCGCTTTTTTCCTTATCGTTCTGATAGGGTATTATCTGATCTTTCCAAATTTAAGATGGATATGGCTGTTAGCGGCCAGCTTTTATTTCTACACTAAGGCGTCGCCGCAGTTTTTGCCGTATATTCTGTCGTCTGTCGCCGTTATATATGCTTCGTCCAGAATGATCGGGTACTTGGATTCCCGTAAGGCAAGCTATTTTCAGAAAAACGAACTTACAAAGGACGAAAAGAAAGCCTACAACAAGCACTGCACGAGAAACAAGAAAATATTCTGCGCGGCAGGAATTATCCTCAATGTGGGAATGCTCGCCTTCACAAAGTATTTCAATTTTGTGGGGGAGAGCGTTTCAGCCATTACAGGAGGTACATTTACCGCGCTTGATATTATCGTTCCTCTTGGAATTTCCTTTTACACTTTCCAATCTACGGGGTATCTCATCGATGTATACCGCGGAATGTATGAGCCGCAGAAAAATCCGATGAAATATGCGCTGTTTATTTTATTCTTTCCCCAGATCATGCAGGGGCCCATCGGCAGATACAACGACCTCGCGCCGCAGCTTTTTGAGCCCTGCAAGTTTGACTATGCCAGGCTTAAGTCCGGGCTTGTGAGAATGCTGTGGGGCTTCTTCAAGAAGATGGTCATAGCGGACAGGGCCGCGTTCCTTGTAAACACGGTGTTTGACAACTGGAAACCATATAGCGGCGCTGTTATTTGGGCCGCGGTTTTCCTTTACGCCGTTCAGCTTTATGCGGATTTCTCCGGATACATGGATATCGCGCTTGGCGCAGGTGAAGCCCTGGGTATCAGGCTGTCTGAAAACTTCCGCACGCCATATTTTTCAAAATCCACTGCCGAATTCTGGCGCAGATGGCATATCACCCTCGGAACATGGTTCAGGGACTACCTGTTTTACCCGATAATCAGGACAAAACTGTTCCAGAAAGTTGCCAAGAGCAAAAAGCTCCCCAAGTTTGTAAAGACAAATATTCCGACTATAGCCGGACTGGCTGTGGTGTGGCTAATAACCGGCATATGGCATGGCGCTGACTGGCACTATGCTGCATGGGGTATCTACTACGGAATGATCATCATTGCGTCCTCGCTCCTCGCGCCGGTCTATGAAAAACTCACAAAGCTGCTGAGAATAAAGACGGACTGCTTTAGCTATAAACTGTTCCAGATAGTTAGAACCTTTCTGATCGTGCTCGTTGGTTACGTCCTGTTCAGAGGAAACGGACTGATGGCAGCATTTAAAATGATAAGGAGCATGTTCACAGTTTATAATCCTTGGGTATTAACAGATGGAACACTTATGACGCTCGGTCTTGACGCTGCAAACTGGAATGTGCTGATCCTTTCAATGCTGATTCTTCTTGCGGTCAGCATCGCTAACGAAAACGGTATAAATGTCCGCGAAAGGATATCCCAGCAGAATATCATTTTCCAGTGGATATGCTATCTTGCCGGAATTTTTGCAGTACTTATTTTTGGAATATATGGTTCTGGATATGACGCATCCGCTTTTATGTATTTGAATTTCTAAATAAATGGAGGGATAAAAAGTGAATATAGCAAAAAGAATAATTAGTCTGATAATTTTTCTTGCGCTTTTTGCTGTTTCTGCATTAAGAATAAACACGGTGTTGAATTATCAAGACGATGTGCACTCTCGCGCTGAGTTTAGTCAGTTCTATAGTCTGCCGTCAGATATCCTTGACGCAGTATGGATCGGAAGCAGTTCTGTCCAAGAATTCGCCATTGCCCCTGTAATGTATAAAGAAAATGGAATAGCTTTATATCCAATGGCTTTCGGTAATCTTCCATTTAATGCCACAAGATTTCTAATTACAGAAATTGAAAAAACTCAAGATCCCGAAGTATACCTTGTGGATATCAGGCAGCTTGCCTATAACTGCATTTGGGAGGAGTCAATCAGAAGAGTTACAGATAATATGGCTTGGTCTGATAATAAAGTCAAAGCAATACAAGCAATGACATCCGACTGGGAAAGATACTATAATAAAAATGAAATTGCCCTTAATGAGTTCTATTTCTCATTTTACAAATACCATAACAGATGGAATGATTTATCGGAAGCTGATTTTGTTGAAGATAAAAACAGTTTCTTGGGTTATTTTGTGAAATATGGAGTTTCGCCGTTTAATTACAAAGAAATAAAAGCTCGGTTTGACGCCCCCGAAATACCTATTTCTGAGGAAACACAGCATTATTTGTCTGATTTTTTGGACTTTTGCGACGGTTTGGGAAAAAAGGTCATTTTTACCTGTACCCCGAATTGCCTTTCAGAAGATAAATTCGCTATGTACAACTATGCCAAGCGCATTATAACTAATCGAGGATATGAGGTGTGGGATTTAAACCTTGAGGCTGAATCTATTGGATTAGACTATTCAATGGATTTTATCGATCCCATGCACACTAACAACTGTGGAGCCGAAAAGGTGTCTAAATATGTCGCTGATAAGTTACAGCAGCAATTTGGATTTGCTAATCATCAAGGTGATAATAAATACCATGTATATGAGGAGATGTTTGAGAAATACAGCAGAAAATCAAAAGAAGTTCGTCTTTCCAAAACAACAAATTTTGATGAATATCTCTTCAAGCTGAAGGAGTTGAACGGATATACGGCAATTTTATCCGTCAGGGACATCCAGGGATATTCTCTTACTCAGGAACAGGCGGATCTGCTGAAAGCTCTCGGATTCGATAATGCCGATACGCTTTTAGAGCACGAATACCACAGCTTTGTCGGCGTGATAGACGGCAAAACCGTTGTCGCGCAGAATATTGGAAACGGCGACAATGGCTATGGCAATACTGAATACCACGGCATGCTCAATGACATGAATATTTCCGTAACCAGCCAGACTTTGCATTCAGGCGATAAATCGTCGATAAATGTATCCGGGAAAGAGTATTCCAAGAACATGCGTGGATTCAATATAGTTGTAGTTGATAATACGACCGGCGGGGTCATAGATTCTGTTTCATTTGACACACATGTGCCTGAATTTACATGCACAAGATAAAAAGGCTGTTGCTGTGGATTTACCGACAATTATATTGTAACAGAAAGAAGTTAAAAGCTAACCAGCAGAACAAAGCGGCGTGTATCCGTACATGCCGCTTTTTATTCTATAGTGAATCCCCGGCGCGCTAGCCCCGGGGGATACTATTTATTTTCTTACCAGCATCTTCAGCTTTTCCTATACCACAAAAAAGGCTGCTTCCTTTCTTTTTCGGAATGCAGCCTTTCCTTTATTCCGCTTATACTGCCAAGTATCTCGCCGCGTGGGATGACGCCATGTACATGAACTGCGAAATAAAGCGCGGGCAGTGCTGCACGACTGTAAAAGAACTGTCTGCAATCAATCAGCGAACGCTCCAACAGACCCGCACGGTGCTGAACCGCCTCGTTTCAACAAACGACATAACGATCGAAGCGCCCCCGCAGTTCTGCATTTTAACGCTGACGAACTACGACGAGCTGCAGCCGGTCGGCAAACCGCCTGCGGATAGTTTCTCTGACCGCCCGACCCTTGCCGTTGGAGAGTTCCACCATCTTAGGACATACTGTGGTCCTGCCTCTTCAATGACGAAATCGTCGAGGTCGGTGTTTATATCGTCCGTAACAAGCACAGCGATATCATCGAAGGATATCAGGCCGCTGCTCCACCAGCCCTTCTGACTGCCGTTCTTCAAATAGAGCCACACTCCATAGGTGAGATGACCTCGCATTCGTCGCCCGTCGGGCTGTCCCTGCGATCGTCCTGAGGATCCTGCCCGCGCCGCAGAACAATTCTCTGCCGTCCTCGAACCGGTAAGATTATACAATCCTTTTTCCGGCTGGGGATGTTGATTCGCACGTTTTGGCTTTCAGGCTTTTAATATTCAGTGTCATTTTCGGTCAGGCTGTCATAGTCGGGAAAAAACGCCTGTTCTGTAAGACCGGCGTTTCATATTTTATAGCTGCCGGAATATACGGGGCATGTTGTTCTGTGACAACTCTGCGCTGTATGGATTTCTGCATTCACCGCTTGACAACCAGAACAGAATGTAATATAATTAAAATGGTAATTATATTTGAAACTGCCGGGGGGAACGTAAAGTGAAATTCATAGACAACGATGGAATGATAACTGCAAACCGCATGAGCGAAGCGCAGTCAAAGCTGGCGCAGGCTTCAAGGCGGCTCAGCTCCGGGTACCGCGTGAACTCCGCCGCCGACGACGCGGCAGGGCTTGCGATTTCCGAGAAGCTCCGCGCCATCGACCGCGGTCTGCGGCAGGGTCAGCGCAACATAAACGATGGAATCAGCTACCTCGACACCGTGGACGGCTGCGCGCAGGAGCTACACGATATGCTCCACCGCATGAAGGAGCTTGCCGTGGAGGCTTCAAACGACACCCTGAGCCGCCTCGACCGCGAGGCGATCGACCTCGAATATCAGCAGCTCATCGACGAGATGGATCAGATCACGGATTCTGCGGAGTTCAACGGCATACCCCTGTTCGAAAAGCACCTCCCGGAATACGAAAATGACGCGGGAAGCCTTACCCACGAGGGCTGGGTCACTATAGACGGCACAAACTCCCCGCTTATAATCGGCGTCAGCAAGGACGGCGCGGACTATGAACGCACGGTCAATATCCCCGCGGGGACCTACACGGTCGAGGAGATCGCCGACAAGATAGACGACGAACTGTGGGAGCAGGATCTTTCGCTCATAGTCGGCGTCAACGAGGACAAGCAGCTCACCATGCAGTGCGAGGGCGGGAAGATAAACTACATAGCCGGAAACGGCGCGTCGCTGTTCTATGATAAGGTCACGGGCAATTCCAACGGCTACCTGCTTGGCGTTACTAATTTCGGGGACCCGGGCAACAGGCTGGATATAAAGCCGGGCAAGAATGACGTTATCGAGTTCCGGCTGGGCAATACCGACGACACGAAATATTCCATAAAGATAGATCAGGGAAAGTATACCCGCGATGAGATTGTCGCGAAGATGAACGAGAAATTCCAGAACGCCGGGCTCCCCTGCAAGATGGAAGCGGTCGCGGAAACCGTCAGCGGCAGAAACGTCATCGGAATAAAGAGCGATATGACCATGACCGGACTTTCCGGCAACTTCCTGATGATAGACCACATCAGTTCTCCTATCTACGATATCTGCAAATACAGCGACCTTGTGAACAGCGAAGCGGTGCTGACCGGAACGCGGCAGATTCCGGCAGGGCAGGAGATAGAGCGCGGCAGGAACGACTATTTCGTACTTGACGCAGGCTGGTACGACAGCGACGGAAAACCCCATCAGGAGAAGCTGCGCATTGACCTGCTCGACCCGGGCGAGGATCTCCGCACCTACTCCAGCGCGGACGCCATCGCCGACCGCATACGCGAAAAGCTCGCGGAGTACGGCTGCCCTATAGAGGTCAAAACGGTGAACGGCGCGCTCAGGCTCAGCACGCTCCAGTACGGCAGCGAGTGCCGTGTGAAGCTGGACAAGACGGACGTACCGAGCGGCTATATGGTGTACGACCTCTTCGACAACGCGGCGCTGTCTGTGCTGAAACCCGGAAAGGAGCGCTCGGAGTACACTCCCTCTTCGCTGAAGTGCTGCAAGAAGCTTGACGCAGGCATAGTCATACCCCAAAACATGAACACCCTCGCGTTCAAGATAACCACCGACCCGGCCGGAACCATTGCCGGCGGCGACCTGACTTTCGACATACCCGCGGGGACTTATTCCCGCTCACAGCTCCAGACGAAGCTCAACGACCTGCTCGCCGCGAATTATCCGCAGCTTAAGGACAAGCTGTATTTCACTGTTGGCGACACGCTTTCCGTCAGCGCTAACGGCTCTGACGGCTGGGAGATAACCGGCATACAGTCCTATAAGGATATAACGAAAAGCCCCGCGAACAGATATCTTGTAGACGGCACGAATTACTACGACAATATAGACGGCTCCCGACCCTCCGACCAGGAGCAGACCCTGGTATCCTACACCAACACCGACCCATCTGGAAAGAGCACGGTAAGCCGCACGGCGGGCGAATCCATTCCGGCGGTGGAGTATAAGGACGGGTACGTTTCTTCCACGCAGCAGCAGTCGGACAAGCTGCTTTCATACGGAAACGCTTCCCCCAGCAGCACCCCAGGCACTACCTACAGGGATCCCGGCCATGAAAGCGAACTCGGAAGCGAACACACTCATCACACCCCCGCCTACAGCACGCTGAACAACGTTCTCACACAGTTCACCGAAGCGGGAACTTCGCTGCGGGACACCACGCTCAGCTTCGACCTTACCGACAAGGACGGCAGGAAAAACTCCTACTCCGTCACGATACCAAAGGGTTCCACGGCGGAACAGGCTGTCGGGAAAATAAACAGGGAGCTGAAAGATGTTGTCTCCGCTTCGGCGGACGGCAGCAGCCTGAAGCTGAAATCTGAGGCTAAGGGCGAAGATGTTGAGTTCAGCAATTTCTCCGGCAATATGATGCAGTACGCGAAGAAAAGCAGCCTTGCCGGGAGATCCGGCGCGGTCATTGACGGCGATACTGTATACGTTCCGTCAACGCTCACCCTCAGCAAGGCTTCCTCGCATATCCCGCTCACCGTGGACAGCACCAACGACCGGCTGGCGTTCACCCTCGGCGGCAAAAGCTATGACCTCAGGCTGGAAAACCGCGCTTACGGCAGCCTTTCCGACCTCGCCGCGGAGATAAACGCGAAGATGGCGGCGGCAAACGGCGGTTCAACAGCCGGGGTGAAGGTCAGCGGGGACTCGCTTGTTTTCACCGGCGCGCCGAAGGACGCAGGCGGAAGCAGCTTCTCAGCCTCCAGCACCTGCCCGCTGAACAAGCAGAAAATAACCCACGACGTTATAAATTCGCCCTATTATAATCCGGCGACAGGTAACGCGGAGACCCCGGCGAAGATAACGCTTTCCTCGGTGGACAGCCACCTGCCGCTCACCATCGACAGCTCCGGCAGCAGCAATAACTACATCACGATAGACTACACCTACCCCAAAAACAGCACGGTATCCGGAATCATCACCAACAGACTCACGATCATGATCCCCGATGGAACGTACACCAGCGGGGCGGACCTCGCCAGCGCCATAAACTCCGCGATAGACATGGACGCTTCGCTCAAAGGGAAGATAACCGCGGACTATGGCAGCGGCGGGCTGACGTTTACGTCCGTTCAGCGCGGAAAGGGCTGCAGCTTCAGCAATCTTACCACTACGTCAAACATTGAGAAATACAAGAAGACCAACACAGCCGCAGGCGGAACAGCCTTTCCGGGCGAGAACAAGCTGAAATTCCCGGCTTATATCAGGAACAGCAAGTTCTCCACGCTTTTCGGCGGCGACGGCGTTGAGATAAACGACCTTAACGATACCGTGTCCATAAACGTCAACGGAACGGACTATAAGTTCAAGCTCACGCACGGCTCTTACAGCGGCAGCGACGGGCAGAACAGACTTGCCGGCCAGATAAGGGACGGTTTAAACGGCTCCGGCGTGACGGTGGACGCCAGCGGTTCAGAGCTGAAGCTCACCACCTCGAATGTCGGCGCGGGGGCTTCCGTTTCGCTGAACGCTGACAATACCTCGCCGATTTTCAAGCGCGCGGAGACCTGCAATTCCCCCAGGCCAACCGACAGGAAATATACCCCGGCGTATATAATCGGCAGAGCGACAGTCGGCAATATCGAGATAAAGGACTATTTCAGCGAGATGACGTTCGACTACGCCAACAACGGACTCAGCCAGACCCTCACCGTGTCCGTCCCAGAGGGAAGCTACACCGCCGACACTCTCGCCGCCGCCATACAAGCCAGCATTGACGGGCAGATAGGCGCAGGTCAGCTTGAGGTCGGGGTTTCATCAGGGAAGCTGTCGATAACCGCGAAAGTGGTCGGCGGCGACCAGAGAATGGGGAATTTCTCCGGCAGGCTGTTCAACAGGGTGTTCCAGGACGTGAACTATACCCGGCTGAATCCCCATACCGAAAAAGCGGGCACGACCGCAGGCTCTGCGATGTCCTATATCATCGGCAGGAATACGATCCAGCCGGAAACGGCGGACGAGATAAAGAGCGGGAAGAACGTGCTGATATATGCCGGGCTTAACGACGAGCTGAAATTCGATTTCACCTATCAGGGGCATACCTACGAAGTCGGGTTCAATATCCCGGAAGGGTCGTACTATCCCGACGAGATAGCCGCCGCGATACAGACCGCCGGGCGCGAGGCGATGGGTAAGATGACCGATGTCAACGGCGACCCGCTCCCCGCTGAGAATTTCCACGCAACGATAGGTCTGAGCGCGATAGGAGTAAGCGAAAATTCAACGGGTATCGACAATTCCGACAAGCTGATACTCAGCTATATCGTCCCGGACAACGGAACGGTGAAGCAGGTGGACGCGATAATAGACGGCGTGCGCGGAAACTCGGCGTACAGGCTTTTCTATGACGCCACCCAGTCGCCGAGGCCGTCGAGGATAATCGGAAAATCCGACCTTTCCGGCGGCGTGACGATAATCTCCGGGCAGAACGACGAGCTTACGTTCGAGCTGGACGGCGTTCCGCTGACGGTGAAGATACCTGCGGGGACTTACGATTCCCGTTCGGTATCCGAGGCGCTGAACAAGGAGCTGGAGGCGATACCCTGTCTTGTCCGGGCGGTGGACAACAACGGAAATCTGATGTTCTACACCACGGAAAACGGCGCGTACGACATAGACAAGTTCGCCGGGAGCGCTTCTGACGAGCTGTTCTACGGCGCGGACAAGCGCGACGACGACAACGAGATAGGCATACATTACGGCAGGCGCACGAACAGCTACATCTGGTACGACAAGACGCGCGCGGACGAACACCTCATGCGTATCAACACCACCGGCGTGACTACGGTCGACCGCGCGCTGAAAGCGATAAGCCGCCTTGATTACGCCAACGACTACCTGTCTAAGTGGCGTGCGGTCTCCGGCGCGCAGCGCAACCGTTCCGAGCACGCGTACAGCGTCAACGCTGCCACGGTGGAGAACCTTGAGAGCGCGGAATCCGGCATTCGCGACGCGGATATTGCGGAGGAGGTAAAAGCCGACGCCAAGCAGAAGCTCATAATGCAGGCGCAGGGGTACATCATGTCAAAGCAGAAGGAGAACAGCCAGTCTGTTCTGGATATCATGGCGTGACGGAGGAATGCTGCGCAGTTCCGGCGAACCACACCCGCGCAGCAATGCCGATTTCCAACGGTATCCACAAAACCAGTTCACAAAACCGGATATAAATGAATCCGCTCCCGGAGCCAGTTCAGGCAATGGGAGCGGCTTTTATCTGATATGAACAGCATGATATCAGGCTGTGCATTCGGAAGCAACCGTTGAACAGATTACAGATTCACAAGCAAACCGCCCCGAGCCAAAAGCCCGGGGCGGTTTCCGCATATCAAAAAATCCAGGAAGCGTTTATTATCCGACTGCCCTTCTGAGGACAGCCGCCGCGTCGGAAGCGTTGACCGTTCCGTCGCCGTTGATGTCGGCCGCCGCGAGGTTTGCGCCTGCGGAAATTCCGACTGCGTACTTCAGTATCTCGGAGGCGTCGAGCGCGTTCAGGATACCGTCGTTGTTCATGTCGCCGGGAAGCGCGCTGAGTTCGCTCAGCATTACGGCGTAGCCGCCCTTGCCGTCAATGCCGGGGACTGTCGACTTTCCGGTGCTGTCGAGCTTTGCACAGCCCATGAATACCAGCTTTCCGTCCACCGACTTGTACAGGTTCGCGAACCTGCCCGCAAAATCAGCCTTGAAGCATACTGCAATGCCTGCGGGGATATCCGCGCTGCTTACCGTGAACTGAACGCCCTCTGTTCCGGCAAGTCCGCCGGTCTTGAGCTTCTGGGTCGGGATAAGCGTGAGGTCTGTCGAAGCCGCGTTCTTTATCTGCGAACCGTCTATTACCCAGCTCTTTACGCTGTCGACGACGAAGGTCGCTTTGATTTTCTTATCGGCTATCTGCTTCATCACCTCTGCGGGAACTGTGTAGTTTCCGTTCAGGCTGATGGTCACGGCACCGCCCTCTGCAAGCCTGGCTATTGAGCCTGCGATGTCTGTCCAGCTTGTTTCCTTGCCGTTGAAAGCAGGCTTGGTTTCCTCCGTCTTAGCGGAGGACGGTCTTGACGAACCGCCGGAAGAACCTCCCGAAGAACCGCCGGACTTCTTGGTGAACACAGCAGTTACGATGTCGCTTGCAGTCGCGTCAGCGCTTACCGCGAACGCCTTTACTGCCGCGGAAGCGGTCAGCGTGAAGCTGCCGGAGTACTTGGTGGAATCCGCTGTAGGTGTGGAGCCGTCCGTGGTGTAGTAGATCGCCGCGTCCGGAGCTGCGCAGGTGATGGTAACGGTCTGCGAGCCTGTGAACGTGCCGCCGTTCGGGGAGATGACCGGAGCCGCGGTCTTTTCAGCCTTGAAAGTTTCCTCTTCCATTATGTAGCCGCAGATGGTGCACGCCTTGTAGCGGTGGCCGTCCTCGGCAGCCGCTGCCTCGACATCGGTTATCCAGTCGCCGGCGATATGTGATTCAGGCTCGGTGGTCTTTCCGCAGGCGCACTCGTGCCAGTGACCGTCCTTGTCGTTAGTCCAGTCCTCGCTGAATACACAGGTGTGCTCCTCGTCAGCCACAAACGCGTATACGCTGAAGTGCTCAAGGTATACAACGTAGCTGTCCTCCCTCTGCTTGCCCGGGATAAGCTCCTTTGTGCCGTCGTCAAGCAGGCGGTAGCAGTAGAACGTCTTGCCGCGGTGCCCCTTCGGTATCGGGATAACTACCTCGACAAGCCCGTCGTAGCCGTTGGAGTAGTCCTTGTCGCCGTTTATCAGCGTGAGGTCGAGCAGGCTGTACTTCTTGTTAGCGGAAATTTCAGTTCCGAGAGCTTCCTCCGCGCGCTTTATGCCCTCCTCGTCGTATATCTCCCTCGCCTTTACCTTTACCTTGCTGAGGTCAAGACCTACGCCCGCTTCGCTCTTGTCCTTCATGTTGAATGCGGGGGTCGCGATTATCGTGGTTATCTTTTCGTCCTCGGGAGTATCGGGGTTGGTTTCTACCTCGCTCTCCTTGGCGTTGTCCTTGTCGAAGGGCTTGTTGTCCTCGCTCGCCTCGCCTATGCAGATGAACGGGATATCGTGCCTTATAGCGTAGAAGTTCACTGCGGAATCCTTGTAGCCGCGCAGGCTGAAGCCGCTCATCTTCTGGTCGGCGTAAGCGAAGCCGAACGCCTGATCGCCGATGTTCGTCACGGACTGCGGAACAGTCAGCGACTTTATGCCGTCGCAGCCGCGGAACGCCCAGTAGCCGACGTAGTTCACGCCGTCGCGGATAGCAACGTCGGTCAGCTTGCTGCACTCTGCGAACGCCTCGAATCCGATGAAATCGAGGTTGCCGAGTATCGTTACGGAATCCAGACCCAGCGCGCCGTAGAACGCCGCGTCGCCGATGTGGTTCACGGTAGCGGGGACGGTGTATCCGCCCTGGATACCGCCGGGGTACGCCACGAGCTCCTTCATATCCTTAGTGAAGAGCACGCCGTTCACGGATACGTAATTCTTGTTCGCTGGGTCGCAGGTTATGGACGTCATAGAGCTGTTCTGTGCGAACGCGCCGCCATTTATCCGGGTCACGTTCGCAGGGACGTTGATAGTCTTAAGCCTGGAGCAGCGCTCGAACGCCCAGCCGTCAATGAACTCCAGGGAATCCGGCAGGGTGACAGTTTCCAGATTCCGGCAGGTGTTGAAGCTGTACCAGTAAAGCGTGGTCACTCCCTCGGGGATAACGAGGTCGGTGATGAATGACTGAAACAAAAATGCACTGTTGCCTATCGCGCTGACTTTCTTTCCGTCCAGCTCTGCGGGTATCTCGAGCTTTGGGGTTACAATAGTGCCGCCGGTGATGGTTATGGTGCCGTCCGGATTGTCAGAGTAGATGAACGTGTTGGAGTCGCTGTCGGCGGTGTTTTCATCGTACTTATAATCAACACTGCCGAGGAGCTTTCTCGTATTGTCGGCATATACCGCGTAGATTTCAAGCGTGTACGTTCCGTACTTCAAGCCGTTCATAGCCATCGCGGTTCTGAAGTTGGTGGAGTTGTTTGTATAGCAGTAGTCAAGAGTGATCCCGTCATGGCATACCTCATAATGGTCGGCGCCGTCGGCTTCGTCCCACATAATTGTATCGTCCACAAGGAATATTCTGATATCGTTCTGGTTGATGGTAATGATGTCGCCAAGCTTCAGCCCGAGCCTTGTGAAAGCGTCGTCCGTTATAGCCATCTGGGACCTCATCTCCTGGACAACGTCGCTGTCGGGGACGTCCTTCAGCACGTCGCTGAACGTCATGGTGTTAGTCATGTATGCAGCGTTCCAGTCCCAGTTTTCGCCTGTCATTATGGCGGTCGCAAGGAAGAAATCATCTGCGGTCAGACCCTCAACGGTGGATTCCCTGAATTCGAATCCCTCCACCTTTACGCCCAGGAACCGCTTTTTCAGCTCGCCCACCGTGGTTTCGCCCATTTTGACTCCAGGGAGCGATATTGGTGCCATGAACGTGCATTCAAGACCGGTGCCCTGGTCGGAATTGGACTTGACGACCTCTGCGGTGCACCTTCCGCTGAGCAGTTTATAGGTGTAGTAGTCAGGCTCGGATTCCTCGGGATTCACAACAAAGCTGTCGCCGATTTTAAGCCCCAGCTTTGCGAACGAGTCGTCCTGCACGGAAATGGAGAACGCGATGGACTGCACGATATCGTCGTCCGCAACGTCCGCAAGGTCGCTGCTGAAGTTCATCTTCGTCGTGTTGTATACCGCTTTCCAGTTCCAGTCTGAGCCGGTCATGAGTACGATGGTGGGAACGAGGTCGGTTTCCGTCATTCCCTCGACTGTGGAGCCCCTGAATTCGTAGCCCTCCACCTTTATTCCATCGTAGAGCGCTTTCAGCTCGCCGAACGTGGTAACTCCCTTGGTCACGCCGGGAATCTCGAAATCGCCGCTGTAGGCGCAGGACATTCCGCTGCTGTTTTCCCATGTCGCCTCGGTGACGGTCATCGTGATAGGACCGCCCGGCTCGGTGTGGGTGTAATAGGACAAGCCGCTGCCGTCGGAGTTCAGGTATATTCTGTCCCCGAGCTTCATTCCCAGGCGGGACACAGCGCCGCCGTCTATGTAGATGTGGAACGACAGGCTCTGTACGACCTTGCTGTCGTTGTCTGCGGGCATGTCTGCGAAATCGAGAGTATCCTTGTCCGTTACGGCGTACCAGCCGTCATACGAGTTGGAATCCGTACCGCTGAGCACTGATATCGAGGTGTGGATATCTTCCGCAGTCAGCCCTTCCAGGCTCGAATTGCTGAATTCGAATCCGTTCACCGTCAGCCCGGAATACAGCCTGCGCAGTTCCGCGACAGTGGTCACTCCGTTGGTAACGCCGTCTGCCGGGAAGCGGGTCACTACCTCGCACTTGAGCGAGCCGTCGTCGGCGCTCTGCACCGCCATCGCTACCGGCGACTGACTGAACTCATACCGGAACTCCGTCAGCGCCGCATATGCGTGGGAATACGCGGAGAGCTGCGCCGGCAGGTCTGAAAGCGGCGTTGAAACAAGGACAACCGCCGCGCATACAGCGGATATTGCTCGTTTCAGGTTCATTGAAATTCCTCCTTTTTCAGGCGCAAAGCCTTATCTTTTTTCTCTATGATTATAATATATTCCGCAGAAAAATAATGCGAAGATGTAATAAAATGCAGAAAAATTGTAATGAACCGCTGTGCTTGACAAAATGAACAATTTCATATATAATTATTTCATCTCATGAAACGGGGGAATTAACATGAACTATCTGATATGCGACGACGAGCCGGCGGCTGCCGAATCACTGAAAGCCAAAATAGCCGAGCTTGAACCGGACTCGTCGGTAAGGATATTCACAACGCTCCAGGCGCTGCTGTTCAACATCGAGGACTTCGCCGACCGCATAGACGGTGTGTTCATGGATATCAAACTGCGCAATGCAAACGGGATATCCGGCGCGGCGCGGCTGCTGTCCTCCCACCCGGAGATAAAGCTGGTGTACATCACCGGCTACGCCAGCGAGTATATCCAGGAACTGTACTGCGTTGATTCCAAAGCGCTCCCGGCGGCGATACTCACCAAGCCGATAGAGATGAAGTACCTCCGGAACGCGCTCAGCAAGATACACGAGCGCGAAAAGCAGGCGGAGCTTCTCCCGATAAAGAACGGCGGCACGGTGACATACCTCAGCACCGCGGAGATAATCTCCATCGTCAGCGACAAGCGCAAGCTGATAATCAGACACCAGGGCGGGTGCATCGAAATATACGGCAGGCTGTCGGATTACCGCGAGAAGCTGCCTGCCAGCTTCGCCCAGTGCCACAAGAGCTGCATAGTGAATCTGAACCGCATAAACCGCATAGTGAACTGGGCGAGCATTGAGATGTCCGACGGCAGCGTGCTGCCGATAAGCCGCACATACAAGGACGGCATAAAAACAGCGGTAACGCTTATCAATTCTTGATGGAGGGCATATGGAACGATACCTGCTTGAAACCTGCTACCTGCTTACCAGAGACCTTTACCAGATATTCATCACCTTCTTCGCGATGTCGTTCATGCTGAAGCCCAGGTACCACCGTGCCATCTGCGTATCTGCTTCGGTTCTGTACAGCTTCGCTTCGGAGCAGCTCTTATTAGACGGCCCACCGCTGCTGCACGGCGTCGGGATCGCGCTGTCGTTTTTCCTGCCGGCGCTGTTCTTGTATAAGGACAAGCTGATGTACCGTCTGTTCGCCGCCGGATTTCTCGCGGCTGGATCCATCATCATGGACGTCTGCGTTTCAGGCTTCGTCATGCTGATAGACGTAAACCTGCTCGTTTCGCTGAAGACATTCCATACATGGGATACAATAATCATGATCATCGCGATGAATTTCTTCTTCACCGGAGGGTTTCTGCTCATCATGTCGGTGTGGAACCACTTCTTCAAAAAATCCCATGTAAAGTCGCTGGGTCTGTTCGTGATGTTCCCGGTGAGCCAGTTTTTCTTCTTCTGCGCGTGCGCCTACCAGACCTGGACGGGCGAACGCCTCGACCTTATAAGCAACCCGTTCATCATAATCGCGGTGGTGCTGTCGATAGCCGCGGATATCCTGATGTACCGCGCCCTCATGCAGAACACCAGAACACAGGAGCTGACCCAGAAGCTCAACGACATGCAGCATGAAATGGATATGCAGCTCCAGTACTACGACGGTCTCGCCGACAAAATGCGTGAGATACGCGAATACCGCCACGACATCAACAACCTTATCGAGGTCACGGAGTCCCTGCTGCGCAGAAAGACCACCTCGGAGGACGGCAGAATGCTCCTGGAGGAGCTGAAGGAAAAGACCGCCAACGCGAAAATGCCGGTGTTCAGCGGCAACCCCACCGTCAACGCCATACTCTACCACAAGCAGCAGACCGCAAAGGAGCTGGGCGCGGAGTTCCGGGTGAACATACCGATGAGCGAGGATTTCCCGTTCGAGCGTTCGGATATCTGCTCGGTGTTCGCGAACCTGCTGGATAACGCGATACGGGAGGTCTCCGGCGCTGCGGAAGGCTTCATAGAGGTCAGCGCCAGCCGCAGCATGGGGCTGCTTCTCATCGAGGTCAGGAACAGCACCTCAAAGGTGCTGAACTCCGAAAAGGGGAAGCCCGCCTCGGATAAATCCGAGCCGCAGAAGCACGGGCTAGGTCTGGAGATAGTCGGCAACATCGCCGGGAAGTACGACGGGAAGTTCCTGCTCACCGCTGAAAATGGAACAGCCCGCGCCATCGTCTCCCTCCCTATCCCGGAATCTGCCGCTGTTTCTCCAAATGACCCGCCCGCCCAGATCTCCGGTCCCTCCCGTATGAAATCTACAGCGCCCCTGTGATTTCACATAACAAATAACCTCCCCCGAGCCT
>OLNY01000715.1_pt1 | contig 29456 bp, 27 predicted proteins | sample 1671981 | NCBI WGS metagenome assembly OLNY01 (sample SAMEA3136632, study PRJEB25190) | human gut metagenome | biome: human gut; feature: human-associated habitat; material: faeces | place: Austria | collected 2013
ATCTATCACCTGTTAAGCACAGGTACACAGTTTGATCCAGCTTTATTGCGATAGACATAGAAACAATTGAATTACAGTCAACAGCTTCTGCTGAAGTTGTTTTCATCATGCCTGAATATTCACATTTTCAAAGAACAGATACCTTCTGAAACTAACTTGTTCAAAGAATTTCATTTTCAAACTTTTTCATCAATTTCTGTTGACTTTTATATAGTTAGCTTTTCAATCAATTCTTCCTGTAAAGTTTTATCTATTGCTAAAGTAGAAACAACTTGCTCACCATATATCAATGGCTGATCACCACCTGTAACACTCACATAATACAGTTTTCCATCTAATTTTATATATGCTTTATAAAACGAGCCAAGAGAATAGAGATTATCTCCCTCAAACCATGCATCTGAAGCCTGTACAAAGAATTCTACTCCAGATGGAAAGGTTCCACATATTTCAGTAAAGTCCAATATATGATTTGCGTACATTTTTTCAAATTCATCAATGATTTCTTGTGTATAATCACCATAGTTCCAAATACTAATTTCCGTCATATCGTCATAGCATCGATAAATTTTAGCTGCTATTTGTTGGGATCCATCTTTCAATACTCGAATACCAATATCGTTTTCTTTATGATAGAACTTATCTGAAGAAGGCATAGAATATGTCAATTCACCTATATGTTGTATGTCTTGAACAAGTTCTCCCCTGGATTTCCTAACACGAAGATACGAAAATCCAAAGAACATTGCAACAAATACACATACACAAACTGCTACAATCGCAATACGAGAGAATCTTTTATGTGCAAGTACAAGATTTTCATTCACACGCGACAACTGCTCAACAATAACTTCATTCTCCAAAATACGTTCAGCATTTCCATCCATCAATTCTGAAACAGATACATCAAAAATAACAGATAACTGCTTTAAAAGATTTGCATCAGGAACTGATTGTCCTGTTTCCCACTTAGAAATTGTTTGACGCGTCACATGCAATTTACTTGCCAGTTCTTCTTGAGAATACCCTTTATTTTTTCTTATGATCTTTATATTATCTTGCAGCATGCCATCTCACCTCTCTTCCTATATTCATTGTATAGTTTTCACTAGTTCTTACCAGCAACGAATTTTAACATTGAATGAAAACAAACGTATATACAGTTATAAATTCAATACATTTCATTGATTCCCTCCTCATACTGGAATGAAATATTAGTAAGAGGAGGAAATCTCTCATCAAAATATAACAAATACATAAAAAGCTAGATGATATTTTCTAGCTTTTATTTACTTCTCACCATTCCATTCAGCCATGAATTCTTCAAGAAACACTTCCATAACTTCCTGTCTATGTTCTGCCATTTTCTTTCCAGTATCTGTATTCATCATATCTTTTAATAACAGTAATTTCTCATAAAAATGATTAATGCTTGTAGAGTCCTGTTTCTTCAGATATTCTTCTTTATTCATTCCTATTACTAGCTTCACATCTGGATCATATATCTTTCTTCCTCTACTGCCACCATATGCAAATGCTCTGGCAATTCCTATTGCTCCAATGGCATCCAGTCGATCTGCATCCTGTACGCATTTACCCTCAATAGTTTCAGGCACAACAGAATCTGTTCCCACAAACGAAACTTCATCGATGATCTTGCATACTTTTTCTATTATTTCAGGCTTCACTTTGTTTTCTATCATAAAATCAACAGCATTTTTCTTAGTAGAATGTGTTTGCGGTGAGAGTTTAATATCATCCACATCATGTAATAAAGCAGCTAATTGAACAATTAGAATATCTGCTTTTTCTTGTTTTGCAATCCTGGTTGCCAATTGATATACACGAATTGTATGGGTATCATCATGACCGCTGCTGTCCTTTGAAAAGAATTCTTTGATATATTCTATTGCTTTATCAATCATTTTTATCTCCTGTACTATTATTCTATAATTCTAATTATAAAAAAAACTCTTTGCAAAAGGCTTTTCGTTAAGGCACCAAATACAAAATACGTTTTCAAAATGTTTTCAGTACCATTTGAGATATTAAAAAAAGCCCTTGAATAAAGGACTTTCTCAACTTTTGATATTATTCGAACTCAATTGTTCCAGGAGGCTTACTTGTAATGTCATACATTACTCTGTTAACACCCTTCACTTCATTAATGATACGTGTCATACATGTCTGTAATGTCTCAAATGGAATATCTGCTGCTGTAGCAGTCATGAAATCAGAAGTAATTACACCTCTCAATGCCACTGCATAATCATATGTTCTATGATCACCCATAACACCAACAGATCTCATATTCGTCAATGCGGCAAAGAATTGACCCTTACCCATATCGATACCAGCCTTTTCAAGCTCTTCTCTATAGATAGCATCAGCTTCCTGTACCATCTTAACCTTTTCAGCAGTAACTTCACCAACAATACGAATACCTAAACCAGGTCCTGGGAATGGCTGTCTATATACCAATTCTCTAGGAATACCTAATTCAAGACCAACCTGTCTAACTTCATCCTTAAATAAAGCCTTCAAAGGTTCAATGATTTCCTTGAAATCAACATGATCAGGTAAACCACCAACGTTATGATGAGACTTAATTACAGCACCCTTGCCAATACCAGATTCAACAACGTCTGGATAAATTGTTCCCTGTGCTAAATAATCTACTGCACCAATCTTCTTTGCTTCCTTTTCAAATACATTGATAAATTCAGCACCGATGATCTTTCTCTTTGTTTCAGGATCTGTAACACCAGCAAGCTTTTCATAGAAGTAATCCTGTGCGTTAACACGAATGAAGTTCAATTCATATGGTCCTTCTGGTCCAAATACCTTTTCAACTTCATCACCTTCATCTTTACGCAGTAAACCATGATCAACAAATACACATGTCAACTGTTTACCAATTGCCTTAGAAAGTAATACTGCACATACAGATGAATCTACACCACCACTCAATGCACACAATACTTTTCCATCGCCAACTTCTTCACGAATCTGCTGGATTGCATTTTCCGCAAAAGAATCCATCTTCCAAGTACCTTGACATCCACAAATATTATATACAAAGTTATGGAACAATTTTGTTCCTTCTTCTGTATGAACAACTTCTGGATGGAACTGTACTGCGTATAAATTCTTTTCTGTATTTTCCATACCAGCTACAGGACAAACTGGTGTTGTAGCAGTTACATGGAATCCTTTTGGAACACGTGCAATGTAATCTGTATGAGACATCCATGTAATAGATTCCTTCTTCCAGTCACCAAGTAACTTAGAAGTATTTTCAAGCGTTACATTTGTACTGCCATATTCACTTGTTGGAGCGGTCTGAACATCCCCCTTCAACAAATAAGCCATGAGCTGTGCACCATAACAAATACCTAATACTGGAATTCCCAATTCAAATAATTGTGGATCATAAGATAAAGAATCTTCAAGATACACACTATCAGGTCCACCTGTTAAAATGATTCCCTTTGGATTCATTTCTTTAATTTTTTCAATTGGCATTGTATATGGATGGATCTCACAATATACATGGTTTTCTCTTACTCTACGAGCAATCAGTTGTTTATATTGACCACCAAAGTCAAGTACTAAAATCATTTCTTCAGCCATATAGCTCCTTATTTTATTAATGCGATAATTCGCTTGTAACTATAATACTAAATTTTTAAGAAAATTACCTTATTTTTTTGCTAAAGAAGCCGCAATAAATCCTCTAAATACAGGATGAGCCTTGTTTGGACGACTCTTAAACTCAGGATGGAACTGTACACCAACAAAGAAATCACAAGAATCATTCTCAACAGCTTCTACTAAATGTGCATCAGGATTGATTCCCGCAATTGTCATACCAGCTTTTTCATACGCTTCTAAATATTCATTATTAAACTCATATCTATGTCTGTGTCTTTCAGAAATATCAGAAACACCATATAGCTTAGATAATTTTGTATCTTTCTGTAAGTGACAAGGATATGCACCCAAACGCATTGTTCCACCTTTATCAATTTCATCCGACTGACCATGAATAAAATCAATGACTTTATGTGTTGAGTTCTTGTCAAATTCACTAGAATTTGCATCTTTATATCCCAATACATTTCTAGCAAATTCAATTGTTGCAATCTGCATGCCAAGACAGATTCCAAAATAAGGAATATTATGTTCTCTAGCATATTTACAAGCTTCAATCATGCCTTCAATACCACGATCACCAAATCCACCAGGAACAATGATTCCCTGTACATCTCTAAAAATTGCACCTGCAGATTCTTCCGTAATATCTTCTGATTCCACCCATTTGATATGTACTCTTGCACCAGTTTCATATCCACCATGCTTCAAAGACTCCACAACTGATAAATAGGCATCATGCAAAGCAACATATTTACCAACCAAAGCAATATTCACATCATCCTTTGCTGAATAAATACGTTCCAGCATTATATTCCACTCACTTAAATCAATACTTCCCGCTTCAAGATTTAATTCTCTGCATACAATCGCTGAAAAATTCTGCTTTTCAAGCATCACAGGAGCTTCATACAAATCCGCAACTGTTGTATTTTCAATTACACAATCCTGTTTTACATTACAGAATAAAGAAATCTTTTCTTTTACAGACTGTGGCAATTTTCCGTCACATCTAGGAATAATGATATTTGGTCTGACACCCATATTCTGTAATTCTTTTACAGAATGCTGTGTTGGTTTTGATTTATATTCATTGGATCCAGAAATATATGGAACCAAAGTAACATGGATAAAGCAGCAGTCTTCTGGGTGTTCAATAGAAATCTGACGAATAGCTTCTAGAAATGGCTGTGATTCAATATCACCAACCGTTCCACCAATTTCTGTAATTACAATATCTGCATTTGCATGCTCTCCAACATTGTAGATAAATCTTTTAATTTCATTTGTGATATGTGGAATGATCTGCACAGTTTCCCCAAGATATTCCCCTCTTCTTTCCTTGCATAAAACATTCCAGTATGCTTTTCCAGAAGTTAAATTAGAGAATTTATTCAAATTTTCATCAATAAATCTTTCATAATGTCCAAGATCCAAATCTGTTTCTGCACCATCGTCTGTTACAAACACTTCACCATGCTGATATGGAGACATTGTTCCAGGATCCACATTCATATATGGATCTAATTTTTGAGAAATGACACGAAATCCTCTCTGCTTTAAAAGTCTTCCTAAAGAAGCAGCTGTAATACCCTTTCCAAGTCCAGATACAACACCGCCAGTAACGAATATATGTTTCATAAAACCTCCATTAAAAATAAAAAAGAGGGCACTAAATCCAGCGACACATAGCGTCGTTTTTTTTAATGTCCTCTATGACGTGAAAATAGTACACCCATCATTTACATGATGCAAGAATTTTTTCCAAAAAATTAAGCCTTCTTTTTGTAAATAACGTTACCAATGCCCTGTACAAGCTGAACAATGACAATCAATACAATGGAAGTCACTACAAGGTAACTAATATCATATGCCTGATATCCTTTTCGGATAGCGATATCTCCAAGACCGCCACCACCAAGTGTACCAGCCATTGCACTCGCACCAACCATATTGATAATCAATAAAACAATACCATTTAATAGTCTAGGTACAGATTCTTTAAAATATACCTTTGTAATAATTTGCAGATCCGTAGCACCAAATGATTTTGCTGCTTCAATCACACCCGCATCTGTTTCTCGCAATGCATTTTCAAATACACGTGCAATAAATGGAATTGCGTAAATTGTTAATGGAACGATTGCCGCAGTTGTACCAATAGATTTGCCAGCAATTACACGCGTCACTGGAATTACAATTACCATTAAGATAATGAACGGAAATGAACGGAATACATTCACAATCACATCCAGAATTCCATACACAATACGATTTGGTTTCAAACCATCTTCTGCTGTTAACGTTAACACTACCGCAGGAATAAAACCTAATACAACCGCAATTAAAGTTGAGAAGAATACCATGTATAATGTCTGCCATGTTCCTTTTAAGATTACATCTAACATACTCATAGTACCTCCCAAGTAACATTCTTACTTTCCAAAAACTTAAATACACGCTCTTTATCTTTTTCTTGAATATTCAAGATCAAAGAACCAAATACATTTTCTCTAAACTCTTCTAGTTTTGCCCAGCAGATAGAGAAATCAATGCCTAATTCTCTTGCCATTTCTGTAATAACTGGTTCGTCAGAAGAATCATCTGTAAAGAACAGCTGCACATTCACACCCTCTTTTGGCAATACCTGGCCTTCTTCACCCAGGAACTTCTTCACATCTTCTGTTGGTTTCACGAACAATTCTTCTGGTTTACCCTCTGCTAAAACAACACCATGTTTTAAGAAAGCGACTCTTTGACAAATCTGTTTTACAACTTCCATCTGGTGTGTAACCACAACAATTGTGATACCAAGTTCTTCATTGATCTGCTTTAAAAGTTCAAGAATTCCATGTGTGATTCTAGGATCCAATGCACTTGTAGCTTCATCACAAAGCAAGATTTTAGGATCATTCACAAGTGCTCTAGCAATCGCAACTCTCTGTTTCTGACCACCAGACAGATTTTCTGGACGTTCATGCATTTTATCTTTCAAGCCAACAAGTTCAATTAAATGTTCAATTTTCTTTTTATTTTCTTCTGTATTTGGATTTTCATTCCAGAAGCGAAGCGGCAATGCAACATTGTCATATACATCCAATCTAGAAAGAAGATTGAAGTTCTGGAAAATCATACCCATATCTTTCCTCAGCTGGCGTAACTGCTTCTTATCATTTACATCAACTGCAGTACCATCTACTGTGATCGTACCACTATCATATGTTTCCAATCCATTGATACAGCGAAGCAATGTCGATTTACCAGCACCACTCTGTCCAATGATTCCATAGATTTCTTTTTCATGAATCTGGAGATTAATATCCTTTAATACTTCAAGTTCTCCAAAACTCTTTCTTACATTTACAAGATTTATCATCTCTACGCTCCTGTCTATTTACGCGAATATTCAGAGGGTCTCCCCTCTGAATATTACTGATTGTACTGTTATAATTTTTTTGATTAGTCTACTGGATTGCCTTCTGTATCAATGAAGGAAGCAATCACAGATCCCTTATATGTATCTTCAATATATGACTTTACTTCATCAGATGTAATAGCCTTTACAAGTGCTTTTGTCTTTTCAGTATCAAGGTTTTCATCCTTTACAACAACATAGTTAGTTCTCTTTACACTTGTTTCCTGGTCAAACTGTTCAACATAGATTGCTGGGTGCTTGCTTGGAAGATCAGCTTCTAATGCATAGTTACCATTTGCAACTACTGCATCAACATCTTCAAGTGTTAATGGAACCTGTGCAGCTTCCACTGGCTGAATATCATAGTTATGAGGGTTGAGTTCCTTATTTTCATTGAATGTTGTTTCAGTTACATATTCATCTGTTCCTGGATCTTCTAATAAACCAGCCTGAACAAGTACTCTTAAGCCTCTATCTAAGTTATCTGCATCATTTGGCAAGGAGATTGTTGCGCCATCCTTGAGATCCTTGATATCTGTTACTGTTGCAGAATAGATACCCATTGGTTCAATATGAACACCAACTGCAGCAGCCAGATGAAGACCCTTAGAAGTGTTCTGATCGTTCATGTAGCCTAGTGTCTGGAAGTAGTTCGCATCAAGAGAACCTTCTCCCAAAGCTGTATTTGGTGTAACGTAATCTGTAAATTCTGTTACTTCTAATGTCCAGCCATCTTTTGCGAGAACATCTTTTACGACATTATTCAAGATTTCAGCATGTGGTACTGCAGTCGCACCAACTTTGATTGTCTTGTCTTCACCGGATGTTTTTGTAGATGTGGAACCTGTAGATGTGGATGAGCAGCCAACTAATGCGAATGCTAATGCTGCTGTTGCGATTGTTCTGATTGCGTTTTTCATTTTTCTTTTCCTCCGTTTTCTTGTAATGCTTGAAGTAGGACGGGGTGATTCTTTCATGCTCTAGAAACAAAAAACTACGCCCCTTAGATAAGGGCGTAGTATTACGCTGTACCACCTTACTTTAAAATAACCTCACGATCATTTCCTCTTCAAGTACGCTGAATATCATCAGATATACTCTATGTCTGTAACGGGACAACCCGTCGTGATCTACACTATCGATCACGCAGCTCCAAGACCATGTTCGCCAAACTTTTCCTTATCCCCTCTCAGCATACAGGGACTCTCTTTTGAAGTTCCAACCTGGTTACTCTTCTTTTCGTTGCTTTTATGGTTACTAGTTTACACTTTCTAGAAATGAATGCAATAAGTAATTAATGAAAAATTATAAATATTACATTTTCTTTATGAAAACTTTTTCATTTCTTTATTGAATCACATTCAACATGTAAAACAACAATACGATCACACCTAAGATAATTCGATATACACCAAAAACTTTAAAGTCATGTTTACGAATATACTGCATCAAATAACGAATTGCGAATACAGATACAACAAAAGATACAATACATCCAACAAGCAATACAGAAATACTTGCCACTGTCACTTCAATATGTGCCTTGATAATCTTCAACAAAGATGCACCAAACATAACTGGAATTGCCATAAAGAATGAAAACTCTGTCGCTGTACTACGATTAAATCCAAGCAGTGTTGCACCAAGAATCGTTGCACCAGATCTAGATGTACCAGGAATCAAAGCAAGCATCTGGAACATACCAACCCCAAATGCTGTCTTTGGTGTGATATCTTTTACTGTTTCTACTGTATATTGATGTTCCCTGCTTTCCATCACAATGAAGAGAATACCATAGAGAATGAGAGTAATTGCAATCACATAAGATGCACTTAATACATTATCAATTAAATCATCCAGCAGAATACCCGCAATCCCTGCAGGAACGCAAGCAATAATGATCATAATCCAAAGACGATAAATACTTCTTTTTCTTGCTGGCTTCAATCTAGGATTAAATGGATTCAATTTTTTAAAGTAAAGCAATAATACTGCTAAGATACTGCCAAACTGAATGACAACTTTATACATATCCCAGAAATTCTGATTGCTTACCGCATCCATATATACATTCAATGGCATAAATGTTCTCATCAAGATCAAATGTCCTGTAGAACTAATTGGCAGCCATTCTGTAATTCCTTGAACAATTCCATATAAAACGGATTTTAGAATATTGAGAAATAAATCCATATATCATTTCCTCCAGACACTCGGATATTATAGCACGTATAAATCAATGATATTTCTTAAAAAAAACAATAAGACGACTTCGTCTTATCGTTTTGCTTTCTTGACTTTCTTTGCAATATCTTCGATCACACTTTGATATTGGCTAAAACCTGCCAGTCGATATGTCCAGTTATTCTTCGATACTGTTCCTGGAGTATTGATCCTGCCTTCTTTATTTTGATGCAGCCAGTCACACATTGGAATAATTGCGATATCTGCATTAGAATCCAATGTATACTGAATCACATTAGAATCAAAGCTCTTTTCAACATATCCCATTTTCTTCAGACAATCTCGCATACGTCTTCTATCATGATTGTTGAAATGATGATACCAGGTATCCATTGTTTCATTATCATGTGTCCCTGTATAAATCGTTAAATGTTCACGGTCTTCACCCATACCATCAGAATTCCATGAGAATTGAATGACACGCATACCTCTAAAGTTAAAGTGATCTCTTAAGTCCAATACTTCCTGTCTCAAATACCCAAGATCTTCCGCAACGATTTCCATATCTGGATCTTTTTCTTTCAATAGATGAAATAAATCATATCCAGGTGCTTCTACCCACTCTCCATCCACTGCAGTTGGACAGCTTGCATTGATTTTCCAGTATGTATCAAATGCCCTAAAATGATCTATTCGGATAATATCAAACAATCTTTCTGTATATGCTAGACGCTCCATCCAGAAAGAGAACTCATTTTCTTTCATATGTTCCCAGTCATAGATCGGATTCCCCCATCTTTGACCCGTTGCACTGAAATAATCTGGCGGTACACCAGCAATAAATGATGGTTTGCCATCTTCATCTAACAAGAAATTTTCTTTTGAACTCCATACATCTGAAGAATCCAGACCAACATAGAAAGGAATATCTCCCATGATTTCAATATCCAGATCATTTGCATATTGTTTTATGTCTTTCCATTGTAAAAATGCTTCATATTGAAGAAACAGCTAATAGAAAATTTCATCTTCATATTTCTTCAAATCTACCTGCCCTCTTTCAGGCTGCCATTTCATTTCATCTTCCCATTCATTCCAGCATTTTCCATCATTTACTTTTCTGAATGTTCTAAATATTGCATAATTCTTTACCCATTCCTGGTATGCGAATACCGCAAAGTTATGATCCTGTTTAAAATTACAAAATGCTTCCCTTAAATATGGTTCCCTGAATTTACGAATTGCCTGATAATCAATTTTCTTTTTTCTTCTATGAAAAGAAGGCACGCGTTGGATCAAACCTTTTTCATGCAATCGATCTAAAGAAATATAAATATCATCAATTGCATAAGAGGAATAACATGAATATGGAGAATTATCATCACTCACTGGATTCAGTGGAAGAATTTGCCAGATTTTCAATCCAGCCTGATGTGTTAAATCAATAAAATGTTTTGCTTCTTGCCCGAATGAACCACATCCATTTCTTGAAGGAAGTGCGCTCACTGGCATTAAAATTCCTGCTTTTCTCATACAACAACCCTTTTCTTAATTAACAGTGTATCGTTTTATTATTTGAATTTCTACAATATCAAAGCGTTTTCAAAGTTGATATTTATGCAAAGTTCAATGTATACTTTTAGCGTTATTTCGTAATTCAGGGACATATTGCCCACAAAGGAGAAGAAATGAAACTAGAAAACGAACTGAAATTGATATTAAAGAAAGATATCAAAGAAGCAACAAATCTTCAGCTTTACAACGCAATCAATGAATTAGTAAAAAAGAAAGCTAAAACTCTTTCTCGTTGTGAAGGAGACAAAAAGCTCTATTACATTTCCGCAGAATTTTTAATCGGAAAACAGCTAGGCAAAAATTTAATCAATCTAGGTATTTATGACGATATTGCTCAGCTTTTAGAAAACAACGGCAAATCTATTGCAGATGTAGAAGAAATGGAAAATGAACCATCTTTAGGAAATGGTGGTTTAGGCAGACTCGCCGCATGTTTCCTGGATTCTATCGCAACATTAAATCTAAGTGGAGATGGTGTCGGTCTGAACTATCACTATGGTTTATTCCGCCAGCAATTCAAAGACAATAAGCAATATGAAATTCCAGATGAATGGCTAAAAGGCAAAAATATGCTGCGTGATACAAAAGTATCTTTCCCAGTAGAACTCGCTGGAAAAACTTACTATTCTCATATGTATGATCTAGATGTTATTGGCTATCACGGAAACAAAAACACATTACATCTATTCGATCTAGATACAGTAGATTCTTCTATCATTACTGATTCCATCAATTTTGATAAAACAGATATTGCTAAGAACCTGACATTATTCTTATATCCAGATGACAGTGATGATGCTGGCAGAAAGCTAAGAATTTATCAGCAGTACTTCATGGTATCAAATGCTGCACAGCTCATTCTAAAGGAAGAAAAAGAAAAAGGACATGATCTCAAGGATCTTGACAAGCATGTTGCAATCCAGATCAACGATACACATCCTTCCATGGTCATTCCTGAATTGATTCGTTTATTGATTCTAGAGGGCATTCCAATGAAGACTGCCGCAAATATCGTATCCAATACTTGTGCATATACAAACCATACAATTCTTGCGGAAGCATTAGAAAAGTGGCCACAAGATTATCTGCTGGAAGTTGTTCCTCAACTCATGCCTATTATTGAAGGCTTAGATTATGTCGTTAACGTTGCATTCCACGACGATAAAGAACTAAGTATTATGGATAGTGAGAATCGTGTACACATGGCAAAGATGGATATGCACTTCTCACATTCCATTAATGGCGTTGCCGCATTACATACAGAAATCTTAAAGCATCAGGAACTCAAGCCATTCTATGATATCTATTCCGACAAATTCAATAATAAAACAAACGGAATTACATTCCGTAGATGGATCATGCACTGCAATCCAGAACTTGCTCATTTATTAGATGAAACAATCGGAAATGAATGGAGAGAAGATGAAAGCAAGCTAGAAACATTGCTTTCTCACTATGATGATGAAGAATTCCTAGGCAAAGCAGAACAGATCAAATACAACAACAAAGTTCGTTTTGCCAAGATGATCAAGAAAACACAGAATATTGATATTGATCCAAACTCCATTGTTGATATTCAAGTAAAGAGAATGCATGAATACAAGCGTCAGCAAATGAATGCTTTATGGCTTATTCATAAATATCTATCCATCAAGAATGGAGAAACACCTGCACGTCCACTCACAGTTGTATTCGGTGGAAAAGCTGCTCCAGCATACTATCAGGCAAAATGTGTTATTCACTTGATTCTTTGCCTGCAAGAATTGATCAATAACGATCCAGAAGTCAGCAAATACCTCAAGGTTGTTATGATTGAAAACTATAACGTTTCAAAATCTGAAATTGCGATTCCAGCAGCAGATATTTCTGAACAGATTTCCCTTGCTTCCAAAGAAGCTTCAGGTACAGGCAACATGAAATTCATGTTAAACGGTGCACTGACACTCGGCACATTAGATGGAGCAAATGTTGAAATCAAAGATCTCGTTGGAGAAGAAAATATCTATACATTTGGAAAACTTTCAGATGATGTCATCGCACTCTATAACACATCCAGCTATCATGCATCTGAATACTACAATGGTTCTGCATTGATCAAAGAAGCTGTAGATTTCATCACAAGCAAAGAAATTCTCAAGCTTGGAGATAAGAAAATGCTGACAGATCTGCAAGATAACCTCATCAATAAAGACTGGTTCATGACACTTCTTGATTTGGAAGATTACTGCAGAGTCAAAGAAACAATGCTGCAAGATTACGAAAACCGTGACAGGTGGAAAAGAAAATCTCTAGTAAATATCGCAAAAGCAGGCTTCTTCTCTTCAGATAGAACAATTAGAGATTATAATAAAGATATCTGGCATTTAAATAAAGGAGAATAAAAATGGTTATTATTGAAATGGATAACGGATCTATGATCAAAATTGAATTAGATCCAACAGCAGCACCTATTACTGTTGCTAATTTTGAAAAGCTTGTAAAAGAAGGCTTCTATGATGGATTGACATTTCATAGAATCATCCCTGGATTCATGATCCAAGGAGGAGATCCAGCTGGAAATGGAACTGGAGGCTCCAAAGAAAATATCAAGGGTGAATTCGCAAGCAATGGTATCAACAATCCTCTCAAACATACACGTGGTGTAATTTCTATGGCACGTGCAATGGATCCTGACTCAGCTTCTTCCCAGTTCTTTATCATGCATGCAGATGCACCACATCTAGATGGCAACTACGCAGCATTCGGTAAAGTTGTAGAAGGCATGGATGTTGTTGATCAGATTGCTCATGAAAAAACAGATTTCCGTGACAAGCCTTTACACAAAGTTGTCATGAAGAAAGTCTACATTGCCTAAAAAACACTAAAAGGAGAGAAATCTCCTTTTTTTGATACAAAAAAGTATCCTGAGATCCTTTGCATTATATTACTTATTCACAGCGTCTTTGAATGTCTTAGATGCTTTAAACTTTGGAGATTCAGAAGCAGGAATTGTAATCTTTTCACCAGTAGATGGGTTTAGAACAGTTCTAGCCTTCTTGCTAACTCTCTCAAATTTACCAAAGCCGTTAATGGATGCTTCTCCACCATCAGCTACGACTGCTGTAATTTCATCAAATACATAATTCACTGCTTCTGCAGCATCCTTCTTTGTCCATCCAAATTTAACTGCGAGATCATCAGCAAGTGTTTTTTTAGTTACTACTTTATTTGTTGCCATATTAATTGGCCTCCTTATGCTTTGATTTTACTATATCTCATCTACATTTCAATGTTTTACACGAACATATTTCCGTATATTTATATGCTTTCACACTTTTTACATAAAACATTTCAGAATTTCCTGTCTTTTCTTATCACATAATTTTCATTTTCTTAAAATTGTATTTTCTAGCTTTCTGACTAAATATATCTTATGATTATAACCATGGCTAAAAAAATACTTAGATTATTACTATGCATTGGATTTGTGTGCTTTTCTTTTATTCCTTGCACAAAAATATACGCTTTTGAAAATACTGTTCTAGATAACATAAGTGCAACATTCGCAATTGTAATTGATCGCGATACAAACCAGATACTTGCTGAAAAAGATGCTGACACGAAAATGTATCCAGCATCCATGACAAAAATGATGACAGCAATTATCGCAATCGAAAATCTTACTGATTTAAATCAACAGATTACAATCACACAAGATATGATTGCAGGTCTTATAGAACAAAATGCTTCTTTAGCTGGTTTTAAAGTTGGAGACACCCCAACTGTACAAGATATTCTGTATGGCATTGCTTTACCGTCTGGAGCAGACGCAACAAATGCAGCTGCATTTACAATCAGCGGAAGTATTGAAGCATATGTTGATCTGATGAACGAAAAGGCACAAGCCATTGGTATGACAAATACACATTTTGTGAATACAACAGGTTTACACGATGAAAATCATTACTCCACTGCTAGAGATATGGCAAAGCTATTACAGTATTGTCTAAACAACGACACATTCAAAACAATCTTCTCAACACATACATACACCACTTCTCCATTAGCTTCATCCCCACTTGGCATTGAGCTGAATAGTACGATTTTTACAGCTGCTCAAAAAAATGGCTATGCGCTTCCTGGATTGATTGGCGGTAAAACTGGATTCACATACCCGGCAGGCCATTGCCTGGCTTCGTGGGAAGATATCAATGATATGCATTTAATCACAGTGGTCGCAAATGCAGATGCATATGCGCCTGCTTCTCCACATGTCAAAGATACAGATTCTATTTTAAATCAATTACAGTCATGGAATCGCATTGCAGCACTATCAACACAAAGTGTTGTATCCACAGTCAAAGTTAAACATATATTTGCTGAAGATGATACTATTGAAGTCAAATCACCAATTGACTTCAACTATGACCTTCCACAAGACATTCAGCCAGAAGTAACATGCACACTTCCACAGACAATTTTCAGCGCGAATACTTCACAGAATCTCGAAGGAGATCTCACAATCAGCTACAATGGTGAAATCTTCTACACCACAAAACTCATGGTAAAGATTCCAAAAGAATCTCATCTTCTAGATCGTATTGCACTTTGGTTTCAGAAAGTATTTTAAAAGAGGTTTTCATTCAACCTCTTTTCTTTTGGATATTTTTCCATTTTGTTTTTTTTATGAAATAGATACGAATACTTTCAGGCAAGAATCTAACAATTCGATTCATTACACCTGGAATGATAAAACATTTCTTTTTCATATGTTTGATTGTATACGCAACAACCTTATCGCTCTTCATCGCATGCATTGGTGCTTTCACACCACTTTTGCGATAGAAATCCGTTGCCACAGGACCAGGAAGCAGGCAATAAATACGAACGCCATATTCTTTTGCTTCTTCATAGACTGCACGTGTATATGAAGCTACAAATGTTTTGGATGCATAGTAACCCGCAATGTATGGTCCTGGTTGAAAAGCACCTGTAGAAGATACATTTAAAATAACACCATCATGTCGTTTCTTCATATCTAGAAAGAAAAGTTTTGTTAATGACATTAGTGTCATGTCATTCAACATGACCATCTTTTCTTCTTTCTCAATATCAATCTTCCAGAATCTTTCTGTATATCCACACCCTGCATTATTAATCAGAATATCTATATTTTCATCCTTGACTTGTTCATAAAGAGTACTTGCTGAATTCTGTAGCGAAAGATCCATACATATCATATTTACAGCATTATGGTATTTATTTTCTAAAGTATTCTTGATATCAATCAGTTTCATGCGGTTTCTAGCTACTAGAAACACTTCACTTCCAATGGAAGAATAATATTCAGCAAATGCATATCCAATGCCTTCACTGCCACCAGTAATCAATACTTTCTGCATATCACTTCATTTTTTCATCAATGTCATCTGCAATCCATTTTCCAGAAACAAATGCCCATGTATTCGAAATGCCTTCTTGTGTATTCAAGTAATCTGCAGCACTGCCAATCACATATACAGAATCTAGTGATGTATCAGAACCAGTTTTCACTGGATGTAAAGATGTATCCACACAAATTCCTCCTGTCACATCTACAATGCCACAACAAAGCTTCACACAATAAACATCCCCATCAAATGACTGCTCTTCACGCATCACCATATTGTGTTGTGCAATGGAGTCTACAACTCCCTCATAAGATATTCCATTCATATTACACAATGTTTGTAAATCTTCTGCAGAAGAAAAACATTCATTTTCATCTTCTTCTAATTGCTTTATATGTTCTGAATCAAAAGTACCACTTTCTAGAATTGCCGCTTTCCACTTTTTATATACTGAAGCATTCATCATCAAATAAGAATCACCTTTTAATGCACTAGAAAGATCTTCACGAGATTGTGCTAAATCAATCCATTTTCCATCTTGATCAACAAGAAGAATTTCTTTTTCCTTCATTTTTTGGTCAGCATAATATGTATCTATATACTGATCAGATAATGATACACAAAGATTAGAAACCATCGGTTCAATTCGACTCACTTGATATTCATCATTTTTGAAAATTGTATACAGATCCCCTTCATTGTACGGATTCACAGCTTCAGAAGAATCTTCAATTGCACTTCCACTCGCAATCACTACATATTTAGACTGAATATGATAAATCTTTCCATCAGAATCTATTGCAGAAACACCATTAACGTTTTCACCATCTTTTTTTAAACCCGTTACACATGTATTCAACAATACCTCTGCACCACTCACTTCTGTTTCTTTTTCCAGAAGTTCACCAATATTAGAATTTTCTGGTGCATATTCTTTCAATACATCTGTATCATATTGACTGCTGGAAAGATATTCATCTGAAAATTGAACACCAAGATCTTTTTTCTGCCATGTAACTGTATCTAATAAATGGTCTTGAATAAGATCATTCATATTTGTAAATGTTGCATCTTCATCCACGTACAATTGAGAATAATTCCCACCATATTTTGTGATTCCACCTAAACGATCACTTTTCTCTACCAGAACACATTGATAGCCAAGCTGCTGAAGACGCAATGTTGTAACCATGCCAGATAATCCGCCGCCTGCGACAACAACATCACAATTCTTTTCAACTTCTTTTTGCTTATGTTCTACTTTCTCATTTACTTTCCATTCACTGACATCACCATGTGCATCTTTAATTGTTTTTTCAACAGCACTGATAATTGCGTTTGAAGTAACCGTTGCGCCAGTGATCGTATCAACATTCAATGACTGTTCATCATGAATATATTTAGGAATGTAATGTAAAGCACTATCTGCCCAAGTCTTTGTTTCATTAGAGTCAACAACTTCAACACTGGTAATAGAACCATTTGAAAAAGTTACTTCCACAGTCAATGAAGGCTGATACCCTTCCACTTCAGCTGTATATGTACCATCTTTAATATTTTTCTCACTCTTATTTTGACATGCACCTAATGTTGTGCACATAGAAAATACTAAGATTGATTTCCATAATTTTGTTATTTTCATACTCATAAAAGTATAGCATTATTTACAAAAGAAAAAAAAAGATACTTTACGCTTTTTTGAATTGCGCAAAGTATCTTTCTAAATACATCTTATTTGCCACTGCAATCGTAATGTTATTCAATGCGGTTTCTTCATTTGCTGAAAAATCACAAGACGCAGAAGAAGTCTCTTTATAGCCATGCACTGTATCCTGCATTTTCTTCGCAAATACTGCATATGCTTCTTCAATGGTTGAAAGCGTAGTTCTTTCCTGCAGACAAATACGAATATATTCCATCGATAACACATTCTTCGCAATCGCAATAAAGAATAACACCGCAATCTGATCCCTGCTGTACATTTTTTTATGTGGATTCGAAACAAGCTTACTCTTCACATAATTACTTACCATTGAATTCGTAATTTTCATTTCTTCAAAATTGCAAAAGAAACTATTAATATATTTCACAACTTGTTCAAGATATAATCCAACATCTGGAATTTCTGTATAAGCAGGTAAATGAAAATCCTGCATTGCCTGAATATTTTTTTCTTTTCTCATAGTATTAGTATAAATAGATTTTATAAACTGTGCAATAGAACTATAGTTATCTCTTGACAAGTTTTTCAAAAACTTCTAGTATACTTATAGAGGTTATTGAAAAACCGATAAAAAGTTAATGGAAAGGAGAAATTATGACAGTTTTACAAAATAACACATCCTTTATGGATGAAAAATTATTTACCGTCAAAGAACCAATGAGTGCCTTAACACATTTAATTGGTGCTGTCTGCAGTATCTTTGCAATGCCAGTTCTTTTAATCCATGCCAGTCTTTATCACGCATCAAAACTTGATCTTATTGCGTATATGATTTTCATGATCAGTATGATTCTTTTATACAGTGCAAGTACGGTATACCATTCATTCAGTATTTCTCCTAAAGTAAATAAAGCATTAAAGAAAATTGACCACATGATGATCTTCATTATGATTGCTGGATCATATACACCGGTTGCTTTAATTGCAATTGGAGGATTCAAAGGAACGTTACTATTCATCACAATCTGGTCATTAGCAATCCTTGGAATGATATTTAAATTCTGCTTTGTTACATGTCCAAAATGGGTATCTTCTGTTATCTATACATGTATGGGCTGGACATGTATCTTCTTTATGAAAGATATTATCAATTGCATTCCACTTTCAGGATTTTTATGGCTGCTGGCAGGAGGTATCCTGTATTCCATTGGTGCAATTGTTTATGCCATGAAACTATCAATTTTTAAAAAACCAATCCATGGATTTGGAAATCACGAAATATTCCACTGCTTTATATTAGCAGGCAGTTTATGCCATTTTATATTCATGTATCACTATCTCGTATTATTAATGTAACTGAAACAAGTATCTAGCTATCTAGATACTTGTTTCAGTTTGGCAGTGTTTCTTTATATTCTGTATATTTTTCATTCACTTTTTGTTCATATGCAGTGTAGGCTTCTTCTAATGTTTCGTATTTTGTTCCAGTCAAATATTTTTTGAATCCATTGTCATTCCAGATATGATCAACAATCGCAACATATTCTTCCCCTTTTTTTGTAATTCTTTGTGCTGTAACTGTTTCTGATACAAAGGATCCACCCGAAGCACGACTGATAATCACAGGAATCTTAACACCGGCTCCTACTGCATTTGTATCTACGGACGTCCAGAATAAATACCTGCCAGATTCATCAGTAGGACTTCCAAGGTATGCCCACGTTCCATGGTTCATTAAACTTGTATCTCCAATTTGTTTTTCTACAGCTTTGACCATAGTAGAATCTGGACATTTCGAATCTATTTCAAATCTTGTTACACCCTGTGTAGTTAAATTTGCTAATACATTTGTATTATTTAAATTACTATGAAGATTTTCTTTCATATCAACTTTAGTGTTCGATGTACTTCCATCACTTTTCTTCCAATGCAGAATCACACCAACATCTGGATCATAAGATACTTCACACACGCCTCCAGCAACTGGATTCCCTTTCCAGTTCGCTAGATCACCATCATTTTTAGAATGCATAATACCGCCAATCGTAATTGTATCTACAGATTGCCATCCATCTTTCTTCTGTTTTAAAGAAACGACTTTTACAAATTTTTCATCATTTTCATGCATTGCTTTTTCACTCACTTCGACATACGCTGCACGCACATTAGAAATATCTGTTGCTTCTCTGCTTTTTTCCAATTGATTCTGAAAAACAGGAATCATTATCGCTACAAGTACAGAAATAATTGCGACAACTACTAAAAGTTCCGCAAGAGTAAATCCGCTTCTTGTATTTTTCCTTTTATTTGCATGATTTTCACAAGCATTCATACTATTGATTATAAAGAAATCCATGCAATTAAGTAAGAACCTACCGGTTTCATTATATTTATTTTCGTATTAGTGAATGTTCAAAAAGTAATAGCCTGTGTCAATAATGTCTGATACATTTCTTTCTTTTCTTTCCTGCAGCACAAATAAAACGTACATTTTGCATTTTTTTCCATCAATTGGAATATATACTCTAGACTCATTTTCATGTCCATATTTCAATGTAATATTTGATGCAAATGATGGAATTGTACTAGAAATAACGATTTGTGAGAGTGCATCGATCGAATCTTGTAAAAGATATTTCGAATCAGGCATATTCTCTTCTACAATATGCTTCCAGATTCCTATATCATCTGCCATAACAAAAGTTGTTCCATTTAGTTTTTCATATGTTAATGATTGAAGCTTTGTATAAGGATGTTTATATGGAACAGATACAAACAATTCCTCTGTACAAAGTTCTTTTGAATATACATCGACATCTTTTACTTCTTTACTTGTCACAATCAAATCATATTTTTTAGAACGAAGACCTTCTAGAAGCAATGCATTTGATTGTAAAGGTAAATTAGATAGAACACCAAAATCTCCATGACGAAAAACATCATTCAAAACCATTCTTGGTCCTGGTGCACAAAAGCCAATAGCAACAGTTGCATTTAAACGTACCTGTTCCATCATTTCTCTTTCTTCATTTAAGATTCTTTCTGCATACTTTGCGGCCAGAATTCCATTTTCATTCAGCGTCATACGATTTGATTTTCGTATAAATAATGGCGTACCAAATTCTCGTTCAATTTTTTGCATGCTTCTTGTCAATGTTGGCTGTGTCATATGCAAATGCTTCGCAGCCTGATTCAACGTTTCATATTGATACACCGCATATAATTGTTCTAAAAGATAGATTTCGATCATATCCATTCTCCGTTATACGTCTCAAGTATAGCATAATTCACAAGATTCATTATTTTTTATCAAAACCACACTGTATATTAAATGTAGAAACAGGAGGATTCATACATGAATTACAGGCGATTAAACACAAACGCAAACCTTCCACAAGTTATCTTTGGTGTATTTCAGATTACAGATCATGATGAATGTGTCAATTGTGTATACAATGCCATCAAAGCTGGTTATCGTGTCATTGATACAGCAGCTTCTTACGGAAATGAAAAAGCAACTGGTGAAGCCATCCAAAAAGCAATTACTGATGGCTTCGTCACACGAGAAGAACTCTTCATCATTTCAAAAATGTGGGTACAAGATATGAAGAACTATGAAACTGCTAAAAAAGCAATTACAACATCATTAAATCAATTAGGTTTAACATATCTTGATCTATATCTTGAACATCAGGCAATGGGAAATTATTTTGAAGCTTATAGAGCTATGGAAGATTCTTACAAAGAAGGCATCCTAAAAGCAATTGGCGTTTCTAATTTCTTTCCCGCAACACTTGCAAATTTCTGCGAAAATGTTGAGATCATACCAGCTGTCAATCAGATTGAACTTCATCCATTCTTTGCACAGGAACTGGCATTAAAAACAATGGACCATTATGGTGTTGTTCCACAGGCCTGGGCTGCTTTAGCAGAAGGAAAGCATGGAATTTTCCAAGATAAAGATCTTGTTGAAATTGTGGAAAAATATGGTAAATCTAGTGCACAGATTGCATTAAGATGGAATATTCAAAGAGGTGTCTGCGTAACAGTAAAAAGCACAAAAGTAGAAAGAATGAAAGAAAACATGGACATCTTTGATTTCTCTTTGACAGAAGAAGAAATGAATCGTATTTCTAAAAAAAGCTTAGATCATTCAGAAATCATCAATCACTTTGATCCAGAACTAGTAGCATTCTTAAATCACAGAAATATTCATGACTAAAAGGAGAACAACATGGAATTCTTTACATTAAACAATGGCATGCAAATGCCAAAAAGTGGACTCGGAACATTTTTACTCACACCAAAAGAAGCATATGATTCAACATTGACAGCTTTAAAGTGTGGTGTTAGACATATCGATACTGCAAATGGATATATGAATGAAAAAGCTGTTGGACGTGCAATCAAAGACAGTGGTATTGATCGTTCAGAAATATTTGTTACCACAAAACTCTGGCCATCTGTATATAGTGATGAAAATGCAATTTCTGATACTTTGACAAGACTTCAATTAGACTATGTTGATATGTTGATTCTTCATCAGCCAGCATGTGATTACATCCATGCATATCAAATGATGGAAAAAGCATATAAAAATGGAAAAGTAAAAGCTCTCGGTCTATCAAATTTCAGTGAAGAAAAAATACAGGAAATCCTGGATATCGCACAAATCAAGCCACAGCTGCTCACTGTAGAATGTCATCCATACTATGTACAAAAAAAGTTAAGAGAATATCTTGCGCCTTACAAAATCATCATTGAAGCCTGGTATCCATTAGGACATGGTGATCATGCGATGATGGATGAACCTGTATTCACAAAATTAGCAGAAAAATATCATAAAACGCCAGTACAAATCATTTTAAGATGGCATACACAATATGGAACAAGTGTGATTCCAGGTTCTAAAACACCATCTCATATTGAAGAAAACAATGCAATTTATGATTTCACATTAACAGAAGAAGAGATGAAGGAAATTGATGCATTAGACTGTGGAAAACATTACTATACACAAACACAAGAATTATTAGACAAATACGCATCTATGGCACCAGATTTCAATGGACAAGACGATGGAAAAGAATAGAATTTTAAAAGTATCTGAAAGCTTCTGGGAAGCAATGGAAGCAAGCGATGAAGCAGGCATGAGAAAATATGCACATCCAAACTGCAATTTTGTACACATTGGTATTACATGTGATTTAGAAAAAGAAATCACATTTTACACAAGTGGTGCATTTCAGCCAACAAAATTAGTATTTCACAAAAAAGACGTTCATATCTTCCAAAATACTGCGATTGTGATTACAGATTGTGATTATAGTTTACTCTTAGACGGAAAAGAAACAACACATCACTTCGCAGTTACAGAAGTTTATGATGACAATTACAAATTAGTGCAATTCACATTTACTGCTTTGATTTATTAATAAAAATGCCAAGAAAACGCTTCTTGGCATTTTTATTCTCTTCTTTTACAGACATTCCATTTACACCCAATAATGTTTATAATGATGTTGTAAAAAATACGCAAGTTTCTTGCCTTTCATTAACCATCATTTCTTACATTTAAACAAATATTTCACGTATGCATGAACTTGCAAAAAATGGAGGATAAAATTTATGAAGTATAACGTAACATCTGCAGAAGCATCAAAACTTCTAAAAAAGATCATGGATGAAGAGAATATTGCTTTAAACAATGAACGTCAAAGCAGTACTTTTAACGCATCCCTTGCGGAAGATATTGAGTCTGTTCGTCCAGATTACAACTATGAAGAGACTAAAAAATCTCTAGAAAGCTGTGATGAAAAGATCAGAATTCTAAAACATGCCATCAATTGCTTCAATACAACGACACTTGTTGGTGATACAGGCATGACAATTGATCAGGTCCTAGTGTATATTCCACAACTAACAGAAATGAAAAATCGCTTGTTTGATATGCAGTCACGCTTACCAAAACAAAGAGTTTCAGTTGGAGGTATTGGAAATAATACAGTCATTGACTATCTCTATACAAACTATTCTGTTGAACAGGCACAAGATGACTACACAAAAGTATCTGATGAACTAAGAAATATTCAAACTGCTTTAGATGTAGTCAATACAACAGTAAAAATGGAATTTGAATTACCAGAATAATTTCTGTTCTTTCCGTCTATCACTGTCAAAAAAACTTTTAAATGGAAATATGCTCAAGAAAATGTATATGGTTTAAGTATTCAGAGCATCATTGTTATTCTTTTTGTTATTGCTTATTGATCAATGTATAAGGTAAACATCATACAGGAGCCTTTTGGCAAACACACACAATTGACAGGATAGTAAAAACTAAGATGTCCTTTTTGAATATCTTTCCATAGTCAAGTTCGGTTAAAGACTATGGGCTCAAGCAAACGAATCGACCAGCAGTGAACTGGTCTTTTCTTTTTCTTCGATGTATGAAATATAACAAAAGATATAAAAATGGAACTATTACCGCAGTTCCATTTTTCAATGCCTAGGCTGTTTGACTTTTTCTTTCATTCTATGTACTCCTTAGCGCACAATATTATGCCCAAGGATCACTTTCCTTTGGAATTCGAATTCCTGTTAAAAGCTGCTGTTCACACAAAAACCATTGTCCTGTAGAAGGTTTATTACGCAGTTTCAATGGTCTTGGGCTATCTGCTCCACTGCAAGCAACATACAAAGTTAAATATCCTTCTTCAAATTGGCTTCTGCTGTAAGCATTCTCAGATACTACAACGCGATAAGGCAATGCTGGTGTATAGTTATTTTCATAAGTCGCTCCAACAAAATAAGAACGCATCAGATATTCTTTTCCACGGAAACGATCCTTAATAAATTGTTTGTCTATACCATTTAGTGGTTTTGGACCACGTAAATAATCAAGCATGTTTTCCGTCTCTGATGGATTTTCAGGATACAACGCTAATACTGCTACAACAAGTGCAGCAACCTCCTCTGGTTTTGTTAGATCTGCTTGTGGCATTGCTTTTAATTCTTCTACTGTTTTGGGAAGTTTTTCTAATGTAATCTCACGCATCTTTTGTCTCCTTTCAATTTTTATTTTCTACAGATTATCATTTCAAACAAGAATATGACTTTCTAAAAATATATTGCTTCCTCTGATCCATCTGTAAAATACATCAAAGAGTCTTGACCGTCTTTGATAAATGTTGCTTCTAGAACACAATCACTTCCATTACCTTCTATCATTCTCATATCAGTAACGATTCCACCTCTATACGGAAATGTTATTGATATTTTCATTTCAGCATCATATGGATCTGCTTTAAATTCAACATTGTTTTTTCTTCTGCCATTCACACGAAGTTCCATCATATCTTCAAATATGATTTCAATATCCGCATATTGACCAGTTCCTTTCAGTTTGCTGCCACGCAAATGATCCATCCAGGAATATGGTTCAATTTTGTTTTCCTGTGTTTCACCGTTGATAGACAGAGGTAAATCATTCTCTATATTTTTGGAATTTTCTACAAATGCAATCTCACAATCTTCCGGAAAACTTGAATACAACGTTTCTGGATATCCATCTTTCTCTTCAATTATTGTTTCTGCATAATAATCTGGACTATTTCCTGTAAATTGAACATTTTTTAAAGCAGCACATTCATAAAATGAACCACTGCCAATACTAACAAGCTTTGCATTCTGATTTCCAAAATGCACAGAAGATATCTTTGTTTTTTGAAAAGCATTCGGACCAATCACATAAGCACTATCAGGAATCAATAAATCACCACATAACGCTTCACAGTCAACAAAAGCATCTTCTTTGATATTCAGTAAAGATTCAGGAAGTTTTATATGTTTTATTTTTTTACAATTTTCAAAACTGCGTTCTCCAACGGAAAGCAATGAATCTGGAAGGTTCAAATCACCTTCTAAAGAAATACAGTGTCTAAATGCATCATTTCCAATAATTAACAAATGCTCTGGTAAACCAATATTTTTTAATGCCGTGCAATCACCAAAAGCACCTTCAGAAATATACTTTAATGCACCTGGGAAAGTTACACTTTCTAAGTCTGTACAATACGCAAATGCATACGATGGAATTGTTTCCATCAATTCCGGAATCACAAGACTTCCCATCAGTTTTCTACAAGAAGAAAATGCATATATTCCCATTTTCTTAAGAGATTTTGATAACACTAATTTCCCATCAAAACCACAATTCCAAAAAGCATATGCTCCAATCTCTTCGATAGAATCAGGAACAATTAAATCACCTTTCAAATTCTCACAGCTATTAAAACAGCTTTCAGGAATCGTCTTTAAAGACGTTGAAAGTTTCAATTCTCCATCCAGTCCACTACATTGTGCGAATGCATAATCTCCTATACTTCCTACACAATCAGGAATGATCAGATTACCACGCAATCCAACACATCCCTTAAAAGCAGCTCTGCCAATTTCTAAAACACTTTCTGGAATATGTAATTCATCCTGAAATGCACAATCATAAAATGCATTTTCTCCAATGGATAACAAACCTTCTGGTAATTGCAGATTACCATTCATTTTTTTACATCCCCGAAAAGCGTAATCATCAATTCTTTTAACATTCTCAGGGATAATTAAATTACCTTCTAGATTACCGCAATCATAGAATGCAAATTCTTCAATTGTTTCTAAAGTTGAAGGAAGTTTTAATTTTCCTCGAAGTTCAGAATGACCATAAAACGCTGATTGTGAAATGGAAGTAATCCCTTCTTCTAACACAAGTGTTTGAATTTCATATTCATTCCAGTAAAACTTTGGTACATTCATTGCACCACTGCCAGAAATTGTTAATGTTTTCTTTTTTTGATCGTATGTCCAGTTTAACTGATCTCCACATTGACCAGAAGATTCTAATTTTTTTTGTTGAAAAATACCTGTACAAGAAGTCATCATCATACATACAATTCCAATACATAAAACATTCAACACAACCAATGTCATTAAGTTAAGGCATTGAACCAATTGAATCTCTAAAGTGCACTGCCCATCAACTTGCGTAGTGCTTTTTTTCGGCTATCCGAAATTTGTGGTTGAATTTCCCAATGTTCATCAGATAGTCAACAAAGTGTTTGGTCGCAATCCTTGGTTGAAAGCCAAAAGTATGCTACAATATTTTTGTAAGAAAAATTCGTTCGTAAGCCGGTTGGCCAGAGAACGTTTTTTTGTTACAATATATGTATAGAAAGAACTTGTTCAAGCCGACTGTGGCAATGGCAGGTTCTTTTTCTATTTGAGAGGACTTGTCATATCTGGCAAATCCTCTTTTTCTTTTTTTTCAGATATAAGGAGGATACAAAAGATGGAAATAGAAGAAAAAGCAAATATCCGATACAAGGATTCGTTATTCGTATTTCTTTTCGGAAGCGAGAAGAGAAAAAAGTACACGCTGTCCTTGTACAATGCTCTCAACGGAACAAACTACACTGATCCAGATGAGCTGGAAATCAACACAATCGAGAATATTGTGTATATCAAAATGCATAATGATGTATCGTTTATGCTGAAGGCAGAAATCTGGCTGTTTGAACAACAGTCAACAAAAAATCCAAACATGCCATACAGAATGCTGGAATATATCCACGCTCTGTACCAGAGAATTATTGAAAGCAAAGGGTATTCAAAATATGATGATACTATGTTTACTCTGCCTGCTCCACATTTTGTAGTTTTGTACAACGGAGCAGAGAATGCACCTGAATATGAAGTACAAAAACTAAGCGATATGTATGAAGATGGCGAACAGGGAGAATTGGATTTGCTCGTTCGGGTGTATAATATTAATAGAAAATACAACGACGATCTCAAAAAGAGCTGCAGTGTACTTTCAGAATACATGTGGCTTGTTGAAGAAATTCGTCGCAGAACAAAGGGATGTGGAACAGATTTCAAAGCAGTTGGCAAAGTAATCAGTAAAGTTTTGGATAAAATGCCAGACAGCTTTGAAATCAAACCAATCCTGATGGCTGAGAAAGAAGAGGTGCTTGGCATGATTTTCGAAGAGTACAATGAACAAAAAGCAATGGAAGCTGCAAAAGAACATGCAGAAAAACGCTTCAATGAAGGTGTTGAGCAAGGTATTGAACAAGGAAAAATCAAAGGTGCTATTGAAAAGCAGAACAGTTTAATCAAACGTATGTTTGAGAAAAATATGACTGCAGAAGAAATTGCAGATATAACTTGTCTGCAAATTGAAGAAGTTCAGAAAATTCTGAATAACATTACCAAGTAGCAAAAACTCTCAGATTACGTCTGGGAGTCTTTTTTTATGATGTTTATAAAAAGATAGCTGTCAAAAACAAATATCCCCATCAGAACGAGTATATTTATTTCCCATTTTTGTTTTTCGTGTCGCTCATATATTTCTCAACAGTGCTATAATATAGACATATTTTTACCCAGGAGGACAAAATATGCTGTCAATCAATCAGCTTATGAAATATTTGAGAAACCATCATCAGATTTCTGTTAAAAGCAATCAAGCTCAATCACTACGAAACATTGGCTACTATCATGGATATAAAGGATACCGCTTCATCCGCACTCCAAACCAACGTATTCCTTTTTCCTCACTTGATGAGGTCATAGCGTTAAATAAATTTGATATGCAGCTGAAGACTTTGATTTATCCAAAAGTAATGTTCATTGAAAACGCACTGAAAAGTTATGTGATTGAAGCCGTGCTTCAAGACAGCAAATCAGAAAATCTTGATGTTGTTTTTAATAAATCCATTACTGCTTATCAGTCCTACACTCCTGGAAGCCCACAGTACCACAATCAATATGCAAAGCGGATGACCCTCAAGGGAAAAATCAATAATGCACTTTTGCGTGATTACTCACATCAGAAACAAACTGTCAACCATTTTTTTGATACTGACCGGCCAATTCCTATTTGGGCTGTTTTTGAATCACTGACGTTGGGAGAGTTTGGAACTTTTTTCGCCTGCTCAAATGCAAATGTCAAATTAAAGATTTCGCACATCCTTCACTTGCCAAGCAATCTGGATTCAGATGGAAAAATCAGCGAATACATGATTTACACTATCAAGGATTTACGAAATGCTGTTGCACATAACAACACCGTCTTTGATACTCGTTTTCAGACAATTACAATAAACAAACGCCTTATTTCGCTTCTTGAAACAGAAGTAGGCATTACAGGTCTTGACTTCAAATACATTGACGCCTACATAATCCTGATTACTTACATATTACGAAAGATGGGGGAAACTAAGACGGCCTGTAAGCAATTTGTGAGTTCCTTTATTGATTGCACAGACTTATTAAGAATTCAGATTTCGCCCAACATTCGCAATCAGATTTTGGGAACCCAGCAGCACGCACACTTAAACCAGCTTCAAAATTTCATCAGCAATTCTTAAAACCTCTTGCATAATTTCTTCCCACGTGGTATATTATAGATACGAATTGCGGTGGTCGTCTTCGGACAACACCTTGAAAGAGCCTGATGCGTCGGGCTCTTTTTTTCGGATGCCCTTTTTTCTGCAATGAAATATTTTTCTCAGATATGAACAAATCATTCATATTTACG
>OLNY01000718.1_pt1 | contig 29355 bp, 34 predicted proteins | sample 1671981 | NCBI WGS metagenome assembly OLNY01 (sample SAMEA3136632, study PRJEB25190) | human gut metagenome | biome: human gut; feature: human-associated habitat; material: faeces | place: Austria | collected 2013
CTATTGACAAAAATTCTGAAACATGGTTAGCACATTGCTATAACCATCATGACACGAATAATGATATAGAGGAATTTATCTTTATGTATAAATCAAATCCGATACACGTTCAAGCAATAAAGAGTATTCATGAACAACAAGTTTGTTGGAAAATAACACGTATTGATTTCCCGAAAGGATTGCTAAACGATAAAGAACACCTTCAAATTTTGTTAACTGACGCGTTCAAAGCTTACAACATATCCGGATGGCCTGGCGAAGAAAGTGGACAGACTAAGGTAATATATGGCTATGAGCAAGGAGGTGTATTGTAATGTTGACGTTATTGGAATAATATCTCCAGATCATAGTCTTCAAATCTTTCATAGTGTAGTTCTCCGGCTTGTCTTCGCGGCTGTAGAACAACTCTTCTTTCATCTGCTGCTGCCTTGATGCCAATCTCCTTTGCGAGCTTTATTGCCTGCTTTTTAAACTCTTCATCATATTATTTTCCTGTTCCCATTGATAACACACTCCTTTGTTTTTATTATACTTTGATTGTTTTGTATGTGTCAAGTTTTATTATACGGGATTATTTCTTGTTTCAAAAGGATAGCTTTCACCGAGGTTCGCACCCACGCCCTGAAAGTACAGCCCCTCCCAACCGGGGAGCGTTACGAACAACGCATAGGGTTCAGAGCCGTCATAGCTTTCGGGGATATAGCTTGAAAAATGGATATCGCCCTGTGTATCGGAATGCAGCACATTATCCACGATAAAGCCGTCTTTTTCCTGTGTACCGAATTCAATGTTTCCATTCAAAAGCTCACGTTTCATCAGGCGGAGATCAAACACATCCATCGCTCATCATGGTTCAGGTCGTAGTCATTGCCGTATGCATTTTTTGCCTTGGTCAGCAGCCAGTTCTGTAAATTGGCAGGCTCACGCTTTGTGGGGATCGTTCCCTAAAACTGCTCCTCCCAGAAGTTCACAGCATCGTAGATCCACCCCTCAGCGACTGTTCCCGTGCCGAGTCCGAAGCCGTGCGGAAGTCCCTCATAGGCATGGAACTCCGTGGGGATACCATAGCTTTCAAGGGTATTCAGGCGGCTCTGCATCGTTTTCCAATTTGCAATACCGTCACTCGTTCCCACGCAAACATAAGTCGGAGCGTCCGCCTTTGAAGTGTAGGTGTAGCCCGTGTACTGCATGATGACCGCACCTGCCTGTCCGATGTCAGTGCGACCTGTGAGCTGCTGCAAATAGTCCGCATTACCAAGCGTTGCCGCCATTCTTGCACCTGCCGAGCCGCCCCATAAAGAATAATCATCAGGATCGACTTTCAGCGTGTCGGCATTGTCATGAATAAACTCGATCGCCCTCGCAAGGTCATCATAGGGAGCATCGGGACGGTAGATTAGTGCAAAGGCATTATAGCCCATTTTTGACAGTTCAAGAGCATGAGGAAAGCTGTCGTGCATCGCCCCCACATAGGCAAATCCGCCGCCTGCATTGCACACAGCAAATTTCGCATTGTCCTCACCCTTGAAGAAGAAAAGTCCCGTGTCACGCAGACTGCTATCCGCCTGCATTTCCTCCTCGGTGTAGATGTTGTAAAATATCTGCTGACCGCTTTCTGCGGCGTTTTTCAGGTAATTGACGATCTCAACGGTCTTTTCGGGCTTGATATAATTGTACCATGTGTAGGTACTGCTTGAACTCACATCTTTCAGTGTCATATCGTCGGAAACAGTCCTGTCCACGGGAAAAAGCAGTCTGCCGAAATCACCGAAAGCTACATTTGCTTTGACCTCTGCGACTGTTGTATTTTCAGTAAAGCTATCTGTCTGCACGTTCTCACCTCCGAAGAACAGCGGCAGAGCGTTGTACATGAACTCACGACAGGAAACATGATCGTGCTGACCGCCCTCACGCTGATAGAAAACATAGTGATCGGTGGTAAACACCTCGCTGCGGGAGAGCATTTCCTCCGCCATGTCAATGGACTGCGACTTCACCGTATCATTCGTGCCTACACCGTGATAGATGAAGAAACCACGCTCGTCAAGGTCGTTGTCCTGAATGAGCTGCTGAATGAAGTCCACGTTTTTTTCGATCTGGAAATCGCCATAGCCTCCATAGTACCAGCACGAACCGCTCATGGGCAGGAAGTAGCGGATATAGTCGGAATCATAGCAGAATTGCAGCCACGTTGTTACCGAGCCGAGTGAGAATCCGCCGAAGGCTCGGTGGTCACGGCTGGCTTTCAAATCGTCGGGCGAGGTGCTTTCCGCATAGGTGTGGAACTTTCCCTCTACCGCAGGCATCAGGTATTCCTCAAAGTCACGATGAAACTGTCTGAACTCCGCAACAGAGCTGGAAAAGCCCGTGTCTGAATTGTCGTTATAAAATGTGGCGGACACAAATATCGTCGGCGGAATATCGCCCTTAGCGATCATATTGTCCAGCATATCTGTGATGTTTGCATACTCAAAATACTCACCTGCATGACCGCCCCAGCCGTGCATCAAGTAGCAGATGTTGTAGCGTGTTTCGGTGTCGTTTTCATCGTAGCCGTAGGGAAGATAGACGTATGCGGTCTTAGTAATATCGCTCTCGTCACGGACAAAGTCCTTGCTGTCATAAGTGATCTGCGTGACTGTTCCTGACTGTTCGATCGGCTGCAAATATATATCGGGAACGGCGGTACTCATACCCGTCTGGGCGATCTCCTTCACCGTATCTGAACTTACGGCGGCTTTTGGTATCGTCTGCGAGTTTGCTGTGTTTTCCTGCTGTGTTCCGCAGCCTGTCAGAAATGACATCAGTACTGTTCCAAGTAATGCAAAGCGTTTCATAGCGTTCATCTCCTTCGCTCCTTTCTGAAAGATGTGTTGACCGTTTACTGCAAATTCAGACTGTCTACCCATTCTGTAACTTCGGCAGTATCGTAATATTCACTGAACCGCATACCTTCGAGCCAGTTGCCCGTACCTGCCATTTCAGCAAGGTGAACACCGCTGTCGCCAATGCCGTCTGACATTGATGTGCAGAACGGGATAACGTCTTTCCCGCTGAAATCATTATCCATTACAAAATCATTGACCACCCATGAGGCTTCTCTCCACCAGAGGGGATAGCCGATCAGAACAGTATCATAGCTGTCCCAGTTCTCAACAGTCGTGGAAACAAGCTCTGTGTGACGGTTCTCGTCATTATGCTCTGTCACGACTCGGCTCTGCTCATTCGTCCAGTTGAGGTCGTCCTCTGTGTAAATATCCACAGGTTCGATCACAAATACATCTGCCCCAAGCGCATCGGCAACGATCTCTGCGACACCTTTGGTATGCTCCTGAGCCGAATAATAGACTACAAGGATATTACTGTCAGCGGTCTCATCGGTCGTTTCTTCGGGAGCTTTGGTCACAGCATCAGTAGCTTCTGGTGTTTGCTCTGTTTTTGTCGCTTGTGTTGTTTCAGCTTTTGAACCTGTTGTTACCTGACTTCCGCAGCCTGTGAGCAATCCTGCGATCATCAGGAACGGGATCATGATTTTCATTGAATGTTTCATAAGTAATACCTCCGTTTCGGTTTTCTTTACCTATATTATAACAAAACGGAGACCTCATGAGAAGTCTCCGTTTGTTTCTACATATTAACCTTTGGGTTATTACTTATTCAGCTTTTTCACCGCATTCAGGAACCGCTTCACGGTCTTGCTCGGTTTCGGTGCATGAAGCAGACCGAAGGGCATGGAATAGTCCCAGTCCACAGGCAGCGTTTTCAGCAGCGGGTGGACATTCGACCACATATCAATACACATCAGGACATGATCGCTGTTCTCGCAATCGTTGAACACCGAGAGATTGATGAAATCAAATGTCACGATGTTGATCTCAGGGTGTTCTTCCGTGAGCCATTTGCGAAGCCTGTCCGTTTCCTCGTTCCAGCCCTCACGGATCAGCATGATCGACCTGCCGTGCAGGTCTTCCACTGTCAGCCTGTCTTTTTTCGCAAGAGGATCATAGACCGATACTGCACAGCGCATCGGTACATCTGCTACGAACTGCGCCGCACACTGCCAGTGTTTCAGTGCTCGTTCATCATAAACTCCGCATACGATGTCAATGTTCTTTCCCATGTTTTTGAGTATCTCTCTTGCGTTTTCGGGAGTGTTTTCAAAGGGGACGAGCTGGAATTTGATGTCGGGAATCTCCTCTCTGATCTGCGTCCACATATCCACAATGGTCTGTCCGGGTGTCATGGTCGATGTACCGATACGAAGTACAGACGGTTGTGTGTCATCGGCTTTCTTCGCCCGCTCCACCGATTCACGGCAATAGGCGATGATATACCGCGCATCCTCATAGACCGACTGTCCTGCCTTTGTGAGCTGTAATCCTCTGTGCGTGCGTGTAAACAGACGGACACCAAGACTGTCTTCCAGCAGATTGATCTGCTTGATGACCGCAGGCGGCGAGATAAACAGTGCTTCCGCCGCTTTATTGAAGCTGCCGCTGTCTGCGACAACGATAAATGTGTCGAGCTGATGATTATACATAATAATGCTCCCTTCGTAGAGATATGCTATATTCCATTATATCACAGCACCGACGGAAAAGCAAGCATAAACCTTTGGGTTAATGCCAAAAGACCTGTCCAAATGCATCAGACAGGTCTTTCATACATCTTATACCTTTGCAGACAGCTTTTTTGCATCGGAGGAGTTCACGATCATACCCTCATAAGAAAGTCCGTAAAGCCCTGCAAAGCGTGACATTGTATATTCTCCGGCTTCAAGCATCCACTTTTCGGGTGCTGCTCCCTGAAAAATAAAGAACAGCTTACCGCTCAGTTCTCCTTGCCCGACCGGACCATAGCATCTGTCAAGCAAAGTACGCACACTGCCACAGATGTTGTGCCAGTAAAGTGGAGAGCCGATCACAAGTACATCTGCCGCCTTGATCTTTGCGATCACCTCATCAAACTGATCGTTAGGGAGCTTCTGTCCGTACACGCCGATCACATAGTCTGTCAGATTCAGTGTTTCGTAATTCTTACCATTCAGCAGTATCTTCGCAAGTCCGGCAGTATTTCCATCAGGATTCGGGCTGCCGTTGATAAATAAAATGCTCATATCATTTCTCCTTACCAGTTCTTTGTTTCCTTCTCACTGCGATTGTTCTTCTTGCGTTCCTTGACCATCTTCACGAACCACTCCACCATTGCAGGATCGTAGTGGGAGAAGAACGAGCTTGTCGCAGTGTCGAGGGCGGCGATCGCTGTCATATCTTCATCAGTAAGCGTGAAGTCGAAAACATCGATATTCTGTATCATTCGCTCTCTGTGTGTGGACTTCGGCAGCACAACAACACCGCGCTGAATATTCCAGCGGAGCATGACCTGTGCGGAGGTCTTGCCATATTTTTTACCGATATTTATGAGCGTTTCATTCTCAAACAGACCGCCTCTGCCCTCGCCGAAGGGTGCCCACGCCTCACACTGTACGCCGTACTTGTCCATGTACTCCTTGGCGACCTTCTGCTGATTAAGGACGTGCGTTTCCACCTGATTTACCATTGGCACGATGTTCGCAAAGCTGGCGATGTCTACCAGTCTGTCGGGATAGAAGTTGGATACGCCGATCGCACGGAGAACGCCCTCGTTGTAAAGCTCCTCCAATGCACGGTATGCACCGTAATAATCGCTGAACGGCTGGTGCAGGAGCATCAGGTCGAGATAGTCGGTTTTCAGCTTTTCGAGGGAAGTGTAGACCGATTTCTTGCACTCCTCATAGCCGTAATGCTCCACCCAGACCTTAGTTGTGAGAAAAATCTCCTCACGGGGAATACCCGATTTTGTGATAGCTGCACCAACTTCTTCCTCGTTGAAATAGCTCTGTGCCGTGTCGATCAGACGATAGCCCACCGAAAGTGCATCGGTCACACACCTCTCGCACTCGTTCTTTGTCACCTGATACACGCCGTAGCCGAGCATGGGCATTTTGATCCCGTTGTTGAGCTGTACATATTCCATAGTTTACCTCCTATTAGTCATTGATATATCCCTGACTTTTCAGCCAGTTTGTTACTTCATTCAGATCGGTATTGTTTCCATTGAAACCCTCTGCGACCGTTGCTCCGTCACATTCGTCCTTCAGAAACTCATATCCCGAATCAACGCCGCTGCCCTGATTTGTGCAGAACGGAACAATGGTCTTTCCGCTGACATCGTATTCCTCAAAGAAAGAACCTATTGGCATCGGGGCATTGAACCACCATACGGGAAATCCGATATAGATCTTATCATACTGATCGAGATCATCGGGAAGTCCGATCAGCTTCGGACGAGTGTTAAACAGTTCCTCCCAGAACGCACGATAAGCCGTCAGCGGATAACTCTCATAATAGAGCCTGCTTGTCTGAATACTGTACAGATCTGCACCCGTTGCTTGCTGAAACAGTCTTGCAACGTACTCTGTGTTGCCGTAAACATTTCTGCTGTTATCCGTTCTCATACTTGCCGATGAAACAGCATCGGTCTTGTCAAGATCAACTACATCTGCCTGAGAGAAATATACCACAAGCGACTTCGTTCCACTTTCGCCTCTGATAATCGCATTATCATTTTTGTTGCCCTTGCCGCCAAAAATGATGATAAGCGATAGGATGACAAGTATCAGCAGGACAACAAGAAACACTTTCAGAAGTCCCTTGACCGTCAGTTTCTTTTTTGCCTTTTCTTCCATGATAACACCTCCGATTCGTGTTCCTTGTGTATATTATACCATGAAAAGAAGGCTTTGAGAAGTTTCGATTGGTTATATGGTTTGAACCTTTGGGTTATAGCTTGCTATGCTATACTTATGGATCGTCAAAGGGCAATGCCCCGATCACGAAAACATTCCCTTTTTTTATTCTGTAATTATTTTAGTCCTGAATCTCCTGCATCATAGCTGCACCGTCCTTGTATGCGGAACGCATTTCATCAGCAGCAGTCTCGCCCACGCAGTCAAGTATCTTGTGGAATACGTCAATCTGCTCCTCGTTCAGTGAATTTTCAAACGGTATGCAGAGCTTGTTAAACTCGTCAGAGAACTCAGCGGAGTGGATTTCACCCTGTCTGTAATTATACATCGCATCGATCATTTGTATCTGTCCTTTCGGTTTTATTGCTGTAAAGCCAACCGTCTAAACTTTACCAAATAATCGTTGATAAGGTGTTGCCTATGGCACGCCGCTATCAAATTCAGTCACCGAATTACATACGATGATGAGATACTTAGAATATGATTTCTTAAAAGCGAAAGACTTAGACCACTTTGACAATTGGGTATCTGTATTCGGCACACAAAAAACTGATTGGGAGCTTGCCCCAGCAGGCAACAAATTTAAACAGCGCACAAGGATTGCACATTATACTGGATTGCCAGAGCTTATGTCTATGTTCAAACAAGTCGCTGACATAAGAACCGCCGATACAATGAAACTTGATGTGCCAGAATGTGAAACTCATATTGTAAACGTTGAAGCGACAGATTTTCAGAAAAAGCTTGTCGAAGAACTAGCAGACAGAGCGGACGATGTGCAGGCAGGAAATGTTGAACCAACAGAAGATAATATGCTTAAAATCACATCAGACGGACGTAAGCTTGGTCTTGACCCACGTCTTATAGACCCGTCTTTTGAAGATAGTCCGATGACAAAGCTCAATCAATGTGTTGAAAATGTTTTCCGTATTCATCAAGATACTGAGGAACGGAAACTTACGCAGATAATCTTCTGTGATCTAGGTGTTCCGCACAAGCAAAGCAACTTAGGAAACACAGAAGATGATGATAAAAGTGTTTCTGAAAAGGAATCGTTTGAAGAAGAATGTGATTTCTGTGTATATGATGATATTAAGAAAAAACTTATATCAAAAGGTGTTCCGGAAACTGAAATAGCATATATTCACGACGCTAAGACTGAAAAGCAGAAAACAGAGCTTTTTGACAAGGTACGTTCCGGCGAAGTCAGAGTGCTACTTGGCAGTACTTCAAAAATGGGTACAGGTACGAATGTGCAAGACAAGCTCATTGCTGTACACGATCTTGATATTCCTTGGCGTCCGGCTGATATGGAGCAGCGTAAAGGTAGAATTGTACGTCAAGGCAACCAAAATGAAAAGGTTCATCTGTATCGCTATGTTACAAAAGGCACGTTTGACTCATATTCATACCAAACCCTTGAAAGCAAGCAAAAGTTTATATCTCAGATAATGACTTCAAAAACTCCTGTTCGCAAATGTGATGATGTAGATCAACAAGCTCTCTCGTATTCAGAAATAAAAACTTTGTGTACCGGTGATGAGCGTATCAAAGAAAAAATGCAGCTTGATAATGAGGTGAAAGAATTGAACATTCTCAAAGCTGAGTATACAAATACAAAGCACGATATGGTGGACAAGATATTCAGAGCCCCAGCGGTAGAACAGCGTTTGAAAAATGCTATTGATAATTACCAAACCGACAAAAAGCATATAGAAAGTTTGCCGGTTGATCTTGAAACGCAGCAGCCTGTCTTTAAAATAACTATTGACGATCATACATATACGGATAGAACGGAAGCTGCAAAAGCTTTTGAAAAGGCTACATTTGACGCTGTAACAGCAAATATGGACAAATCAATAAAAATAGGCGAATTTCAAGGATTTCCGCTTTCAGTTTCTATGGACAGCTTTTCAAAGGTGATTCGTGCAGATCTAAAGGGAGCTGCAATATATCATACTGATATGGGCATATCATATTCAAACAATCTTAAACGTCTGGAGAATGCGTTGTACTCGATTGATGAAAAAATCAATAATGTACAAGTTGAGCTGGGCAAGCATAATTTTGATATTGCAGAAGCTAAAAAAATAGTTGCACAACCTTTTGCTCAGGCTGAAGAACTGGAAGAAAAGACTGAACGGCTTGCAACTTTAACTGATGAACTTAATCAAGCTGCTGATTTTAAGAAGAATAACCCAGATAAGAAGCGTACCAATTACTTTGATTGTGCAAAGCTCAAAAAGGAAGCTGCAAGGCTGCGATCACAGGAGCGAAAGCCAAAAAAAGAAAAAGGTAAAGGAAAGGAGGGTGATGTGGCTATTTAAAAGCAAAAATTCCCTTGTAAAATTTTCTGCAACTATTGACATTTTCAGAGAAATCAAGTATAATATTATTAAAACAATAGTGTTGCTATTGAAAATATTGTTTGCTCACCGTTGGCGACTAATAAATGTACGGCTTGAAAATATTGCTCGCTCACCGTTAGCGACTAATAAGTATACGGCTCGAAAATCACTAGCCCTGTCGTAAGATGGGGCTATTTTTATAAATATGTGTTTGAAGATATATAAATGAGGAATGCATTTACTCATAGTAAGTGATAATCAAGGAGATATTTTATGGATTTATCAACCTTAATCGGCGAAACAACTGAATATGACAAAAAACAGGCTGTTGAAGCTAAGAAACCGAAAAGTTGGTGTAAGAGCATAAGTGCATTTGCCAATGGACGTGGCGGAAAATTGATATTCGGAATTGCTGACGATGATACGATTATAGGTCTTGACAACGCAGAAAAAGATGCTGAAACTATAAGCGAACAAATAAAAATACATCTAAACCCGATACCTGAGTTTACTCTAAGTTTTCAAAACGAGAATGATAAGACTTTAATAGTCGTTGAAGTATTTGCAGGCGAGCAAACACCATACTACTATTCGGGTGACGGTATGTTAACCGCTTTTATCCGAATAGGCAACCAAAGTGTTCAGGCTACACCACAGCAACTTAGCGAACTTGTTTTGAAAGGTAGCAATGCAACTTATGATAGCTTACCGTCAAAATACAAATTTGATGATATGGCATTCACTAAGTTAAAATCTGTATTTTATCAGCAAACAGGACATTCTTTTGAAGACTCTGATTATGAATCATTCGGCTTGGTAGATGAAAAAGGCAACCTTACCAATGCAGGTGCTTTACTTGCTGATGAATCACCAATAAGGCAATCTCGTCTGTTCTGCACACGATGGAATGGGCTTGATAAAGCTGACGGAATAATCGACGCCATTGATGATACTGAAATATCAGGTAGTATAATTATACTTTTGCAGGAAGGACTTGCATTTGTAAAACGTCATTCTCATATGAAATGGCAAAAAACTGCTGAAGGAAGACGTGAAATGCCTGACTATCCTGAAAGGGCAGTTCTGGAGGGCATTGTAAATGCAATAATCCATAGAAATTATAATGAAGTTGGTTCAGAAGTTCACATTGATATATTTGATGACAGGCTTGAAATCTATTCTCCCGGTGGAATGTTTGATGGGACTAAAGTTCAAGACAGAGATCTAATGAACGTTCCGTCAAGGAGAAGAAATCCTGTTATTGCGGATGTTTTTAATCGTCTAAAATATATGGACAGACGTGGAAGCGGATTCAAAAAGATTCTTTCTGCATACAAAACACTTCCAAATTATACAGACGATAAAAAGCCAATTTTCACATCTGAATATGATTGTTTCTTCCTTACTATGAGAAATATGAATTATGGTGTGGTGGAAGATATTGAGGAAGAACTTGAAAACCAACAAGTAAACCAGCTTGAAAGCAAAAAAACTAGCAAGAAAACTGATATGAAAATCATTGAGCTGCTTTCTAATGATCCAAAACTAACAATAACGGAATTATCAACTTCTCTTAAAATGTCGGTAAGCGGTGTTAGATATCAGATAGATAAACTAAAAAAATCGGGTATTTTGGAGCGTGTTGGTGCTGATAAGGGTGGCTATTGGAAGATAAATGGCGTAGAATAATTAAATTAACTCAAGCTTACATTAAATGAATACGCATTGGTTTTAATTATGATTACAAATTTGACATAAAACTTTTGGAGTAAACCTTATGAATGATATAAAAAAACAGATAGAAGCTATAAGAGAAATAAATAGACAACATAAACTTGTTATTTTTGTTGGTGCTGGTGTTTCAAAAAATTCAGGTATATGTTCATGGTATGATCTTGTTAAAGAAATGGCCTTGAAGATTAACTATAATGATATATGCCAAAAATGTACAATGAAGTCACTTGTATGTTCGGATTGTGGTGAAAATTTAGAACTATGTAGTTTTGATAATTACAATTGTCAATACAAATATAATTTTTCTTCTGATGAGTTTTTAAAAATACCACAGTATTTTTATGAGGAAAAAAGTGAAGAAGCGTATATAAATTTTTTAAGAGAAAAGTTTTTGAATGATTATGAAACTAATGCGATTGATGAGTTGATTGTACAATTATTTCCAGAACACATTATAACTACAAACTATGATCATCTTATTGAAGATGTAAAAGATATAAATCTTTCAGAATATACCGTTGTAAAAAATGATAAAGATTTACTCACCAAATATGGAAATCACTATATTATAAAAATGCACGGCGATATAGAAGATATGAATAAAGATGGAATAAAAAACATCGTTCTACGAGAAGATGATTACTTAAAATACTCCCAAACGCACGAGATAATAGAATCATATATAAAATCGCTGTTGTTTGATAAAACTTTTCTATTTATAGGTTATTCATTAAATGATAATAATTTGAAACTTATAATGAGTTACATAGACTACTATGTTAAAAATCAAAAAATTGAAAATAGAACACCTCATTATCTAGTGACAACTGGATTTTTGGATAAGAACAGAGAGATAAAATACTGGAAAAACAAATCAGTCGAATTAGTTGATTTATCAGATATAACCGATCATATGCTAAAAAAAGCACCAAGTGAACTCGAATTTCAAGGTAAACAGCTATACACTTTTTTAAAATATCTCAAGCAAGATGATTTATCATTTGCTACTGATGAAATAAAAGAAATGAAAGAATATCTTTTAATGAAGCTCAATCAGTTTGAGCCATTCAATGCAATTAGTTACACCACACTATTATCTGCATGTAGATTTTCAATTAAACCAATACTAGAAGGCGGAACATTAGATATTATAGATAAATCAGATTATGATAAGTTCTATAATCTTTTAAGTGAAGATAGTCCTGACATCCGTAAAATCAAAGAATATTTTTACAAAGCAGGCATATATTTTATTTGCAATGCAAAAATTCATAATAAACTTAAAATAGATGGCACTTATACAATCGAAAAAAATTTAGATTTGTTAATTAACTGGCGATATTCCGAACTGGAAAATGAATTATTATCAATTGATGATACGATCGAAAAAGCTTATTATTATTCACTGCTATACAAAACTAAGAATGATTTGTGCATTAATCTATTGCGTAACATAGAAGCAAAAAATAATAAAAAAGATTTTAAAGCCTTGAATATAACAGATAAATATCAAATGGCGGTTCTTGAATTTAATTTTATATCTATCCAATTGCTAAATTTTGAAATGGATACTGAAGTAAGGTGGAATAGACTTAATAGATTACTTGAATCAGCATCAAATCAAAGCAAAGCATTTGAATATATAAAAAATATATACAACAATAATAGCGAAGCTTTAAATCAATTGAATATTCTATTGGCTTCGCATGAAGTATATTATATGAAAAAATCTACAATCGCAAAGTTAGGTGGATCTATATATGGGGAATTATTAAAAATTCAAACCATAGCATATGATTATTATTATTTCTATAAAAGAAATTACCTTATGCTGGATTGGTTCAACAACGTTTCCAAAATATGCGAACCATACATAAAGGCAATATTATGTACCTACTATCCCGATAATTATCAATATTCGAATAACAATTTTATGAGAACAAATGTAAAACAATATCCATTAACTCTCATAGATATTGATATAATTATACGTCATATGAAATATAACGATTTTTGTACATGGATATCATACTATAAAGTTTTTCAATTAAAATTGATAGATGAATTAGATTTAACAAGAATATTCGATGATTTCTGTACTACAATGGTAAAGTATTGGCTCAATGAATACACCAATTATATAAACAATTTCGGGAAAACACTATCCTTACTTGTTTTCAACAAAGATGAATGTCATAAGATTTTAAATTCATATATCAAACTTATTACATTGGATGATAACGTTAGCATTGGAATGTTAAAAAACTGTTTAGGTGCATTACGGCTTTTTCTTGATAAACACTACTATGAAGAGGATGAGTCAAATTATACAATCTTAGATTTATTAGTAAATAAGGATTTTCTAATTGAACCTAATATAATAGAGGACTACATATGGATAATTCACACCTTATATCAATGTTCTGATGAAAAATTATATAAAAGATGTTGTTATATAATAGAGAATTGTGATTCTGATAGAAATAAGGCAATATATTCCTATGCTTTTATTGACATACTTTTGAAATTCGATGAGAATAAATGGAAATATCGGATAAAAGAAAATATATCCAACAATTTGGACAATGAAATCTTTTTTTACTTGGATAAAGAAATTATTAAGTTTGACGATTGCATATCAAAAGAAATTGAGCATAGATTGAAGAATACAAAAACGCAAAAAGGTGTATATTCATTCCCAAATAGAAGAGCAAACTTAATCAATATGATGGTAATACTCATATTAATTGGGATAATACCAGATTTAAATGATGTAGAATATTTAAAAGAATATTGTGGTGAATCCGATTATCTTGAATTTCTCTTTAACCCAAACGCATTTGATTACAGTAAGATTAATATCGCTGATTATATGTGGTGCAACATTATAAATTCATCAAACTACAGAGAGATTGTTTTGAAACATAAATCTGATTTTTGGAACAAAGAAGAAGAAAAAAGAATAGAACTTGGTTTTGGTGGAAATTTTGAGAATAGGGTTGCATACAAATACCTGTTTGAATAATACCACTCCCTATAAAACGTAAAAAGCAGACCTCGTTTTGAAGTCTGCTTTTTATTATGCCCTGAGCCCTTGAGAAATGCGTTCTAACGGCTTATAGATGCTTTATCGACAATCTTAACGCTAATTCCATTGATAGCTATATCATTGTCGGTAGCGCCGAATATAAGCTTGCCCGGTTCTGTGGACAAATCTGCTACGTGGGAACGATCAACTGCAAGCTTGAATCCCATACCCGATATGGTTATGCTGTTTTCAACTAGATTGATAGCTTTGAACGGCTTTTCCTGCATAGCATTTTCATACACACTATGTAGGTTTTCTAACTTATCCTGACTAATGCCTGCCTCCCACAAAATCGACGAAAGCTTATGCTCATCAATGGTCGGTATTTCCGTCTCGTGGGCGTTCTGATCGACAACTTCCTGTATCTTCTCGTTCACAGTCGTGATGAGATCATAGTCAAGTTCGTCGCCCACAACGTTGTTGAGTATCGCCTTGAACGTCTCTTTTTCGTTCTGACAAGTCATCGAAAACTCGCAGCCCAGCAGCTCGTTCACAACGCTGGTGTTCGGTTTCTTAGGATTTTTCGTGTAATAAAGCACGCCATTGACGTCGGGCGAACGGTCATTGAACAGCGGATATAAAAAGCCGTCCGTCGGCAGCTCAACTATTCTGTCGCTGGATTCTTTCTTTGCGATAGAATTACTCTCTTCGTTGTAAATAAGCCCGTCAATACGCAGATTTACAGGGCATATCGCAGTAATGAGGAAGTTGTAATCAATGTCGGAATCTTCTTCTAAATCGTCATTCTTGTTCTTTTTAATGACGGAATATGTGCAATGCGCCGTGAAGATCGTGTATGTAGAAACGTATGCCATTTTTTCAACGATCTCATTCAAAAACTTGTCAACAGCCTCATCATCAAGCAGCTTGCTTTTGAGCGTTGCGTACAAAAACGGCTGAGCTCCGCCTTCAAGATAAGCGTCCTTCTGTAACGAATATTCCAGCAGATTTTTGCCGATAGAGCCGCTAAGAACTTTCTTGAGGTTTATCATAATAAGCTCCGATTCGTCCTGCGGAATGGTGTTGTAAAGCTGGTTCGTCTTGCATTTGATGTTCTTCTCAGCATCCACAAACGCCGTAACAACGTGGTTTACCGTGAAAAATCCACAGTCGTCGGTAAAGTTCTTCTTGATCTCATTGATTTCTTTCTTGTTCATCGTTAATCCTCCTCAAATGTGGCTTTACGAATACACCATTGTGGAGTATAAAAGCTCCTTGGCTTGCATATCAAATGTGTTTTCCATTTTAGCTTGAGTGAGGAAATCTCCACTTGCCAATGTTGCCTGATAATCTCTATCCTGAGCTTTCCACATGCTCACTTGTCGATCAACAGCTTCATAGAACTTGGTTTCAAGCTCGTCAAGATAAACCTTTATTTCGCCGTTATTCACCAGCTTTTCAAGCTTATCTGAATTGTTTTCCAAACAGTAATTGATATAATAACGGACACACTCAGAGTGATAAGGTGTACGTTCTTCCACGCCAGTATCGTCTGTATGCGTTACTGTGTAGGTGTCGGTATCAAGCTGCCAAACAGGTGTTGTGTATTTTTCCCCGTCATACGCCATTTTTTCACTAGCAAAAATCATTTTTTACCTTCCTTTTTCTTTTTGTGTAAATATATGACCTCAGCTACCACCGCCAGAATTGCGATAATAAGAATAATATATGGGAACATTGATGAGCTGCTCTCCTGCTGCATATCTTCATCAATTTCTGTTTTTTCGGTCGAGGAAGCTTCAGAAGTTGTTGCCGAAACTGTTGCGACCTTACCGCCTGTCACTCTTGCATTTCTGTCTTTAGTATTAGCCGTCGCTGGTTCTCCGGAAGCTGCAGAACCCTGATCGTCTACGATTGAATTGCTTCCGTCAGCATTTGCGACTTGATGTTCGCCGTTGACATAGCCCTCTGCATTGAAATTGAAGTCTTCATCATCATTCGCTTCTTCTTTGATCTTAGCCCAAGAGCCGTCACCGCCGTGTGGGTCAAATGAATCGACAATATCGCCGTTACTGTCAACCATATTCCACTTGCCGTCCGCAAGCGTGAAAGTATACAGCTTATCATTGCCGTATGTGTCTGTTTCCGGATCATAGGATTCTATGTAGAATTCCCATGTTTCATCATCATCGGTCATATGCCAGTTTTTTGTGTAGTCCTCATTGTATTTTTGCCAAGCTTCCCGTATGTCATAATAGCTTGACCAATCGCTGACCATATACTTATCTCTGTCTTCATAGCGATAATGACCATACTGTTCATCAAGGAAATTCTCCAGAATGTGATATTCAAGAGAGCCTTCTGGGTTTTCCTCACCGGGAAGTGAATCCTTCCAGTATTGCGTCCAGTATTCATCAATGATCTCGTCCCTTGTGTAATCATCATCAGCATATGCTGTAATCGGCATACATATCGCCATTGCAAGTGCAGCCGTTGCCATAATTGTTTTAAACGTTCTTTTCATTATCTCCGACCTCCGTAATTATTCTATTCAATTCGGTAATGAGTTCCGAATTATCTCCATTCTCATCATAAAGCATAGCGTATTCTCCACAAAGCTGTTCCCACACATAACGAGAGTATTTCTCTCTGAGCTTGTCATAGTCAATATCAAGCAGCTTTGCCACCATTGGCAGCTCGACTATGTTTAAAGCCTTATTGATGTTATCATAAACATTTTTCACAGCGTTCTCATTCTGCTCGTTTACATCAACGGCATAGTCAAATGAAATACCAAGCTGTGACTGATAATCAAGTGACATAAGCGTATCAAAGTCTGCACCGGTTTCTTCGGCGATCTGCTGCATATCCTTATAGATACAGCCCTGCTGCCATAGCGTTCTCAGATTATCGTGCAGAATGCGGCATTCTTCCTCCGTGTCGGGATCAACCATTTCCATTGCAGCGATCATTGAGTTTGCGATATGTTCCGGAAAGTCTTTCAGGCTTTCTTCGCTTACTTCAAGTATCTCTGCTGCTGTGCTTAATGTTGGGTTATCCATTACATTTTCCTCCTTTAAAATCTATCTCTCCATATCCTTTGATATGTTTTTCGTGTTCTGCCTATGTGGCTGTTTACTTATCTGATTAGCTCTCTCTTTAAGCTGTTTGACAGAAAACAAGGGCTTACTTTCTTTGGGCTTTGGATTCTCCTTTTGAACATCTTTTACCTTACATTTGCGTCTGCCTGTAAATACAAATGTAAGGTCGTGCTGTTCTCCTATATCTGTGACGTCAAAGCGATTCACACATTTAGAAATCCACGGTAAGGCTTTTTTTAATTTAAGCATTTTGGCTCTTATAGTACCGTCTGTCATTGGCTTAATTGATGTGTACCCTGACCATTGTCTGTGTTCAAATCCATTATTAAGAAGAAACCTCTTTACATCTTTATACGCTTGTCTGTAATTTTTGTTGGGATAATATTGTTTCAAAGCTTTTGTATCCAAATCAAAATTCAAGGCTTTCCTCTGCTCGTTTCCCATAATTAAAGACCTTCTTTTTCATAGGCTTTAATTACATCTTCACAGTAGTCTTTTCCATAAGCGATGTTATACCATATCATCTTTTTTACATATGGTCTGAACCACTCAGAATCAAAAAGTGTATTTTCAACTAACGCCATTGCCGCAAAATCGTCTTTATCATACCTATTGCTGACAAAGGTCATTGTGTGTTCGTCATTCTTTATCTCTGGTATGCCCTCATCAGAGAACATACCTCGTATAGCTTCATAAATGCTTTCGATAACATACTTGTTATCAGAGATTATTTTTTCATCATCAAGCTCGATCTCTATTTTGTATCGGTAATCCATAGGTGTTCCTCCTTATGTGTGCTTATTTCAATTGCTTGAAATAAAGCTCCAGAGCGTTTTCAATTATCTCCTAAACTTCCTGTGCCTTGCAGCCGTCAAAATATCGTGAAAACGTATCTGAACTTATTTTCACATTCTTTGGTTTGCTCGGTTTTACATCAAGGTCATTGAAAAGTATCTTTATGATCTCGCCGGGACGCAAAGAACCTTTTTCATTGGCAGCTTCACGAAGTATAGCAGCCTTTTTAACATCAATTTTGTGGTCAAAATCAATGATACTTGCCAGATTGTTTTGCGTGTCCAGATTCAGAAATGATAACTCAACGCCTGCACGAATTGAAAGGCTGCCATTATCGACGTATTCTTTCAGCTCGTCAATAAGCTTATCTATACGCACAAGTCTTGCCACAGTTGCACGGCTCATTCCATATTCTTCTCCGACTGTTTTATTGGTATCCAACTTTGTATCCACCGGAGAAGAAGTTGATTCATCAACAGGTTCGCTTGGTCCGTTTCCCTCAAGCTTTTCAAGTTCTCTTATGATATCATTACGCTTACCCTGCGAAAACATCTGATTGTGACGAATTGCCACTACGGCAGCTTGTTCGGATATTTTTAGATTGTCAAAGCCACGCTGCATAAGATTTGATTCGATCACATACATTTCAGCTTCTTCGGCGGTTAGGTTGTCCTTGACGATAGCAGGAACAGTCTGTTTTCCTGCTATCGTCGAAGCGTTCCAGCGATTGTGTCCGATGAGTATCTCATATTTGCCGTTATTTAACGGCTGAACAATAATCGGTATCAGAACGCCATTCGCTTTCACGCTTTCGACCATATCTTCAAGTCTTTCGCCGCTGTAAAGCGCAAATTTGTGATTGTGATACGGTACAAGCATATCACAAGGTATCTGCCTGATCTGATTGTCGGTAACAACGCTAGGCGTACTCAGCATTGCGCCTAAGTTAAATTCTGCTGTCATTGCTTTATCCTTTCACAATATCAAGTTCGTCCTGTATGGTTTCGGAAATTCTGTATATATCACTAATTAAGCTATCAAGTTTATTGTAAGATACATCATTTCCAAGGTTTTCTTCCAATAATTCAATAACTTTCTCGAAAAAGTCGTTGAATATTTTTTGCGGTGTTTCCGCTATGAGCGTATCATCAGTTAAAAAGTATTTTTGGTTGTATTCTATAACAACATCGTCGAGCTGAAAGAATACATTGCTTAACTGCTTATACGGAGCAAAATCGCCCAAGGACTTATTTATAGCATTTTGCACATCGTGGTGTGCCTTGCTCAACATCTTAAGTTCTTCATCTCTAAATTTATGTTCGGAGTTTGACGTAATTGCACTCATATCATCACTATGCTCTTTATCAAATGCTTCTTTTAGTGCCTGCACGAATAGAGAATTTTCATTCATATAGCTTCCTCCTTCAAATTATTCTTTGTTATTTTTCTTTTCAAGTTTTTAAAAATAACACAATCCAGCGTCATTGCCGACAAATTGATATTCTTTCTTGTTGTAAGCTCCCCACTCTTTTTGACAAGATAGGCACTTGTACTTTGTAATTCTCATTGTTGGCTCAACGTTCATTTCGCCTAACATTGCCCCGATCCAATCTCCCTTATCTTCAATGTCAATGCCGCTTTCACGCAAGCAATGTTCAGATACATAATTGTACGAAGTGATGAGTGTACCCATTACCGGAGTTCCGCCACAATATGGGCATTTAACTAAATCCTTTTTAGCTTCCAATTTCGTTTCTCTCCTCATCTATACCAACAATTTCATTGGACAAAGCGATATATTCATCGCCCAGCCTGTTCTTAGTCTTGCAAAGAGCATTGCCGCTTTCTGACGATTTGGCAGCTTCAACAGATTTATGTATTGACGTTTTAAACACGCTGCTGTATTCGTCAGAGAGCGTTTTAAGAGCGCTTCTGCTGACATTCGTGTTATCTACCATTGTAGGCAGAACGCCGATCAGAGCAAGTGCAGGGTTGATTGTAGACTTGATCTGAGTATACAAAGAATTAAGTGCCTGCAAACCGTCAAGACTAAACTTCTGTGTCTGCACCGGAATAATCATTCCGTCTGCTGCTGTTAAGGCATTAATGAGCAATACGCCAAGCGATGGCAAGCAGTCTATCAGAACATAGTCGAACTGATTCGTTATTTCTGGAGAGAGTATTCGTTTCAGAATAGTTTCTCTTGCAAGAGCTGTTGCCATAAGAGTTTCTGAGTTTGCAAGATTTATGTCTGCCGGAATGTAGTAAAGCTTGTTTCGCTCATTAAATCTGATACAGTCAGACACATTATCGGCTGTCGTTATTGTGCTTCTTGTCACCTCAGCAATAAGCTGTGTCATAGTAGCCTTGTTATCTGCAACATAGCAGAGATATTCCGAAAGGTTCGCCTGTGGGTCAAGATCAATAAGCAGCACCTTTTTGTTATGCTTCAGCGAAAGAGCTGCTCCGAGGTTAAATGTTGTAGTGGTCTTGCCCACGCCGCCTTTCTGATTGCATACTGCGATAATCTTACCCATTTTTACTTCCTCCTATATATTCTTCTACCTTTATATCAACGTACCTGCGAACATAAGCCGAATTTCTATTCGGATAATTGCCGCTTTCCTGCAAGAAAACATATCCGTCCTTTTTCAGCTTTTCTCCAAACTTCTCGACTTCTTCGGGTAAACCTTCAATTCTTACTTTCACCATATTCCTCAATTTCTCCTTTATTTCCTTCAACGATATTTACATATACATCTGTAATAAAATCCTGTGTTACTTTTAATTTGACCTCTGTTGGCAATAGTTCGGTAACCTCATTAACAACAGCAATTACCCCAGAAGCAAGTTCTGTGAGTATGTCGACGAAACTTCCTGATAGTGAAGTTTCAACCTTTGTTGATTTTATATCATTTGTTCTTTTAATGTGTTTTGCAGTAATCTGTACCATAAGCCCTCCCACTATCAAAACGGAACGCCGTCATCATCTAAGACATCTTCAAACTCTGCAAGGTCACTTTCTGACAGAACCGTGAAATCGTCAAGAGTGTCTGGCGTGACAGGGAGATTTGAAGCTGCTTCATTTTTCTTTCGGCTGCCGGTAAAGTGAATTTCTTTTATAACGATCTGTTCTGAAATACGATTATTGCCGTTTTTATCTACCCAGCGGCGATTACGGAGTGTGCCGACAAGCATTATCATATCACCCTTGTGATACCATTCTGTCACGATTTTCGCACGGCTCTGCCAAGCAATGCAGTTAAAGAAGTCGGCTGCTGCTTCACCGTCCTTTGGCTTTGGTCGCTGTACAGCAATCGATAATGTCGCAAAGTCATTGCCGCTTTCCGTTGTTCTCAGCTCCGGCTCTGCCGTAAGTCTTCCCATTATCATTACATAGTTCAACATAAAAAATTCCTCCTGTTTTTGATTATCTCACTTTGTATCCACCGGATACAAAGTTGCTTTTTATTAAAAAGGAACAACGTCCTCCCGATAAAATTCTTCTCCAAAATAGTCTTTTATGATATCGTCTATCACGTTGTTATTGGTTTTATGCTCCATATATGGAATGAAGCTTTCGATCCAGTCGCTCAACTCCGGTTCGCATTTTATAATGAACTCTGTTGCATTGCTGATTTCAGAATGCTCTTTTGAAATAGCGAATGTCACCCACTTGTCACGGAGATTCTCCTCCTTTAGCCTTGTAATAACCTCGTTTGTAATTGCGTCATCAGAAATAATTCTTTTTGCCATAACCTATCCCCCTATTTATCATCTTTGAAAATATAATCATCAATATTGCTATCATAGATGAAACAAAGCTTAACAGGACGCCAAGCGCCAAAACGACAGCATACATACTGATGACCAATAACAAGCTTATTCTCACGAGCAGCATAGCCGTGTTTTCTTACCCAGCGATGTTTCTTGTGGTCATAAACTTCATAACGATAATAATAATGTAACATAATCACATCTCCTTCTCAAAATTATCACGAATAAGATCGCAACGGGCATAAAATTCAAGAATTTCAGAACCAGAAAAAAGTTCAATAGCAGAATAAGCAGAAATAGCATTTGATATCCGAGTAAGACCAAGGTCAACAAGTTCAGCATCATATTTACCATTATTATAACCAACAATATATTCTTGTACAGTTTGAAAACAAATATCAATGTAATCACGAGCCATAATTTGCATTTCTGTTTTTCCCATATTAATCTCCCTTCATTTCTCCTAAAGCAATGCTGTCATTGTTTTACTACAATAAATATATCACACAATGACAGCATTGTCAATGGAGATTTGTAATGTTTACAGAAATTTAACAATATCGTTTGTATTGACAGCCTTGACCTCTTGTGATATAATCAGTAGTGTCATTGTTTTACGACTTGTAGAAATAAAAAAATATGAGGTGATTTAATGTATACAGTCCGCTGTAAGAATTGTGGCAATTACTATGAAAGTGCTGTTAATCGGTCCGGTGTTTGCGATGACTGCAAGCAAACAGTCAGATCAAGGACAAATACAAAATACCGTGACAAAAATTATGATCGTGTTACGCTTTACGTCCCTAAAGGCAAACGTGAAGAACTGAAAGAATATGTCGCAAAACAAAATATGAGTATGAATGAATTTATCAATAACGCTATCGAATGCTATATGGCTGAAATTGAAGCCAATGACGAGTATGTAAGAAATAATTCAGAAGAAACATCAGATGATGAAACACCATTCTGATTATTCAAGGTCACCTTTTTTCTTAGCTCGTTTGAGAGTATTCTCACGTTCATTTTCAAGATAATCATTAACCGCCGTTCTCGCATAGTCAAGGTCTTTGATCTTTTCCTTGATTTCGCAATACAGAGAATTGGCGGTATTTCTTTGCTCTATTAATTCCGCCTTACGTTTTTGCAAAACTTCTTCTTTCGGCAGCTTTTTATCCGGGAATTTTTCCGTCAAATATTGTCCAGCCTTGTGAAATTTCTTAAGCTCAAGGCTGTGTATTTCCTCATATTTCGCTTTCTTCCTATCAGACTTCTGAGAATTATATTCCTCATTAATAGGCTTGTACTTTCGGAAAAGTCTTAGGTTCTTTATCTGCTCATCAATATCGTCTATACTATTCTTCAATGAGTTGAGATTATTGACCAAGTTCACTCTTTCTGTGAAATTTGAGATAGCCTTGTTTTCTATTTCATCGGTGCTGCTTAAACCTTGATTGGTAAGTATATTGATTACTCGTGAAGCTTCCTTCATATTCTGTATATTTGCCCACCTCTCAAGCCCTTTACTTGACTGGATTTTATCGCTTGATGTGTCAATGATCTTCGTCCTTTGCCGACGTCCATATTCACCTTGTTTGAAATAGTTGTATTGCTCAATACGCCTTTTGATCTGTGGCGTTTCATAATACCAGCCAAGTGTCTTTGCTCTGCTCCATTTTTCTTGTCCCTGCATACGGAATTTTAGATCAATTTTATGCTCCGGATTATATGTAACTTCAATGCCTTTGTTTTTGGCGTTTTGAATAAATTCATCAAAATCTGCACTCTGCATTATACATTCATCAAGTGCGAATTTTAGCTTTGTTTTCCACGATTGTCCTTGTTTATTTTTGTCCCACTCGTACCAACTTTTGCCCTTATTTTTATCAGGGTCTTGCACTATTGATAAACCATTTTCCTTACACAATTCATCGCTGATTTTTCGTAAAGTTTCCCAAGATTTCTTTTTGCCCCTGTCCTCTAAATATGCAAAACTTTTACCGTTTTCAAGGTTAGTATTATTGAAAACTATATGCAATGTATATGCTTTTTATCGGTATGAACCGCCAACACATATTGATACTGACTTTTCAATAATCTGTCGCATAGTTCCTTGCCGATCTCAAATGCTTTTTCAGGTGTGACTTCATTAGGCTTGAAGCTCTGAACTATGTGTTGGGCAAGCACCTTACTTCTTCCTGTACCGATGTAATTCTGAATGCGTGAAAAATCTTTATCGGCTTCATCTGGGTTTCGGGAACACATAAATGAATCAACAAGCATACCGCCATTCGTTTTGTTTTCGTTTATGATATACGCTAACGCTCTAACTTGCGTAGTAGAGATAGAATGTATGCTTGTTGTTGCCATATCTCATCAACCTTTCTCTGTATTTCTTCAATATCATCTATATAAATCGACTTCTGAGAATTTGCTAGTTTTGCGATCTGATTGATGTTATCCTCAGCATTTTTCATCACCTTTTTCATTTCGGTAAATTCACTTGTATCAACATTTACAATTCTTCCGCCTAGCGATATTCGGCGAAGATAGTCGCTCATACTTTTACACTTCGCAAGTTTAATTTTAGTAATTAAAACTTCCAATTCCACATCGTCAACTCGGAATTTAACAATATTATTTCTGCTATTATCCATTTGCTTTTTTACCTCGCTTAATAAAAAATACACATTTTATTGTTTTAGCATTGTATTCTTTTTTCGGCTTTGCCGTAAATTCTTTGTTCAGAGAAATATTAATTTTTCAATTAGATATTTTTCTGAACATTGTCGGGTTCTTAGGGTTCTCCCTAACAAGCTGAATTTTTGGAAATTCAGACATTTGTGGCACAAATGTCGGTGCTTGCTGTTTTTGAAACCACCCTAAACGGGCGGTTTTGAAATTTCAGGCTTACAGCCTTTTTTTATTTCGGTTATCGAAATTATTTTATCTGTTTTACAAGTCTAGGTATACAAAATGTCCCTCTATTATTTATAGCCGATGAAAAATCGTAAAACGCAACCAAAGTTTCGTACTTTTATGATAGTTTTCAGAAAATTAACAACTGCGTTTTTGTAAAATCATTGTATTTACTGAAAAAATGTGGTATAATCGCATTAGAATTAAATTAGCCAGCCTGCATAATTCGGAGGTAAGAAGAATTATGCAGACTGATAAAGATTATTCCGATGATATTAGTCGATGGGTCAAGATTATGAAAAGGCGTGAACGCTATGAGCGTGAACGTGAAGCGGAGCTTAGGCGGCGTAACAATATCTGTAGTTGTGGTTCTGACTGCGACTGGGGGCTATCATATGCAGCCTATATGAGCTGGAAGCAGAGCGAAGAAACAAAAAAGTCCTGCCAAGCTCTTTATGAAGCTTTGGAGGACTTGCGGCTTATTGATCCAGCCGGACACAGACTTGTTGTCGAATATTATCTTGAAGAAGGGGTTACTCTTACAGAAATCGGGAGAAAACACGGGATAAGCAGACAGGCTTGCAGAAAGAGAATTAATAAGTGCCTTGATATGCTTCAAACTCTTGTCAAACTGCACAGGCTAGGAAAGTGACTTTTGTGCAAGTCTACAAAAGTTGCGGAATTTGTCAAAAATAATCCTGTTTTGGTTGCATTATGGCGAAAAATCTCGGTATTACTTATAGAGGAACTTATCGAAATAATTCCAAAAAAGCAACTTGACAAAAAAATATTGAAGAACATCTGAAAATTTTTTTGCTGTCGCACGAGATTTTAGTGTATTAAAGCTTGAAAGTGAATAGCGTTTGTGGTATAATAAATACAGTTGATTATCATAGCCTGTTTGCAGAGAAAGTAAGGAGGAAAAATATCGTGCAAACAGCAGAAAAAATAACGGCTCTCTATTGCAGACTAAGTCAAGATGATGAATTAAATGGTGAGAGTAATAGTATCAAAAATCAGAAAGCAATCCTTTCAGAATATGCGAACAAAAACGGCTTTATGAATTGCAAGTACTATGTCGATGATGGTGTGAGTGGAACGACGTTTGAAAGAGCTGGTTTTCGCTCAATGCTTGATGACATACAGAACAGATTGGTAAGCACAGTTATTGTGAAAGACCTTTCCCGTTTCGGACGTGATTATGTTATGTCCGGATACTACACAGAAATTGTATTTGCACAGTACGAAGTTGAGTTTATAGCTGTTACGGACAACGTTAATTCCAAGGAAGGTATGGGAATGGATTTTCTTCCGTTTCACAACCTAATGAATGACTGGTATGCAAGGGATATTTCAAAGAAACAAAAAGCTGTGATTCAGAGCAAAGGCAACGCAGGAAAACGACTTAGCCCGAATCCAATCTATTGATACAAAAAAGACGAGCAAAAGCAATGGATTGTAGACGAACCGGCGGCTGAAAACGTAAGACTGATTTTTCGACTATTTGCCTACGAAAACAAGGGCGTGCAGTACATTGCAAATTATCTTTTTGCAAACAAAGTTTTATCGCCCAGAGCGTATCGTGGAGATATTCGCAAGGGTTCATATGCTGAACTAGAACCTTGTCTATGGACAACAGCGACAGTAAGCGAGATCCTTGATCATCAAGAATATTGTGGCGACACCGTGAATTTCAAAACTGAAAAGAAATTCTACAAGTCTAAAAAGATAACTCGGAGAGATAAGGAAGATTACAAAATATTCCCCAACACTCACGAAGCGATTATTGATCGTGAAACTTTCAAGAAAGCTAAAGAAATTCGAGATAAAAAGGTTCGGCATACAAGATTTACTGAACCAGCGCTTTTTGAACGCCTTGCTTATTGCTCAGATTGCGGACGAATAATGTATATCAGACGAAGCAGAAACAATGTGCGGTATAATCACTATTTGTGCAGCGGATACGCAAAGCAGATTAAAGAATGTTCAGCGCATTATATCACAGAAAGCAAGCTTGCTGAATTGGTCTTGTGCGAAATAAAAAAAGTCGTATTGTTTGCAAACAAAGACTTTGAGCATTTTAAGGCGATCGTGAGCAATCAGATCATTAGCAGCAATGCTAAACGCCTTGCTCAGATTGAGAAAGAACTTTCTGCATTAAATCTTGAACTTGATGAATTACAAAACACGTTGAGCTTGCTTTATATGGACAAGCTCAAAGAAAATGCAAAAAAGCAAAATTCATTGAATCCCCAAAGGATTGAATTGAATGAAGAAACCGTAAAAATAAAAAAATCGAGTAGTGATGTTAATCACTTTTTCTCGATCGTGTCAAAATATGAGTGTGTGGAAACGCTTAACTATGACGTTCTGCATAGCTTAGTGGAGCGTATCAAAGTCTATGAAGGCGTTGGTACACGGAAAAGCAGAAACTATAACGTTGATGTTTACTTTGTTGGCGTCGGTGTTATTGATTTAGAAAACTTTGATTAGTTCCCTAAGAACGGTAAAGACATTCTTTCACACTTTGAAAAAGAAGAGAAGTTATTTAATATGGGCATAAAGTGTCTGTCACTGTTTTTCATTGATGAAGTTTCAAAGTATCGTCAGTATGATGAGGACGGAAACGAAAAGCTTGGCGAATACGGAGAAATGTTTGAGCAGGAATATCTGAAAATCCTCAATGATAATACCCAGCTCATTGATACACCATATCAGAAGTATCTCAAATCAACTTGCAGCGACGTCAATGCCGTCCATAAAGGCTATTTCAGCATTGACAAAAAGACAGGCAGAAGTGTTGACAGCAAGCTTAAAAGAGGCAGTGAATTTTCTGATGACATTTCAGCTTACGATCTTATCCTGAAAAATAAAGAAAGACTGCTTTCATTTGATGAGCCAACACGTTTTATCTTTTCACATTCTGCCCTCCGTGAGGGCTGGGACAATCCTAACGTCTTTCAGATATGCACCCTGAAACATTCCGACAGCAACACCGCCAAACGACAGGAAGTAGGCAGAGGTCTGCGTCTATGTGTCAATCAAAACGGCACCCGTATGGACGTGCAAAGCTGTGGCGAATCTGTCCACGATATAAACATTCTGACAGTAATCGCAAGTGAAAGCTATAAAACTTTTGTAACAGACTTGCAGTCAGATATCAAAACCGTCCTTTATGACAGACCTACTGTCGCAACAAGCGATTATTTCAAGGGCAAATATGTTAAAGTTGACGGTGAAACAAAAATCATTGATGAGGAAACAGCAAACAGTATCGAATTTTACCTTATCCAGAACGGCTATGTGGATATGAAACGTAAAGTTACAGACAAATATCGTCAGGATATCAAAAATGATATGGTTGCAGAATTACCAGACGAACTCAAACCTATGGCTGACGGAATACATAGTCTTATACAAGCTGTATATGATGATAATGTGCTTACTGATATGTTTACAGACGGCCACGAAACAAAAGTCAAAGACAATCCGTTGAATGATAATTTTGCGAAGAAAGAATTTCAGGCACTATGGAAAGAAATAAACCATAAGTATGCTTATACAGTAGACTTTGACAGCAATGAACTCATAAGTAACTCAATAGATCACATAAATAAAGAACTCATAGTATCAGAATTAAGGTATACTACAACTATCGGAAGTCAGAAAGCAGAGATAAGCTCTTACGACCTAGATAATGGCGACTCATTTGCAAATGTCATAACAAGAACTCACACTTTAAAGCACACAGAAATCAGTGACATTAGATATGACCTTATCGGAAAGATCGCTGAGGGAACAACTCTCACACGAAAAACTGTTTCCAAGATCCTGCAAGGCATAAGAATAGATAAACTCTATATGTTCAGAAATAACCCAGAAGAATTTCTTATAACGATCACAGAATTGATAAACGAGCAAAAAGCTACTGCCATAGTTGACCACATAAGCTATGATACCATTGCGGGTGAATATGATAATAATATCTTTACAGCGGAAAAATCATCTCAAAGCTTTGAAAAAGCATTCCTTGCAAAAAAGGCTATCCAAGACTATGTCTTCACCGACGGAACGGCGGCAGAAAGCGTAGAAAAAACGTTTGTCAAAGATCTTGACGCCGCTGAAGAAGTTTGCGTTTATGCAAAACTGCCAAGGACATTTCATATTCCTACTCCACTTGGCAATTACTCACCAGACTGGGCTATCGCTTTCTACGAAGGAACTGTTAAACACATATTTTTTATTGCAGAAACAAAAGGCTCGATGAAAAATATAGAACTTAAACCAATAGAAAAAGCCAAGATAGATTGTGCGGAAGTACTATTCAACAAAATGTCATCAAGTCAAGTTAGATATCACAAAGTTAAAAGTTATCAAGATTTATTAAATATTATGAACAAAGTATAATGTACTCACGAGACATTCTTACATTTTTAGATAAACAAATCTATTGACAAACAAATTGTTATATGTTATGATATATAATGAAAGTCATAAAATAAAACAATCTGCCTACCACATACATAAAAAACACATAATCAACTACTTTAGAGCTGTAAGCTCGTACATATTATCAGGCACGATTTAAAACAACAGGATAACTATATCCTGTTGCCGAATCGTGAGCCTGAAATATGTGCGAGCTTTTTTTGTTTGCATAAATTACATATATAATAACGGCAACTTGAAAATAGAATAGGAGGTCTGGTAGCGTGAAAAAACTCATCACTCGATCCTGCGAAGAAATAATGACAACTGTGTACAAGCCAATAGAGTTCGTTATAGACGGCTTGATCGCACAAGGTCTGTACATTTTAGCAGGAGCACCAAAGGTCGGAAAGTCTTGGCTGGCACTTGATATGTGCTTGT
>OLNY01000729.1_pt1 | contig 28734 bp, 18 predicted proteins | sample 1671981 | NCBI WGS metagenome assembly OLNY01 (sample SAMEA3136632, study PRJEB25190) | human gut metagenome | biome: human gut; feature: human-associated habitat; material: faeces | place: Austria | collected 2013
CCCGGATCTGATCGCCTTCACCCCCGACCCCAACGCCAAAAAGCCCGGCCCCGCCCAGGCGGCGGGCCAACCCGGCCAGACTGCCCAGCAGCCCCTCAAGGGCTTCGGCCCCAAGGCCCAGGCGGGGCAGTTCAGCAAAGCTTTTGAGGGCTTCCACCCCTTCAAGGACCGCAGGGCCAAGGCCCAGGCGGCCCCACCCCCCGATGCCCCCCCGGCCCAGCTCTCCCTAGAGTACGGCGTGGGACTCAAGCCCCTGAAAAACAAGACCATTGGGGCAGCTGTCCTGGCGGTGGTCCTATTGGTGCTGGCCTTTCTGGACACGGGGATCCTCTCGTTCCTCACAGACCTCGTCCCGGAAGACATCCTGCTCTACGCCAGCCTGGGCGGCTTTGTGGTCTGCTGTGCGCTGGCCTGGGATGTGCTGAAGGATGGCTTGGTCCAGCTGACGAACTTCACACCGGGCAGCAGTACGCTGGCCCTGTTTGCCGCCGCGTTCACCCTGGCCGACGGCGTGACCATGGTGCTGACCCCCCTGCGGGAGAGCGCCGTGCCCTTCTTCGCCCCCTGCGCCCTGGTGCTGCTGTTCCAACTCATCGGGCAGTACTGTGATCGGGCCTCGAAGTTCCAGGCCTGTCGGACGGCCTCGTCCGTGGCGCGGCCTTACGTCGTGACCCAGGACCCGGACGTCTTAGCCGGGAAGACCGGCTTCCGCAAGTGGCTGGGCCTGCCCAAGGGCTTCGGCAGCCAGATCCGCACCACCAGCCAGGCCGACGAGAGGTTCCAGAAGCTCACGCCGGTTTTGATGACGGCCTGCGTGTGTCTGGCCCTGCTGACAACGGTCGCCCACCACCAGCCCAAGCTGGTGCTCTGGTCCCTGTCGGCGCTGTTTACGGCGTCGGCCACGTTGGGTGCGTCGTTGACGCTGAGCTTCCCCCTGCAAATTCTGGGGAGCAAGCTGGCCACCCTGGGCGTGGCTCTGGCCGGTTGGCCGGGCATCGCCGCGGCCAAGGGCTGCCGCGCCGCCCTGCTGACGGACAACGACCTTTATCCCCCCGGCACCGTCACCCTGGCCAACTCCAAGCCCCTTTCCAATTTACCCATGGACCGGGTGGTGGCCTACACGGCCTCGGCCATCCGGGCTTCCGGCTCCGGGCTGAGCTATCTCTTCGACAAGCTCCTGCGCTCGGAGGGGGCCAAGTACCTGCCCATCGAAAAGATCCTGCTCCAGGACAACGGCCTCATCGCCCAGACCCAGGGCCAGCAGATCTTGGTGGGCAACAGCGACTTTATGAGCAAGCAGGGCATCGCCCTGCCCACGGGCATCAAGTATAAAAACACGGTCTTCTGCGCGGTGGACCGGGAGCTCATCGGTATGTTCGGCGTGAGGTACGCCCTGCACACCACCATCGTCCCCTCCCTGCAATCCCTGCTGGGCCACCGCATCGCGCCGGTGCTGGTGACGAGAGACTTCAACATCAACCCCAAGCGGATGCGCTTCTCCGACCGGCTGAACAAGGATTCCCTGACCTACCCGGACTTACAGCGCCGGGTGACCCTCTCCGGTCCCAACCAAGCCCACGGCCAGACCATCGTGGCCGTCCTCTGCCGGGAGGGCATGGCCCCCTTCACCCTGGCCCTCATCGCCGCCAAGCGGGTGCGCCGGGCCGCGGGGCTGAGCAGCTTTTTCGTGCGGTTGAGCGCCTGCGTGGGTGTGATCTTAACGGCAACGCTCTCCAGCGCGGGAGCGCTGGGCGCCATGTCCGCGTGGCACATGGCCCTCTTCCTGCTACTGTGGTTCGTGCCGGTGCTCTTGCTGTCCCTCTGGACAGAGCAATACTGAGTAAACTCAACTCTTTTCTAAAAAGGACTTGCTGTGCATGATCTCGCAGCAAGTCCTTAAATTTTATCAGATAGATGCATCATGCATTGCAATCTGCATAAGATGCAAGTATAATAGACGTGAAAGGAGTGGATCTAGTATGGCCACAACAACGAATTTCAGTGTCCGTATGGATGGTGACATCAAGAAGCAGTGCGAGGCGTTGTATGGAGAGCTTGGGATCAATCTGACCACAGCGATCAATGTATTTTTACGGCAATCGCTCCGGGTCGGAGGCTTCCCCTTTGATGTCCGGCTGGACCAGCCAAACAAGGAAACGATTGCCGCTATGCTGGAAGCGGAGCGCATCGCCAGAGATCCTTCCGTGAAGCGCTACTCGGATGTGGAGGAAGCGCTGAGGGCTTTGAAAGAATGAAGCACTTGGACATTATTTGGACCAATCAATTTAAGAAGGATTATAAATCAGCGATAAAGCGCCACTTGAATATTGACCTTCTTGATGATATCATCCGCAAATTATCCAGCGGAGAGACCCTCCCAGAGAAAAATAGAGATCATGCTCTCACAGGGAATTGGTCCGGGCACCGTGAGTGTCATATTCAGCCGGATTGGCTGCTGGTCTACCGGATAGAAGACGATGTATTGGTACTGACATTGGCCAGGACAGGTACGCACAGTGATCTGTTTGGAAAATAGGCAGCGCTGTGTTTAGAACGTCCCTTTGACTTCCCCTGGCGGATATGGTAAAATGCGTCCATCCTATTTTGATCGCTCTGCGATCTCACGACCTGCGGGAGGGCGACGCCTATGACCAACCTCACCCCCAAACAGCAACAGATCTATCAGTTCATCCGAGCGTCCACCCAGGCCAACGGCTATCCCCCCACCCTGCGGGAGATCGGCCAGCAGGTGGGGGTGCGCTCGCCGTCCACGGTGAAGTATCATCTGGACAATCTCCGCACCCTGGGTCTGCTCCACTGGGACGGCGGCAAGACCCGCTCCATCACCCTGCCCAAGGATGAAATGGTGCCGGGGCCGGACCAGGTCCCCGTGCTGGGCAACGTGGCCGCCGGGTCACCCATCCTGGCCGAACAGTGCATCGAGGAATACATCCCTTACCCCACCGGCGGGCACCCGGAGGACTTCTTCGCCCTGCGGGTGCGGGGGGAGTCCATGCTGGGTGCGGGCATCCACCCGGACGACATCGTGGTGGTCCGCCGGCAGAGCGAGGCCGTGAACGGGGAAATCGTCGTGGCCCTCTTCGAGGACGAGGCCACGGTGAAGACCTACTCCCGCAAAAACGGCGAGGTCTGGCTCCTGCCCGCCAACCCCGACTACGCCCCCATCGACGGCACCTATGCCCAGATCATCGGCAAGGTGGTCGAGCTGGTCCGGCGGTATTAAAGGCGATATAACACATGACATTCAGACAAAAACGCAAGCGCACGTTTTCTGCGTTTGCCGGAAAAGAAGCGTACCCCCATCCCGGATCTGCCGGCATGGGGGTACGCTTCTTTTGTGCGGAAACCGTGTTTCGTTACTGCTCAAACTCCTGGGACCAATCTCTGGGCGGCAGGAGCTTGGTCTGGGTCTCATAGCCGTCACTTTTGCGGTCATAGAGGTGGGAGTTGCTGGCCTCCTGGAGGGCCAGGTAGCCCCAAAACGTTTCGGGGTTGTCCGGCCAGGTCCGCTCGTCGGGCAGCAGATCCTTGTCCGTCTCCGGCAGGCGCCGGAGGACGCGGTTGATGAGGGTCACGGCTTCGGCCCGGGTGATCGGGCCGTTGGGCCGGAACGTATTGTCCCCGTAGCCGTTGACCCAGCCCTTGCCGTAGGCCTTGGCGATCTCGTCGGCGGCCCAGCAGCCGGTCAGGTCGGTGAAGGGCGTGTCCACGGGCTTGGCCTCGGTGTCGAACCGGGCCGCCATGGCGGCGAACTCCGCCCGCGTCACCGTGGCGTTGGGCCGGAAGCTCCCGTCCTCATACCCGGACAGGATGCCCATGCGGGAGAGGGTGGCGACGGCCTTGTTGTACCAGTCCCCGGCTGACACGTCAGGGTAGGGGCTCCGGTCGGTCAGGTTCGCGTCTCTGGCCTCGTCCGTCAGCAGGCGGAAAAAGACCGTTGCGGCCTCTGCCCGCGTGATGTGCCCGTTGGGGCGGATCGTCCCGTCCTCATAGCCGACGATGTAGGCGTAGTGATCGGTGTCGTTCAAGGTCGTGGGCGGCGTCTCGTCCGGTTTCTCCTGGGTCCCGCCGCTGTTGTGGTGGCCGCCGCCGCTGCCGCCCTGGTTCGGCTGCTGCTTCCAGACGGCGTAAAGCGTCGTGTCCTGCGTGATCGACAGGCTCTGCTGGTCGTGGTACGCCACGTTGCCGTTCTCCGCCGTGGCCCAGCCCAGGAAGCCATAGCCGGACCGGGTAAAGCCGCACTTCGTCAAAGACTGGTCCTGCCCATGCGTGTACGTCAGGTCCCCCATCGTCCCCTCCCCGCCGTTGGCATCGAAGTGGAGGGTGTATTGCTGGGCGTGGAAGTAGGCTACATAGGAACCACCCTCATAAAGGCCGTTGACTAGCCTAGGTTTGTAGTTGGGTGCCTTGCTGAGCAGTGTGCCATACTGGTCGTACCAGCCTTCAAATACGCTGCCCGATACCGTGGTGGCGGTCGCTCCAACGATCACTTGCAGCGCAGGGTCGGGGCTACCCGTCTCCTCTGTGGCTGCACTGGCGGTCTGGTTCTCTTTGTTCAGGATCACCGTTCCCAGGTCGTTGGGGACGGCTGTGTACCGGATCGTCACAGAGCTGTATGCCTGCCACTGGGCGTACAGGGTCACAGTCGCTCCATCGTTAGCTGGGACGCCCAGGAACTTGGCTTTGTCCGCATAGCTGGTGCCAGTCCCATCCGCTTTCTCCGACCAACCCAGGAAACGATAACCGGGGCGGACAAAAGCGTTCGGGCGCAGATACGCATTTTCTGCTTCTGCATACTGGAATTTCTGGTCGGCCATGGTCCCTTTCACTGTGTCCTTAGTGTTCTGATCAAAGTGGACTGTGAAGCGGTTCGGTTCAAAATGCGCTACGTAAACGAAGGTGTGGCCAGCTTGGGTGTGTTTGAACTGATTAGCCGAGATGGTCAACTCTGGGTTGATGCTGACCTGCTTACCGTCTTGTGTCCACTCCACAAAGTGGTAGCCGGGACTGGGCTTCGCCGTGGAGGTGACAGGATTTCCGGATACACTGTCCGTCACGGTAAAGCTGCCGCTTCGGGGTGTCACAGTGCCCCACTGCGAATTATTGCCCTGGAACTCGACGGTGATGGTCTGCTCTTCTGCGTAGATCGCATACAGCGTCATGGTGGCATCCTTCTCTGTTATGCCCAAGCTGGCGTTGCTGACGTCCTCCCCAGGCTCATAAGCAACCGGGCCGTCCGGTGTTCGGCCCCAGCCTGCGAAGTATGTCCCGTCTGGTGCAGTCCCGGTAAAGTCCTGGACTGTCAGGCTGGCCCCAAAGGGGATGCCGTCGGGCTTCTCTGCGCCGTCCTTGCCGTTCAGTTCGGTATATGCATAGCTGGTGTGTGCCTCTGGTACCGTGCCGGTGCCGTCGTTCAGATTATACTCTACTTTGTAGGTGTTGGGCTTAAAGGTCCACTGTGCCGTCAGGGTCAGGTCGTGGTTGGGCATCGTAAACTCGGCCTTTTCGTTCACGATCTTGTCGTTGTCACTGCGCTTCCAGCCTTGGAATGTCCAGGTGCCCTGGAAGGTCGTTCCGTTGGCCGCCAGGATGGTGTTCTCTGCCGCCGGGATCGTCGGCGCTGCTGCGCTGGTGACCTTCTCCTGATAGTAATACAGGGGGTTGGACTGCACGACTTCTCCCAAGCCGCTGGGGATCCAGTTGGTCGTATGGTCGCCTACGTTATAAGTCAAACGGTACTGGTTGTTGGGAATGAAGTCCCAGCTGCCGACCAAGGTATAGTCTTTGGTGACGCTGGCGATTTCCTGGCCCAGGTAGTCTTTGCCGCCCTGTTCTTTCCAGCCCTGGAACAGCCAGTGGCCGGGCACGCCATTCACCGTGGCGGAAACTGTTGTCTGCTGCGGCACAAAGGTCTGGGAAAGCGGATAGGTCGTTCCCTCCGTTGCGGTGTCTGGGGCGGGCGCAGTCTGGCCCGTGGGGCTGTTGTTAGTGTCCCAAGTGTAGGTGATGGTGTAGGTCTTGGCGAAGCGGGCGTACACGGTCTGCACGCCCTGCTTGCCGACGGTGTATGCGTAGGTCTGCTCTTGGCTGACCAGCTGGAGCTGGCCGTCGATGGTGCGATACCAGCCCAGGAAGGCGTAACCGGGTTTCGCGTTGGCGGTGACAGTCACCTGCTCGCCGGTGGCAGCGTTGTAGGTATTGGCTGTTTGGCCGTTTTTTGTGATGGTGCCGCAAGCGCTATTGTTCGTCGCGGTGTCTCCCTGCTGGAGCTGGGTCTGGAAGGTCTGCTGCCATCTCCACTGGGCCAGCAGCGCTACGCCGTCGGCCTTTAGGGTCTCGGTGGTTGTTTTTTCCCCGTCGGCATAAGCAAAGGTAAAGGTATGCGTTTCTGCATCGTAAGAGACTTTATGCTCTTCGGGCAGGACCCGCCCCTCCTTCCCAGCCCGCGCCAGCAGCCAGCCGTCAAACACCCAACCGATCTGCTGGCTGGCGGTGGCGGCGTGGGAGGTGTAGCTCGTTTGTCCGGTGCCTGCGCCGAAGCTGACCACGTCGGTTGGCTCCTGCGCACCCGGCGTATGGACGTATCTGTCACCGCCGTTGGCGTCATACGTCACGGCCGGGGACCGGACGAAAACGAGGACCACGTCCGTCGGGGCGGTGACTTTGCCGGTGTAGGTGTAAGTGGTTCCGTTCGCTCTCCACTCGCTTTTGTCCACAAACTTTGTGGAGGAACCATCCGTGCTGTGCCGGGTGATGTAGGCCCCCACGAAGGTCGTCACTCCGGAATCCGCCGTGGCCGGGGCGGTGAGGGTCATCTCCCGGTTGTGGCGGACGGGGACGTCGATGGCGTTTTTGTCTGAGAAGTCCACGGTTTTGGTCGTGCCCTGGATCTCCGCGCTGACCGTGCCTTTCCCCCCGGCGGTGGTGGTGAAGGTGACGTTGTGGTACAGGGAGAAGGTGATGTTGTCGAGCAGGTTGCCAAGGGTCTTGTTGCTTGTCGCCCCGGCGTAGGAGCAGAAAGCAAAGGTCGTCTCGTTCTGCCCCGCCGGGACGGTGTAGCTGCACCCGATGCCGCCGCCGATGCCCTTTAGGGGATTATAGTTACGGTTGTGGGTGCCGTAGCTGCCCCAGGACTGGTTGCCCGTGGCGATGATCCAGACGCTCCAAGTCTCGGTGTAGAGGTTGGAGGGGGCGGTGCTGAAGGGGCTTTCGCTGCCGGTGTTGTTCAGGAAGCCGCCGTTTTCGTCAAACTTTTTCGAGTAGACGGTGATGCGCTGGGAGCAGCCGTCTGTTGGGACGGTCACACCCAAAGTTTGTGCATTTCTCTGGACCCAGGCTGTCAGCCGCATGAACTGGTCCTGGCCGTTTTCGTTTGTGTCGGGTTTGGCGGGGGCGTTGTCCTGCTTGGGGCCGATGATGAGGGCCATGGTGTCTGTCCCCATGCGCCCCCGGTGGGAGAGGCCCCACTCGTAGATATGGCCGTCGACGGTGCGGACGTTCTGGTAGAGGGTGCTGGTCTCATCTGCGTTCAGCTCGGCAAACTGGTTTCCGTCCGGAATACTCCTGTCAGTTCCCCACAATTGGGGGGCAGAGCTTCTTCCGATGTTTACACCGAATTCAATCAGGTGATCTGTTGCCGTTGTAGACCAGCCGGGGACCGTTGTAGCATTCAGCTGTGGAGCAAGCTCGCTTGTCTGGGCAGGCTTCTCAAAGCTGCCGTTGACGATCGCGTTGTCGACCCTGTCGGGGTCGCTGCTGGAATCTCCTTCCGCCAGGGCTGACATGGGTACCAAAGAAAGCACCATACATAACGTCAGCACTAGGCTCAGGAGGCGTTTGGGAAGGGGATTTGCGCTCATGGGAAGGGGTGCCTCACTTTCTTTCCTAGTTCTGATATGTGATTATAGTACGTTGGAAAGAAAAATCAACCCTAATTTTCCCGTAATGATTTAAATTTTATCGATGCGCCGCCAAAATAGAAGGGATCTCGTTGAGATTCCGAATGGTATGGCGGATGGGCAGATCCTCCGGCACCGGCAGGCCCTTGGGGTCGTACCAGCAGCAGGGGATGCCCGCCCCGCAGCCCCCGGCCATGTCGCTGGTGAGGGAGTCGCCGATGAGCAAAAGCTCCTCCTTGTCCACCGGCCCGATGGCGGAGAGCACGGCGTCGAAAAACGCCCGGCTGGGCTTTTCCGCGCCCACCACCTCGGAGATGAACACGCCGTCAAACAGCTCCCCCAAGCCGGAACGTTTCAGCTTCCGGGTCTGGGCCTGCAAGCTGCCGTTGGTGACGAGGTATTGCTTCACCTGGCCGTGCAGGTCTTTGACCAGCTCATAGCCATTGTCCAGAAAGACGATGGTGTCGCCCAAATGGTGCTGATAGGCGGCGTTGAACGCATCGTACTCCGTGCAGGCAATGCCCTCGGCGGCAAAGAACTCGCGGAACCGGCCGGGGAGCAGCTCGGCCTTGGTCACGTCCCCCTCCTCCAACCGCCGCCACCAACGGGCGTTGAGGTCAGAGTACCGAACCAGCAGGTCGGGGGAACAGGGGCCGAGGGTGAAATCGGCAAAGGTCGTGATGAGCGCCTGGCGCTCGGCAGAGGGGAAATCTAATAATGTGTTGTCTAAATCCCAGAGCAGGGTGGTGATCATGGGGTGGCCTCCTTAAAAAACTCTGCTGGGCACTCCTCCACGGTCACGCCGGTGTAGTAGTGCTGTAAGATCTCGGAATAGGTCTTGCCTTCTTCTGCCATGGTGTCGGCACCGTATTGGCTCATGCCCACGCCGTGGCCGAAGCCGGTAACGGAAAACGTGAAGGTACCGTCGGCGTAGGTCAGGGTGAAGGTGGCCGAGCGCAGGCCGAAGATGGTCCGGGCCTGGGCGCCGGTGACGGTGACGCCGCCGATGGTGACGCTGTGGACGCTGCCGCCGGTGGTGCGCTGGGTGTCCGTGACCCAGGCGGCGGGGTCATCGCCGAAGACGGCGTCGGGCTGGGCGGCGGAGAACTTGTCCTTGAATTCCTGGCTGGAGAAGGTCACTTGGCTCTCATAGTCGGGCACGCCGTCCCCCTCCGGGGAGGTGACGCTTTGCAGGTAGGGGACACTGTTGCCCCAGACCTCCACGGCGTCCTGGGTGGCGCTGGCGGAGGAGGAGTGGAAGACGGCGTCGATAAGCTGACCATCGTAGAGGATCACTTGGTTGGCCGTGTCCGCCACGGCGGCGGTAATTTTATTCGTGTACTCGATGGCCTTGTCCCCCCAGTTGCTCTGGGCCTGGTCCTTGGCGATCCAGGCCTGACAGCAGCGGTAGTCGGTGCAGAGGTCGGCGTCGGGGTGGTTGTTGGTCGTGCCCCGGTGGAGGGCGTAAGTCCGGGCGGCCACGGCCTGGGCCTTCAGGGCCTCTTCGTGGAACGAGGCGGGCATCTCTGCTGCCACCACGCCCCAGAGATATTGGTTCAGGTCCATCTGGGTGATCTGGCCGTCGCTGCCCTGGATCCTGAGCGTGTGTCCGCTGTCGGGCAGGGCGACCTCCTGCTGCGTCTCCACTTGCGGGTCCTGGTTCTCCTGCTTCTGGCCCTGGTGGATGAGCGCCGCCAGGACAAATACGGCGGCCGCCGCTAAGATGGCCACGCCGATGATCTTTTTCATGGTTCTACTTCCTCCTTCTGCGCCGGGGGGAGGCTGCAATAGACTGCTCCCGGCTGTGGGTCCTGCCCGCGCTGGGCGAACAATTCTTCCACCGTGACGAGCCGATAGCCCTGGGCCAGCAGTTGGTCCACCGCAGCCAGAGCCGCCGTCACGGAGGTGTCAAAAATATCGTGCATGAGAATGATGTCCCCGTCCTTCACCTGGCGCAGAATATCCGCCGTGATGCGGGACGGGGTGGGGTCTTTCCAGTCCTCGGTATCTAAGGACCAGCAGATGATGGGGGCCTTGGCCCACTGCCGCAGGGTGTCGTCCACAAAGCCGTAGGGCGGGCGGAGCATCAGGTCCACCGGCCCGACGATCTCGCGGATGGCGGCGCGGGTCTGGTCTAATTGGGATGTGATCTGGTCGGGCGTCATGCCCTTCAGGGAGACGTGGTGCCAGGTGTGCAGGCCGATCTGGTGCCCCTCGTCGGCCATGCGGCGGACGGTCTCGGCCCGGTCCGCCACCTGCTCGCCCACCAGAAAAAACGTGGCCTTTACGCCCCGCTGGGCCAGGCCGTCCAAAAGGGCGTTGGTGGTGCCCGGCCAGGGGCCGTCGTCAAAGGTCAGGGCCACATAGCTCCCGTGGGCCGCGCCGCCGACGGGCTGGCTCGTTTGGACAGGAGAGACCGATATGGTCCAGACCGCCGTCACCGCCAGGGCCAAAGCCCAGCACAACCAAAACCTGCGTGTCCTCCGCGTTCCCATCTGCCGCGCCCCCCTCCGATCATACCGTACAGTCTATGCGCGGCGGCGGGTCCGTTAGACCCAGAGGGAGATCACGCCGCAGGAGACGGCGGTCACGATGGCCCCGGCGATGAGCACGCCGATCAGCAGGGCGGGCAGGGCTTTCCGAATGGGGATGCGGAAGATCGTCGCCACCAGCGCCCCCGTCCAGGCGCCCGTGCCGGGGAGGGGGATGGCGACCAAAATGATCAGCCCCAGGATCCGATATTTTCGGACCATGCGCCCCTTGAGATGGGCGCGGGATTCCAGGCGGTCGATCTTCTCCCCCCACCAGGGCCGCTGGCGGAGCAGGCGAAAGACCTTCCGCACGAAAAACAACAGAAAGGGCATGGGCAGCATATTGCCCACCACGGCCAGCAGAAAGACGAGATCTGCCGGCAGACCAAAGGCCAGCCCGAAGGGAATGGCACCCCGCAGCTCGACCACAGGGACCGCCGCCATGCCCAGGGTGGCGGCGCAGTGGAGTAGGTTTTCTTCCAAGATGAACTCCTTTGGAGAATCGGGTGATATCGTTTGCTCTATACAGTATAGTGTCCCCTACGACCCCTGTCAAGCAAAAGGGACCGCCGCAAAAACGGCAGTCCCTTGCATCCAATTCGTGCGGATCGTTATCCTTCCCCGTCCCGCAGCCGGGGGAAGGTCAAAATGGCTTTGAACAGGTCCCCGTCCACCGCCAGGGCGAAGGTCCCGTGCTGGAGCTGGGTGAGGCTCCGGGCAATGGAGAGGCCCAGGCCGCTCCCCTCGGTATTCCGGGAGGCATCGCCCCGGACAAAGCGCTCCATCAGCTCATCGGCGGAGATGTTCAGCGGTTCCGCAGAGATGTTGCGGAAGATGATGGTCACTTGCTCATCGGTGGCCTGGCAGGTGAGATACACCCGCGTGCCCGGCTGGGCGTACTTCTGGATGTTGCTGAAGAGATTCTCAAACACCCGCCACAGCAGACGGCCGTCGGCGGAGATGCGGGGCGTTCCCTCTGCCGGGGTCAGGCAGAGGGCCAGCTGCTTGGCGGCCAGGCGCTCCTCATATTCCCCGGTGGTCTGGCCCAGGAAGACGTTCACGTCCGTGGGCTGGAGGTCCACGGTCAGGTTGCCTGTGGTGGCTTTGGAGGCTTCCACTAAGTCCTCCGTCAGCTTTTTCAGGCGGGCAGACTGGCGGTCCAGTACGTCCAGGTATTCCTTGGCCTTCTCGTTGGGCATCGGCTCCTGCTTGAGCAGGTCCACGTAACTCACGATGGCAGTGAGGGGCGTTTTGATGTCGTGGGAGACGTTGGTGATCAGCTCCGTTTTCATCCGCTCGCTCTTCATCTGTTCCTCCACGGCGTGCTGAATGCCCTGGCGGATGTTGTTCAGGGCTTCGCCGTGGGCGCGGAAGGGGCCGTGGAGCTTCTCCAGCGGGAGCTGGTAGTTCAGGTCCCCTTGGGTCAGCTTTTGGCCGCCCGCCTGCAAGTGGATCAGCTGCAGCACCAGGCGGATGAAGAAGATCAGCTCCACGACCTTCAGCAGAAGCCACAGCAGTGCCATCCCAGCCCCACTATTCCAAACGCCCAGCAGACACAGCAGCTCCAAAAAGCTGAAGCCCACAAACAGCAGGCCCGCCTGCCAGAAGAGGGGCAGCTTCTGCACGGTCTCCCGAATGCCCCCGCCCATCCATCGGAAGAACCGGCCGAAGGGGTGGAGAATGCGGCGGAAGAGCAGGTTTTCACCCAGCGCCCCCTCCCGCCCCCGGCGGACCAGGGAGCAGAGGGTGGGAAGGAAAATCAGACTGCCCACCAGCGCCGCCGCGATCGTATTGCCCGGCATGAATTGGTAATTCAAATCATCGGAGAGTGCCGCCGCACAGCACAGCAGGACGATCCCGGCCACGATCACCAGCAGGTCCGTGGGCACAGCCCGGTCCAGCCAGGGGCGACGGCGGCAGAGACCGGGCAGATCGCCCGCTTCGTCCGTCTCCTCCTCCACGCCCGGCCAAACGGGGTCCGGCCAGAGCAGGAAGAGCAGGCACAGCAGAGCCAGCACACCACCAAAGATCGTCCCGGCGACAAGAGGCGTTTGATACGCCAGCAAAGTAGCGAGGTTGTTCAAGGTTTCGTAAGCGTAACCCTCATCGATCAAATCAGAGCGCAGAGCACCGTCGACAGTCACGGTGCGTTCTGTCCCATAGGTAGTGCATTGTGCAACGAGAACATAATAGGTGCTTTCCGTGGCATCCTCCGTTGCCGTCTCCTCCATGACCTCAACATCGTCATAATTCTCATAGAGATTGTTCAGGAAATCCTGCATCTTCCGTTCGGAGTCAAAGGTCTGGCGGACCGTTTGAACATCCCGACCGTCGCTGATCTGGATCGTTTCAGACCAGGTGGCCTGAGAAGCACCCTCTGTCCCGCCGGAGGCCAGCACGTTATCGTTTTTGTCCTGGATGGTATAGAAGAAATTCTGATCCTCTATGATGTCGTTCAAACCAGTAAGTGGCATGTTTACACTATAGGCATTGGCAACATCCCGCGTATACTGCACTGTCAAGTCCTGCGCAACATGGCGTTGCATATGATGTGCGCCACTGGGCCGAAACGCGCCGCCTTGGGCCAGAATCACAACTTGGCTGCCGCAGGCGGCGAGCAGGGTCAAGGCCAGGACACAGACGAGGCCGACCACGATCCTGGCCCAGGGTCGCTGGCGTAATGTTGGTTTCATGGTTTTCCCCCTTCCATCTTGTACCCCTGGCCCCAGACTACCTTAATATAACGGGGGTCGGAGGGGTCGATCTCCAGTTTTTCCCGGAGGTGACGGATGTGGACGGCCACGGCGTTCTCCACCCCGAACGGCTCTTCGCCCCACACGGCGCGGTAGATGCGCTTGGGAGAGAACACGGTGCCGGGGGACCCCATGAGCAGGTGCAGGATGTCATACTCCCTGGGGGTGAGCGACACGGGGTCGCCGTCCAGGGTGACTTCCTTTGTCCGGTCGTCCAGGGCGATGCCCCCCAGGCGCAGGGCCGTGGGGCGGACGGTGCCGCCGCCCAGCTGCAAATACCGGCGAAGCTGGGACTTGACCCGCGCCAGGACCTCCACGGGGTTGAAGGGCTTGGTGACATAGTCGTCCGCCCCCAGGTTCAGGCCCTGAATTTTGTCCGTGTCCTCGGATTTGGCCGTGAGCAGGATCACCGGCACGTTGGACGCCTCCCGCAGGCGGGTCAGGGCGGCGATGCCGTCCAGCTTGGGCATCATGATGTCCAGCAGGACCAGGTGGATGTCCTCCCGGCGAAGCAGGTCCAGGGCCTCCGTCCCGTCGTAGGCGGGAAAGACCTGATACCCGGCGGTGGTCAGATAGATGGTCAATGCGGACACAATGTCCTTTTCGTCGTCGCAGACTAGGATGTTGTACATGGTCGTCACCTCTTGGGTCTAGCATAGCGTTTGGGGGATTAAGATACAAGGTGGGGGAAGGTTAAGATTTTCTTAAGACGGCAGAAGCTCCCACCGCCGCAGGGGACGGTGGGAGCGGAAAACCAGAAGAATCAAAGCGAGCAGAGCTTACTTGTATTCTGCCGCCAGCTGTTCAAATTTGTGCAGGGCACGCTGGATCTGCTCGGTCGGCACGCAGTAAGAGATGCGGACGTGGCCGGGGCAGCCGAAGCTGTCGCCGGGGACCAGGACCAGGTCATACTTCCTGGCCCGCTCGCAGAAGGCGCGGGCGTCCGGCTCTAAGCTGCGGGGGAAGAGGTAGAAGGCCCCGTCCGGCTGGGCACAGGTGTAGCCCATGTCCCGCAGGGCGTTGAGCAGCAGGTCGCGGTTCTTGTGATAGATCTCGATGTCTGCCGTCTGGCCGGTGCATTCCGCCGCCACCAGCTGGAAGAGGCTGGGGGCGCAGACATAGCCCAGGGCGCGGCCCGCACCGCACACGGCGGCGTAGACGATGTCCGCATCCTCCGCCTGGGGGGGCACAAGCACATAGCCGATGCGCTGGCCGGGCAGGGAGAGAGACTTACTATACGAATAGCAGACCAGGGTGTTGGGATAGTAATTGGGTACCCAGGGCAGGGGGGTATCCCGGTAGACGATCTCCCGGTACGGCTCGTCGGAGATGAGCCAGATCGTGTGGCCGTATTCCTTCGACTTCTCCGTCAAGACCTGGGCCAGTTTTTGGATCGTGGCCTCGGAGTAGACAACGCCGGTGGGGTTGTTGGGGCTGTTGATGATGACGCCCTTGGTGTTCGGCGTGAGGGCTTGGTCAAAGGCGGCAAAGTCGATCTGGAAGTCCTCGATGTCGGCGGGGACCGTCACCAGCTCCGCCCCGGCGCTCTCCACGAAGACCTTATACTCCGGAAAATACGGCGCAAACGCAATAAAGGTATCGCCGGGGCAGGACAGGGCGGACAGGGCGCAGCACAGGGCGCCTGCGGCACCGGCGGTGAGATAGAAGTTGTCGGCAGTGTAGTTCGTACCGAAGCGGCGGTTGAGATCGTCGGCCAGCGCCCCACGGGCCTGCCCGTCGCCCTGGGCGGGGGTGTAGCCATGGAGCTTGATGGGGTCGATGGCGTCCACCAGTTTGTGGACAGCCTCGGCCACCGTGGCCGGGGCGGGGACGCTGGGGTTGCCGATGGAGAAATCGTCCACGTTCTCCGCGCCCACTTCCGCGGCTCTCGCCTGGGCAAAGGCAAAGGCCTCGCGAATCTCCGAGCGGGCCGTGCCGAGATTTAACATACGTTGGGATACGTTCGTCATAGGGTAAGTACCTCCCGTCTTGGGGTAAAATGTTGTGTGTGGTCAGTATAGCACAAATCTGGGCGGGGAACAATGAGAGAAACGGTGTTTCTGTTTTTAGCACTCAACAGATAAGAGTGCTAACGTTTACAATTTAGACATAAAATCCTCGAATTTTTTTCATAAAATCGCAGTAGTATAGGCACCGTAGACAGGAGATTCCCGGGAATACCTGGGAAAATGCCAAGCACTCCTGTGAATCGAGTGAAAGACAAAACGCAGGCCAGAGGCCTTGCGAGAACGTGTTTATGATAAAAAAGGAGCGGTTGCATTATGTTCGGTATGATTCCCTTTGAGCGTCACGATGACAATATGTTTGATATGTTCGATAACTTCCAGAAGAAGTTCTTCAATGATTCCAACGCCAAGCTGCCCGCCTTCCGGACGGACATCCGGGACCAGGGCGACAAGTTCCTGCTGGAGGCAGAGCTGCCCGGCTTTCAGAAGGAGGAGATCTCCTTGGAGCTGAAGGAGGGTATCCTCACCATCAGGGCAGAGCACAAGGAGAGCGAAGAGGAGCAGGCCAAGAAAGGCGAGTACGTCCGCCGGGAGCGCCGCTACGGTTCCTTCGCCCGGACCTTCGATGTCTCCGGCATCGACGAGAGCGGCATCACCGCCGCCTACCACAACGGCATCCTGGAGCTGACCCTGCCCAAGCAGGCCCCCGTGGTGCCCCAGGCACGCCAGATCACCATTGGTTAAGTTTGCATGAAACTTTAGGGCACCGGGTCTCCCGGTGCCCTTTCTCCCGAAAGGAGTGTTGACTTTATGAACGCTGAACGTTTGACACAGAAATCCGCCGAGGCTATCCGCTCGGCCCAACAGATCGCCCAGGAATACGGCAACCCCCAGATCGAGCAGGTCCATCTGCTCTGGGCGCTGCTCCAGGACAGCGAGGGCCTCATCCCTCAGCTGCTCTCCGGCATGGGCGTCACCGTCCCCTCGCTGGAAGCCGCCGTGAAGAACCTGCTGGAGCGCCAGCCGCGGGTGTCCTCTTCCGGCCACGAGGCCGGGAAGATCTATATCTCCGCGGAGACCGAAAAGGCCCTGAACCGGGCCGAGAAGATCGCCGGGGAGATGAAAGACGAATACACCTCCGTGGAACACCTGTTCCTGGGCCTGCTGGAGACGGCCGGCCGGGAGCTGGGCAGCATCTTCTCGGAGTACCGCATCACCAAGGAGCGGGCCTTGCAGGCCCTGACCTCCGTCCGGGGCAACCAGCGGGTCACCTCGGATAACCCCGAAGAGACCTACGGGGCCTTGAAGAAGTACGGCTCTGACCTGGTGGAGCGGGCCCGGCAGAACAAGCTGGACCCCGTGATCGGCCGGGACGACGAGATCCGGAACGTCATCCGGATCCTGTCCCGGAAGTCCAAGAATAACCCCGTCCTCATCGGTGAGCCTGGCGTCGGCAAGACCGCCATCGCCGAGGGCCTGGCCCAGCGGATCGTCAAGGGCGACGTGCCCAATTCCTTGAAGGATAAGACGATCTTTGCCCTGGACATGGGCTCCCTCGTTGCCGGGGCCAAGTACCGCGGCGAATTTGAGGAACGGCTGAAGGCCGTCCTGAACGAGGTGAAGAAGTCCGAGGGCAAGATCATCCTCTTCATCGACGAGCTGCACACCATCGTGGGCGCCGGCAAGACAGAGGGCGCCATGGACGCCGGCAACCTGCTCAAGCCCATGCTGGCCCGCGGCGAGCTGCACTGCATCGGCGCCACCACCCTGAACGAGTACCGCCAGTACATCGAGAAGGACGCCGCTCTGGAGCGTCGGTTCCAGCCCGTCATGGTCAACGAGCCGACGGTGGAGGACACCATCGCCATTCTCCGTGGTTTGAAAGAGCGCTATGAGGTCTTCCACGGCGTGAAGATCACGGACAGCGCCATCATCGCCGCTGCTACTCTGTCCAACCGGTACATCACCGACCGGTTCCTGCCCGACAAGGCCATCGACCTGGTGGACGAGGCCTGCGCCCTGATCCGCACGGAGATCGACTCCATGCCCACCGAGCTGGACGTCATCCAGCGGAAGATCATCCAGCATGAGATCGAGGAAGCCGCCCTGAAAAAGGAGAGCGACCACCTCTCCCAGGAGCACCTGGCCGAGATCCAGAAGGAACTGTCGGACATGCGCGAGGAGTTCAAGGCGAAGAAGGCCCAGTGGGACAACGAGAAGGAGGCCATCGGTAAGGTCCAGCAGCTCCGCGCCGATTTGGAAGCTGCCAACGCCGAGCTGGAAAAGGCCCAGCGCGAGTATGACCTGAACAAGGCCGCCGAGCTGCAATACGGCAAGATCCCCGCCCTGAAAAAATCCCTGGAGGAAGAGGAGCAGATCGCCAACGAGGGCAAGGCCCGCTCCCTGCTGCGGGATAAGGTCACCGACCAGGAGATCGCCCGCATCATCGAGCGCTGGACCGGCATCCCCGTGGCCCGCCTGATGGAGGGCGAGCGGGAGAAGCTGCTCCACCTGGAGGACATCCTGCACAAGCGGGTCGTCGGCCAGGACGAGGCCGTGCGCCTGGTCTCCGAGGCCATCCTGCGCAGCCGCGCCGGGATCGCCGACCCGGATAAGCCCATCGGTTCCTTCCTCTTCTTAGGCCCCACGGGCGTGGGCAAGACGGAGCTGGCCAAGACCCTGGCCGAGGCCCTGTTCGACTCTGAGAAGAATCTGGTCCGCATCGACATGTCGGAGTACATGGAGAAGTTCTCCGTCTCCCGGCTCATCGGTGCCCCTCCCGGATATGTGGGCTATGAAGAGGGCGGTCAGCTGACCGAGGCCGTCCGCCGCAAGCCCTACTCCGTGGTCCTGTTCGACGAGGTGGAGAAGGCCCACCCGGATGTGTTCAACATCCTCCTGCAGGTGCTGGACGATGGCCGCATCACCGACAGCCAGGGCCGGACCATCGACTTTAAGAACACCATCCTCATCCTGACCTCCAACCTGGGCTCTCAGTACCTGCTGGACGGCATCGATGCCAACGGCGAAATTTCCCAGGAAGCCAAGGACCAGGTGGACCAGCTGCTCAAGCGGTCCTTCCGCCCGGAGTTCCTGAACCGTCTGGACGAGATCGTCTACTATAAGCCCCTGACCAAGGAGAACATCACCTCCATCGTGGACCTGCTCATCGGCAGCCTGAACAAGCGCCTGGCCGACAAGCAGCTGACCGTGGAGCTGACCCCTGCCGCCAAGACCTACGTCATCGACAACGGCTATGACCCGCTGTACGGTGCCCGTCCGCTGCGCCGGTTCTTACAGCACACGGTCGAGACCCTGGTGGGCCGCAAGATGATCGCCGACGAAGTGCTCCCCGGCACCACCCTGGTGGTGGACTGCGAGAACGACCAGCTGGTCGTGCGGTGAGCTTCTTCCCCGGCAGATCCTAAACAACAAACGAATCCCCCTTGCCGCGGCATGGTTCCATTGCCTGGGCAAGGGGGATCTTTTTACAAAACGACCCCGGAAGTGTGAAAAAACTCTTCCGGGGTCTTGCATTTATGACAATTTTAAGGAAAAACTTTCCATCAATCGAAGCCCAGGCCCAGGTAGGCGTCTTGGGTGCTGCAATACTTGGCGTGCAGGTCTTGGTCGTACCATTTGATCATGCCGAAGGCCTGGGTGTAACTGCCGGACAGGCCGTCCCAAAAAGCTGGGGTGCGGATGTGGTAGCGGGAGGCCTCCATCTCCTTGGCGATGGTCTCCACGGCCTTGCCCATCTGGGCGTGGGGGATGAGCAGCTCTTTGGTCAGCAGGCGGCGCTTCTGGACATACTCAATGGCTGCGCAGCCGACCACGCCGCCCACCTCGATCTTGTACAGGTCGCCGTAAGCCATGTGGCTGCCGATCTGCTGGAAGGTGATCATGTTGTCGCTGTAAGTCACGTGGAACGTGTCTTTGAGATAGCTCTCGCGGATCTCGTTGTACTCGCGGGGGGCCACGGGCGTCATGACACCGCCGCCGGTGTCACCGGTGAGGGAAGAGGCGAGAAACTCGACCTTCCGGGTGGCGAAGCACTCGTCCATGCCCACCGTCTCGAAGAAGCGGTGGAGGGAGGGGGAGGCGGGGACCAGGATCATGGCCTTGTCGCCCCGCTTCTGGAGGTATTCGTCGGCATACTTGAGCAGCTGGCGGGCGTGGCCCTTGCCCTGCATATAGGGGTTGGTGGCCAGCGCATAGACGTAGCCCACGGGGATGTCGGTGCCATCCGGCAGGTGAACGGTGCCGGGCAGCATGGCGGCCATGGAGTCCAGCTCCCCCACTTCATCTACCACCAGGACCTGCTCCACGGGGCAGAACTTCTGATAGAAGATGTCGACATAGGTGCTGGGATCGCCAAAGCATTTGCGCCAGAGGTCCTTCAGCTGGGGCAGTTCTTCGGGAACTGCGGGGCGAATGGTGATCATGGGGATTCCTCCTTCTCCGTATTCACTGGGCCGCCGGGATCAGCTGACAGGACGGTCCATTATCCTTCCATCTTGGGACGGGAGGTCAAGTCGCAGCGGATCTCCACTGCGCTAAAATTAACTTCCAGGTAATCGGGATAATAGGATTCCTTGGCCTTGCGCAGGCCGGGCAGGCCCATATCATCCTCCCGGTCCAGGTAGCGGACCTGGGGGTACTTCTCCCGGATGTACCGGGCAAAGGAGCGGTTCACCGCCGGGTAGGCCCCTTGAATGTCCCCTCTGGCCCGCTCGAAGTGCACGTCGAAGACGTTCTCCGTGAGCAGGGCGCCCAGGGTGAAGCCCAGGATCTCCTCCTGCCAGCGCAGGACGATGCCGTCTAGGCCCAGGGCCTCCCGGTTTTCCAGGGCCAGGACCAGGGCGCGGTGCTCGTCGTCCAGGGTGGACAGGCCGCCCTCGGCGGCTTCGCGGGTCAGGGCCTCCTGGTGCCAGGCGGCGTCCATGGCCAGGCAGGGGGCGATGTCGGCCTGGGTCATGGGGGTCCAGTCCCAGCCGGGATAGGCCTCGTCCAGGCGGTGGATATGGTTGCGCTTGGCGTGGAGCTTCTTGCCGGGCAGGTCGGCCAGGCGGTCGATGTCGTAGAGATAATCGAAGCCGTCCCTCGCCTCCTCAAAGGCGAAGCGGTCGGGGTAATTGGCTTCCAGCCAATTCTTGTGGTACTGGGTGAGGGCGATCAGGCGCAGGGGCTGGCCCTCCTCCCTGGCGTCCTGGGTGATGGCATCCAGGGCGGGCTTGGGGTCCCCTTCGCCCACGGGCCAGAGATAGGAGTGGCCCAGGGAACTGGTCAGCCGGGTGAGCAGGCGGTCGCCCTCGCGGGCGTACCGGAAGTCGTAGGCGTGCTGCCAGCAGAAGAGGACGGGGAAGCTGTAATTGCACAGGGCCAGTCCCTCTGCGTTGAGCAGGGGCTTGACCCAGGCGGCATCGGTTGTTCTGGGGAATTGAAATGGTGTCATAGGCGCGTTATTTAATATAGTCAGGTCAAAGGGTGATGGTCTTTACATCGTAGCGGTTGTTGCGGATGATGCCGTCCAGGCGCACGTCATCGGTCACGGAGGAGATGAGGTTATAGGCCTTCCCCTGGTGCTTGGCGCGGCCGGTCCGGCCGATGCGGTGGACGTAGTATTCCCCTTCTTCGGGAATATCGTAATTGATGACGCCGTCCACATCGTCGATGTCCAGGCCGCGGGCGGCCACGTCTGTCGCCACCAGCACCCGCAGGCTGCCGGAGCGGAAGTCGGACAAGACCTTTTCCCGGACCTTCTGGCCCAGGTCGCCGTGGATGCACTGGGCGGCGATGCCCTTCATCTGGAGCAGGCCCGTGATGCGGTCGGTCGTGTTCTTCGTGTTGCAGAAGACGATGACGCGCTCCAGATGCTCCTTTTCCAGGATGTGGGCCAGCAGGTCGACCTTGCCGCCCATGTCCACTTTGATGCGGAACTGGCTGATCTTGGGCTGGTTCTCCTGGACGGGGCGGACGACGATCTCCACCGGGTCCCGCTGGTAGACCCAGGAGATGTCCATGACCTCGCGGGAGATGGTCGCGGAGAACATGCCCAGGTTCTTCCGGTGGGGGATCTGCTTGAGAATATGGGTCACGTCTTTGATAAAGCCCATGTCCAGCATCCGGTCGGCCTCGTCCAGCACGACGGTCTCCACCTTTTGCAGGCGGACGGTGCGGCGCTTCATGTGGTCCATGAGCCGGCCGGGGGTGGCTACGACGATCTGGGGGCGTTTTTTCAGGACGCCTATCTGCCGGTCGATGGGCTGGCCGCCGTACAAACAAGCCACCCGGATGCCGGGCAGATAGGCGCACAGCTGGCGCAGCTCATCCTGGATCTGCATCGCCAGCTCCCGCGTGGGGGCCAGGACCAGACCGGTCACGTCCGTCCCCTCCGGGTCGGTGTGCTCCACCATGGGGATGCCGAAGGCAAACGTCTTGCCGGAGCCGGTGGGGGCCTTGGCGATCACGTCCTTCCAGTCCTTAAAGCAGGGGATGGCCCCGGCCTGGACGGGGGTGGCCATGGTGAAGCCTTTTTGGTCCAGGGCCTTCAAAATGCCCTGGGAGAGATTCATTTCGCTGTATCGGAGGTCAAGCTCGACCTCAATGCCATTGATTTCCATAAAACTACGTTCCTTTGCCCACTGAGCAAAGGCCAGCGGGTCCTACTTAAAATACTTTATGATTAGATTCCATCATATCACAACCGGGGGTAGGTTGCAAGGGGGGAGTGGAAGCATTGCAGCGGTCAGTGGGAGCATCGCCGCGCTCAGGCCATATCGCGCCACAGGAAGGTCACGATCTGGGCGCGGGTGCAGGTCTGTCCCGGCGAGAAGGTCGTGGTCCCGGTCCCGTTCGTGATGCCCGCTTCCACCGCCCAGGAGACGGCCTGGCTGTAATACTGCCCGGTGGGCACGTCGCGGAAGCCGCTGCGCTGGTCCGCCTCCGGCTCGCCGTCCCACCGCCAGAGGAAGGTCACCGTCTGGGCGCGGGTCACGGCAGCGTTGGGGCTGAAGGTCGTGGGGCTGGTGCCGCTGGTGATCCCCTCCCCGGCGGCCCAGAGAACTGCCTTGCGGTAATAGGCGTCCTTGGGGACGTCCCGGAAGGGTCCATAATCGGACTCCGGCTCCGGAGACCCGGCGGCACGCCAGAGGAAGGTGACCATCTGGGCGCGGGTGCAGCCGTTGTTCGGGCTGAAGGTCGTGGGGGAGGTCCCGCTCGTGATGCCCTCCGCCACAGCCCACTTCACCGCATCGGCATAGTACGCCCCGGCGGGCACGTCGGTGAAGCTGCTCGTGGTGGCGGGGCCGCCGTCGAGCGGGCGGTCATCGCCGTCCACCTGGCTGTCGTAGTCCGGCTGATACTGATCCTGGCCGTCCTCGCTGTAACCGCGGTAGTCTCCGTCCGTCCCGGCGGGGATCGTGTAGGCAAAGATTGTTCCGGCCTCCATCGGGAAGTCGGTGAAGTCCACCGTCCGGGCAGGGCCGTTCAGGCTGTCCTCATCGTAGGAAAAGACGGTGAAGCTGAACGTCCCCTTCGAGCGGCTGCCGACCGCCATGGTGTATGCCTCTTCTCCGTCCGGCAGGGTGAAGACCACGCCTGCGTCTGTCTTCTCCACCGTGGCCGCCGTGCCGTTTTTGCACACGCCGTCCTCATAGGCGCAGACCAGGTTGTCCTTGCTGTCGTAGACGAAGATGCCCAGGCTGCCGCTGGCGCTGCCGCCCGTGATGCCGGGGATGGTCTTGAGGAGGGGGACCACCACCTGCTTGCTCCGGGCATGGCTGGCAAAGTCCTCCACCGTGTTCAGGCCGCCCGTCTCCAGCCGGGCCAGATACAGCTCCGGGTGATGGGCACGGGCGACACCGGAAGAGGTCAGCCCATTCGAGAGCAGTTTTTTGAGGGTGCCCCCGACGGAATCCGGCAGGGAGACCAGGCCGTCCATGACGGTGTCCAGCCCATAGTAGCCGTTGTCCGGCTCTCCGCCGAGCAGACCGCCCATCAGCTTGGGCAGCTCATCGTTCAGGCCCAGTTCAAGGTAGGCCATCGCGTTCGGGACTACTGCGGTGAGACCTGCGCAGAAGTCGTCCAGCAGCACCCGCTGGGCGGGCATGACGGCCAGGTCGCCCTGGCTCTTTGTCAGGCCGGAGAGGTCCCGATAGGTGTCCATCAGCTTCTGGTTGTTTTGGGTCGGTAGCACCAGGGTAATGCCGTACCGACCGTAGCCCCAGGCCTCCGGTGCCACGCGGGGCACCAGGTCCACGGGGCTGACGATGTTGAAAATGTTGTCGTCCGCGTCCTGGCCGACGATCTTCGCCCCGGCGGGGGTGGCGAAGGTGTAGGCGTAGACGTTCTTCCGTTGGATCGGCACGCCGCCCAGGCTCGACAGGGCGCTCACGTTGTGCGCCAACAAATTCGCCGTAGCAGAGGCCCGGCTGTAGCCGGTGAACCAGAACTTGACCTCGCCCTGGATCTTTCCCTCTGCCTTGAGCTTGGTCAGATAATCCGCCAGCGCACGCCGCACGCCGTTGGCCGCACGCTGGAATCCGACGTGGTTGCCGTAATAGCCGTCCATGGTCAGGTTAAAGTTGCTGCCCCACTCACCGCCGTAGCCGCCGCCGCGCAGAGGCACGGCAATGACGGTGTCCGTGTGGCCCTCGCCGTCGTCGATGTGCTTCATAGCCATGGAGAAGGCCACCTTATCAGAGGTGTCCGTCAGGGCCGTGTCATAGTTGACGTACTCTGCGTTCGTATAGCCCAGGGTCTTGTACAGCCGCTCGACGTTGTACGCCCGGCGGTGGTCCTGGGGATCCAAGGTGGAGTTCCAGGCCAGGTTCTCCTGGTTGGAGAAGGCCGACAGCGCCAGGCACAGCGACGCCGTCGCCAGCAGAGGCTGGTAGCGATACGTCTCGTCGAAAGAGTAGAACATCAAGTCATTATAGTAAAAGTAGTGCTGCCGCGTCGTGCCATCGGACGCACTGTAATAGAAGTTCGCCGTGCCCTCCGGGAAGGGGTTCTTCTCCGGTTCGGGTTCCGGCTCCGGCGTCGGCTCCGGGTCCGGGGTCGGAGCAGGCGGCTTGATCTCCGGCGTGGAGGGCTTGGGGTCCGTCGTCGTGCCCCCATTGGACGGAGTTTCTCCGGGGACGCCCGACAGGTCCCAGTCCTTCAGGATGTTCTCGCGGCTGTCGAGCGTGCAGTCGTTCGCGGAATCGATCGTGCCGTCCTGCACGGAGGTCGTACCATGCTCGGTCCACCGGATCTCCATGTCGTTCGCCGCACGGCAGTTCGTCGCAGGCGCTTTGGTCGTCATGAACTTGGTGAAGCCCGCATCGAGGGCGAATCGGCCCTGTGCATTCTTCGCGGAAAGCGTCTCCAATGCGCAGGCGGAATCCACGATCGAGAGCGCGTCGAAATTCCTCAGGTGCGTCAGCCCTGCGACGGTGCTGGTATCGGCGCCGTCGTTGAACGAAAGCGCAACGCGGCCCAGCACCAGGCAGTGGTCGATCGTCTTCTCGGCCTCGACGTCGTTATCATAGCCATAGCTTTCCGCGCAGATACCGCCGAAGGCCATCGTGCCGGACGTCGTGAGATCCACGTCGAACAGCGCGATGCAGTCGCGGATCGTGCCGCTGTTCCGCACGCAGACGCCGCCGATCTGGGCCTTACGGTCGCTGGTCTTATCCAGCGTCATCCGCACATTGCAGTTCTCGATCGTGCCCTTGTTCTCCCAGCAGATCCCGACGATCGTGTCCGAGTCCCGCGTGGGGGCGTCCTCGAGCAGATGCTGTGCATCGTCCGGGGTGTCGTGGATCGAAACGTTCAGGTTCCGGATCGTGCCGAAGTTGCTGCCGAACAGCAGGTATTTCGAGCCATAGATCGTATGGCCGTTGCCGTCGAAGACGCTGCCCGAATGGAACGAGCCGACCACGATCGACGTCAGGCCGCCAGAGAGCAGATTCCCCTCCGCGCTCGCATCGATGTCGTTCATCAGGAAGAGCTTCGCATTCGACAGCTCACCAGCCTTGAGCAGATCCTCCAGGGTGTAGATCGGGTGATAGCCGTATGGCACGCCGCTCGCCGCCAGCGTCTGCATCGGCAGCAGGCTCAGCGCCAGGGCGACGGTCAGAAGCCCTGCCAAAATTCTCTTTCTCATCTCTTCATTCCTCCTTGTCGTTGTTGGGGAGTATTTTTTTAGTTTAGCATAAATTGGAGGAAAAGTCGAGCGATATTGGCCCCTTGAGACAGGTGTGAGGAGAGCTTCATCGTTTCACACACTGCCTTAGAATATCTTGACCCTTCTGAAAAGGACTGCTATACTAAAAACCAATACACTAGACAAAAAAGGTGAAAGAATGAACATCGTCGGACATATCGACCTAGAAAAATTTTACTGTGTTACAAGAGACATCACAACAGATGAAGTCGTTATTACAGATACGCAAATACGACATATTTGTGAACGGCACCCAGGAGATTATGAACGCTTTTCAAAATACTTTTCTGAAATTTTATCTGATCCAGACTATATTATTAAAGCAAATCGACCATATACCGCAGTTATCTTAAAAGAAATTACGGATGGCTCGGAACGGTTTCAAACGATACTTCGTCTCTGTACTTCTTTGGAACCAGAGGGCTATAAAAACTCTATCATTACATTTATGAAAATTGATGAAAAACGTTGGAATCGTTATTTGAGAACCAAAGAAATCCTTTACAGAAAGGAATAAATCTGGTATACTAAGTATACAAATAAAAGGAAACCCTTTGAGGTGGTCAATTTCGTGGCAGCCACGCACCCTATGGGTCAAAAGAGATGCAGGGGAACGCCACGCCTGCCAAAGGGTTTCTTTATTTTATGTGATGATTTATTTTTGTAGATAAATTGCCTAAGATTATAGGCGTTATCTGAATACATATCTATTTTAAGTATAGATATGAGGATTGAAAATGCACAGCGTAATATACTATATGCTGGGTAAAGCCGTTTGGTCAGGTTTGACCAAACGGCTTTGTGCTTTATAATACAGTAATTCCATTTCACTGACTTTCTTGATTACCAGGAATCATTCATATATCATTCAAACAGAATAGCAAAGCCCGCAGAGAAATGCGTCTGTTTCGCCCTCTTGAAAAAGTTGACGATTCGTGCTATACTTGCAAGCTGTATTGTTATCTACAAATCCTGCCACGCAGAGACCCGGAGGAATCGACTTTGAGACAGACTGTGACCATCCCGCCGGCGGAGATCGACCGCCAGCTGGCCCTTTGCGACCAGATCCATACCCTGCTGAAGGACCGCCCCGGCCAGAAGCTGGCCTTTGTGGACACCTACGGCTGCCAGCAGAATGAAGCCGACTCCGAGCGTCTGCGGGGCTATCTGGCCCGGATGGGGTACGCCTTTTCCGACACGGAAGAGGGGGCCGATCTGGTCCTGCTGAACACCTGCGCCGTGCGGGAACACGCGGAGCAGCGGGTCTTCGGCAACGTGGGCGCCCTGTCCCACACGAAGCGGCGGCATCCGGGGCAGATCATCTGCGTCTGCGGGTGCATGGCCCGGCAGGAGCACGTGGTGGAGCGGCTGAAAAAGTCCTTTCCCTATGTGGACCTGGTCTTTGGCCCGCAGCTGCTGTGGCAGTTCCCCGAACTGCTGCTGAAAAAGATGACCGAGGGCAAGCGCGTCTTTGCCGCCGGGGATGAGATCGGCACCGTGGCCGAGGGCATCCCAACGGTACGCCAGAACCAGCTCAAGGGCTGGGTATCCATCATGTACGGGTGCAACAATTTCTGCACCTACTGCATCGTCCCCTACGTCCGGGGACGGGAACGGAGCCGCCAGCCGCAGGAGATCCTGGACGAAGTGAGATCCCTGGTGGACGCCGGGTACAAAGACATCACGCTTCTGGGCCAGAACGTCAACTCCTACGGGAAAGACCTGGACCTGGGCGTGGATTTCGCGTGGCTGCTGGAGCAGGTCAACGCCATTCCCGGCGACTTTTTGATCCGCTTTATGACCAGCCACCCCAAGGACGCCGGCCCCCGGCTGTTCGACGCCATGGCCGCCTGCGAAAAGGTCGCGCCGGTGCTGCACCTGCCGTTCCAGTCGGGCAGCAGCCGGGTGCTCAAGGCCATGAACCGGGGCTATACCAGAGAACATTATTTAGAGCTTATCGCGCAGCTGCGCCAGCGCATCCCCAACATCGTGCTGACCTCGGACGTCATCGTGGGATTTCCTGGGGAAACCCAGGAGGAATTTGAGGAGACGCTGAGCCTCATCGAAGCCGTGCGCTACGATGCGCTGTTTACCTTTATCTTCTCCCCCCGCCGGGGGACCCCCGCCGCCAAGCTGCCGGACCCCATGCCGAAGGAACAGAAGAGCGCCAATTTCCAGCGCCTGCTCCGGCGGCAGAATGAAATTTCCGGGGAAAAGCACCAGGCCTACATCGGCAAGACCTACCGCTGTCTCGTCGACGGCGAAGGGGAGGACGGCCTGCTCACCGCCCGGACCGACGGCGGGCGGCTCATCCACCTCAAAGCCGACCCCAGCTGCATCGGCACCTGGCAGCAGGCCAAGATCACCGGGGCCTCGACCTGGGCGCTGTTCGGTGAGCTGGCATAAAAAGCCTTCCCCGAGGGGGAAGGTGGGCCGGCGAAGCCGGGTCAGATGAGGGCCACGTTGCAGATAGAAGGCTTACCAGTAAAGAGGTAGAGGTGCAAGGGTTTGCCTCTCCACGCTCTACCCTAGTACACTACGGTTCAATCGCGGTAGGTGGCCCTCATCCGTCTGCTTCGCAGCCACCTTCCCCCTCTGGGAAGGCTTTTCTGTAAGACATTACGTTATTACAATAATATTACGATTTCTATAAAAGAGGTATCCCCATGGCTGAACTGACCCCCATGAAAAAGCAGTATTTAGAGATCAAGAGCCAGCACCCCGACTGCCTGCTCTTTTTCCGCCTGGGGGACTTTTACGAGATGTTCGACGACGACGCAAAAACCGCCGCCGCCGAACTCAACCTCACCCTGACCACCAGGGACCGGAACAAGCCGCCGGAGCAGCGCACGCCCATGTGCGGCGTGCCGTATCACTCCTCCGAGGCCTATATCTCCCGGCTCATCGCCAAGGGCTACAAGGTCGCCATCTGCGAGCAGACCGAGGACCCTGCCCAGGCCAAGGGCCTGGTGGACCGGGAGGTCATCCGGGTCGTCACCCCCGGTACCCTCATCGAGGAGAACATGCTGGAGGAAGGCAAAAACAACTTCCTGGCGGCCCTGTACAGCGGCCCCCAGGGGGCGGGGCTGTGCCTGGGAGACATCTCCACGGGAGAGGTCTTTCTCACCCAGTTTGACCCCGCCGGTTGGCAGGAACACGCGATCAACGAGCTGGCCCGCTTCAGCCCCCGCGAGATCATTCTCTCTCCGGGAGCCTGTGAAGAGGGCCTTTTGGACTATTTATCCGCCAAACTGTCCTGCCGGGTGGAGCACGCCTCCGAGGCCCGGTTCGACCTGGCCGCAGCCCAGGCGCGGGTGACGCAGCAGTTTACCGTGGGGCTGGACCAGGTGCCGG